>Ga0335073_10003294_pt1 | contig 22456 bp, 32 predicted proteins | sample Lox_Sample_22_FD_207093 | JGI IMG/M metagenome (GOLD analysis project Ga0335073, IMG submission 207093) | Soil microbial communities from Loxahatchee National Wildlife Refuge, Florida, United States - Lox_Sample_2.2 | ecosystem: Environmental > Terrestrial > Soil > Wetlands | place: USA... | reverse complement strand
AGTACCCGATGACAGCGGGAAATCGGGTCTCGTCAAAGGTCTGTCCGGTGAAGTTGTCAGAATCCTCAAGAAGCCGGACTTGAAAGAGGTCGAATCCGGACTCCAGAAACTCTATGACGACGGATATCGCAGTATCGCAATCTGTTTCATGCACTCCTACACTTTCCCCGGTATCCACTGTCCATACACTCGGCTAATATTAGATCACGAAATCCTGGTCGGAAAGTTGGCAGAGAAAACCGGATTTACACACATCAGCATCTCATCTTCCCTCATGCCCATGGTAACCTCTTCTCCAGATTCGTTACTAAACTCCTCAGATCAAAATTGTTCCTCGAGGGACGAGTGCAACTGCAGACGCCTATCTCACTCCCGAAATCAAGAAATATATCGCTGGTTTCAATAAAGGCTTTGAAGGCGATCTCGGCAACAAAGCTGCTCGTCAATCCCGCGGCACTCGCTGTGAATTCATGCAATCCGACGGCGGTCTAGTCGACGTGTCAAAGTTCTCTGGCCTCCGCGCCATATTATCTGGTCCGGCGGGGGGAGTGGTGGGATACGCTCTCACCTCGTATGACGAGCAGACCAAGATTCCTGTCATCGGATTTGATATGGGTGGGACGAGTACTGGTAGGATCAGCTTCGAGAAGGGGATTAATGGTAGATGTTTCGCGGTATGCGGGGAGGTATGAACATGTCTTTGAGACTACGACGGCGGGGGTTACTATTCAGAGTCCGCAGTTGGATATCAATACTGTTGCTGCCGGAGGAGGATCGAGGTTGTTTTGGAAGAATGGGCTATTTGTCGTTGGTCCAGAAAGTGCCGGAGCCCATCCTGGTCCAGCGTGTTATCGGTAACATCTAATTCTACATTGAAGACATTAATGTTTAGAAAAGGAGGTCCTTTGACTGTGACGGATGCAAATCTCTTTCTGGGTAGACTGTTGCCAGAATTCTTCCCCAAAATATTTGGTGAGAAGGAAGATGAGCCGTTGGACACAGAAACAACTGCGAAACTCTTTAAAGAGTTGACAGACGAAATCAACAGTGACAGAGACCAGAAGATGTCGCCCGAGGAAGTCGCATATGGGTTCATTAATATCGCCAATGAAGCTATGACACGACCGATTCGTGCGTTGACAGAGGTGAGGGGATATGATACCTCTACCCATCGTCTCGCGACATTTGGTGGTGCAGGCGGACAACACAGTTGTGCCATCGCAGAGAGTCTTGGGATCTCACAGATTCTCATCCATCGATATTCGTCTGTATTGTCGGCATATGGCATGGCATTGGCGGACGTCGTCCATGAAGTCCAGGAGCCCAGTTCCGCGGTGTTTTCTTCCAAAACAGAGAAAGAATTGCAAAATCGAGTGGAGCTGTTGCAACAAAAGGCCACAGAGGAATTGAAGAAAGAGGGTTTCAACGATGCAAGTATCCGACACGAGCTCTATCTCAACATGCGATATCAAGGAACGGACACGTCTCTAATGATGATCAAACCAGATAAGGACTGGGATTTCGGCAAAGCCTTTGTCGAACGTCATCACCAAGAATTCGGATTTACTCTCCCAGATCGAGATATCCTCGTCGATGACATCCGCGTTCGAGGTATCGGCCAATCTTTCGAAGGTCCCGAAAAGACCGTCGACCAACAACTCAAAGAGATCAAACAACACCAAGTCGAAACATCCAAAAAGCACTCGACACAAAAAGTCTACTTTGAAGGCGGCCATCAAGACACCAACATTTACGTCCTCGACACCCTCGAAGTCGGCGACAAAATCAAGGGTCCCGCCATCATCATCGACGAAACTCAAACCATTGTCGTTGTCCCCAACTCCACAGCCATCATCCTCGCAACCCACGTCATCATCAACCTCGGTGAATCCGAAGGCACAAGCAAAAGAGCCAATGCCGAAAAAGTCGACCCCATAATCCTCAGTATCTTCTCCCATCGTTTCATGGCTATAGCCGAACAAATGGGTCGAGCACTCCAAAAGACCAGCGTCTCTACAAACGTCAAGGAACGTCTCGACTATTCCTGTGCACTGTTTGATTCGGAGGGTGGACTTGTTGCGAACGCGCCACATCTCCCCGTGCACCTGGGGTCAATGTCTACTGCCGTGAAGAAACAGGCAGAGATATGGGAGGGGAAATTACGACGTGGGGACGTGATTGTTGGGAATCATCCACAGACTGGGGGTACGCATTTACCGGATATCACCGTGATTACGCCGGCGTTTAGTGGTGACAAGATTGTGTTTTACGTGGCTAGTAGGGCTCATCATGCGGACATTGGGGGGATATTACCGGGGAGTATGCCGCCTCATTCAAAGGAGATATTCCAGGAGGGAGCAGCGATAAAGAGTGAAAAGTTGGTTTCAGAGGGACGTTTTGATGAGAAGAAGATTACCTACCTGTTGTTGGAAGAACCGGCGCAGTACCCTGGATGCAGTGGCACACGATGTCTACGGGACAATATCAACGATTTGGTAGATCCCTCTAGAGACAGAGCTGAGATTATAGAAAGCACAAGTGGCGGCTAATCAGAAAGGAATCTCCCTGATTACAGCTTTGATAGAGGAGTACGGCGAAGAAGTCGTGCAATTCTACATGCACGCAATCCAAGAAAATGCCGAACGCTCCGTACGAGATCTCCTCCGTCGCGTCAACGAACGATTCAAAGGTAACAAACTCGTCGCGGTAGACTACATGGACGACGGATCGCCTATTCATCTCAAAATCACCATTGATCCGGAAAAGGGTGAAGGCACGTTCGATTTCACGGGCAGCGGTCCACAAGTCTATGGCAACATCAATGCTCCTGAAGCGGTTACTTATAGCGCCATCATCTATGTGCTACGGTGTCTGATCGAAGACGACATTCCGTTGAATCAGGGATGTCTGAAACCTATTACAATCAAGATTCCCAAGGGGTCGTTTTTGAGTCCGGCGGATGGAGCTGCGGTGGTTGGTGGCAATGTGTTGACGTCGCAACGAGTGACGGATGTACTCCTGAGAGCTTTTGAGGCTTGTGCTGCCAGTCAGGTATACTGCGCAACTGAATTTCGTTGACAGTAGGGCGACTGTAACAATTTGACTTTTGGAATTGGTGGGAAATCGCAGGACAAAGAGGGAGTTATAGAGGGGTGGGGATATTATGAGACCATTGCTGGTGGTGCCGGCGCAGGACCGGGCTGGACGGGAGCAAGTGGTGTGCACACTCATATGACAAACACACGAATCACCGACGGCGAAAGTACACTCAGATTTCGCGGGTCTGTTTTGACTATCTAGTTTTCGAACGACGATACCCTGTTATTCTGCGAGAATTTTCTTTACGTCCTGGGTCGGGAGGGAAGGGGAAATATCCTGGTGGTGACGGTGTGGTTAGAGATATAGAGTTCCGAATACCTTGTCAAGTGTCGATATTATCGGAACGGCGAGTGTATCGTCCATACGGTCTACACGGTGGAGAAGATGCCGAGTTTGTACCCCCAGAGTCGAAGGCTAATCCTAGATGTGGTCTTAATTTATGGATACGTAAGATGAAGATTGACGATGAACAGGTTGAACAGACAATGTAACCCCGCTTGCTGTGTGTTCGAGTTGACATGTAGAAACCTTGGAGGGAAGAACACGGCTGCGATGAAACCTGGTGAACGGATTATCATATGTACCCCTGGTGGCGGAGGATATGGACCCCTGAAAGATTTAGATGAAAAAGACCAACAAAAACAGAAGAAGGTCCATGCGAAAGATCAGTGGAGAGGAACGGGATCAATTGCGAATTACCAAGCTTTACAAGAGTCTGCGTAATCACATAGAAACAATATACTCTGTGAATTTCGGTGCACATGCGAACTTGTACGTCGATCGATCAGCGTGATTTATAAATTTAGATCGACGCGTCGGGTGCTGCGTGGCGCAACTGACGAGATATATCACATCCCACCCCTACTTCATATTAAGATCTAGTAACAATGCATCGCTCTACTACACCAACCTAGTCACCAACACTACTCGTCACCATCCATGGACAAATTCGTCAAGTCCACCAAACCCGACTCAACAGCTAAATGCAAAACGCGTCACCACCCCTACAAATCCCACCAAACCCTCCTCAAAGAGAAATGTACTGCCCCCCGTGCTATAGTCGACGTCTACCGCACCGCCAGCACAGGCCACCAAGTCTCACTCGGCGCCAAAAGCCGTTCCACAACGTACTTTGCCTCGCGAAACGTGAAACTCGCGTCGCAATTCAATCGGCCTACATCCCCGTTGTCAGACTCCTCGGCGTCGACGCCAAACAACAACACGGACATCTTTCGCAACTGTTGCGTGTATATCAATGGGTACATGGGTCCGTTGGTATCGGATTTGGAGTTGAAGAAGAAACTTGCGAGACATGGAGCCAGGGTTGTTGCAAATTTTGGGAGGAAGAGTTGTACGCATGTAATTTTGGGGCCGAATGGGTTGGCGGGAGGAAAAATTCAGAAGGAGATGTTGGCGAGGAAAGTGGGTGTCAAGTATGTCACTGTGGATTGGTACTACCTCCCAAGGCGGGTTTGTGAAGAAATGACTGATTGGAATAGGGCACTGGATAGTATACGAGAGGGGAAGAGGATGGTGGAGGCAAAGTATGCTATTATTCGGAATGATGTATATTGACTCCTTCTGACGGTGGTAATGGTTAGACGCAATCGAGCATGTATGAGATTCTGAAGGACAAGGGAGCAGCTTCTGCTAGGATGGAGGTCAATTAATCAAGCTAGCATTCCGACTTTCGTTTGTTGAGAGTGGAGTTTCTGCGAGGGATGGGTAGCATTGGAACATTCCGGCTTTTGGAGTTTTAGATTTGAAGCGCTTGAGATGCCAGATGCATTGATATGAAATTATGAATTTACATCTGCAGCTCTGAGCCCAGTTTATTCCTCCGCCATGAGCTTTTTCATTTCCTCTTGCACGGAAAGTAATACATCGAATTGTTCTCCAGTTAGGTTTATTCCTTTCTTCCCAGGGAGTAGCTACCATTAGCCGCTTTCAAGACGAGAGACAAACTTTCCCGTCCTTCTCATAGTATTCCCTGATCCCGACGTACTTTTTCCCTTTGAATTGGGAGATTGTGACACGCCGTTTGTTTCCTAGTTCCCATCCTGTAGTTCCATCCTTTTCTTTGAACTGCGTCCCTGGAACGAGTGACGCCTATGAGTCAGCCTGTCGATTGTTGGTCAATGGGAGAATACATCAGGCTTGGGCCCCTCAGCCTCGACCTCACTGTCAATCTCGGAGTCATCGTCATCGACTCGTTTGGACTAGACGGCAGTCAGACAAAATGAAACAGAGAGCGTGGATGATGGGAAGAGAGACGGATTTTACGCGTTTCTTTGAGGGTGGTGGCATTGCTTCAGAATCAAATCCACGGAAACAAATGGTCCCGAATTGTGTATTGAATTTCTCACACGCAATGCGTCGAAAGTTTTGGAACCTGTGCGCAGTGTGAGTGTGGTGTTTCAAATGTGAGGGCCAACTCCCCCCAATGATGTCAAAAAACGGGCCAATCAATCAGACGCACAATTTGTGTCAAAGGGCTGCGCTTAATTTCCCACCTGCACGATGGGGTAATCACAGGCAAAGCTAAAAGGATTTCCGTGGTCCGTGGATCAAAGCGCTGGTGCATTGGGCTGATCGCCTCCCGGCACAAGCTATCCCCCTGAGTCCGTTGCATGGATCAAATGCATTACAGTAAATCACAAGCTACCTCAACTTCGGCTTTTGCTCAAGTGACGAGGTCATCTGCTCGGTCTCTGAACCAAATCAAGTATACAAAGTCAATCCCTTGTAAGTTTCTATAAACTTTTATTAAACGCGTCTTTGATTTGTGAAATTGGTCGCTTTTAATTTCTGGTGGATTATCCAACCGGGCGCTGTAAAAGGTCACCAACACAGTGGCACACACGCCCTCAGTCAATCGTTTTAGGCGCGCATAGAAGAAAAGCCACACCCACACTCTCCGAGCGCTGGTCCACGGACACTCTCCGGCCCACACACACGCACGCACACCACCCAATGTGCTAACCCCTTCCGTCCGTTAACAAAGTTTCTCTCACAACCTCCCTTTTCCCCTACCCAACCTAAATAAATCCCGATCCTCTAAAACAACCACCCAGATAAAAAAAAAATTAAGCACAAGCGCATGTCGTCGACTGAAACTTGAGGTCAGACGCCCCCTGCTGAACCTTAAGGCCCTTTTTTCCCGTCTTTCTCCTCCTCTCACCTTTCCTCCCCCCGTCTCCCCCCTATCGAGTCGAACAAGGGGCTAACCGAAATCGAACTCACCACCCTCCCACCCCCTTTGCCCATTTCTTGCATCGGAAAATCATTGGCAGAATGGCGACGGTGAGCTCTCGATATCAGAATTACTCGTCCAGCACAAATGGCGGAAACGGGACTACGAGTCGTCGCCTGAGCACCGCTCCATTCACCAACAATTCTCCCGCAAACGGTCGCCACTTATCCGTGGTATCGTCGCAGCCCCTTCGTCCAGTCAGTAGAGACGACGACCATTTTACCGAGTTGATTGAGCTTGCGTTACAGACTGCACAGAACGCCGTCCTCCTCGACCATCAGCGTAATGGCGCCGCCGCATTGGACGGCTACTCGCAATGTTGTGCGATCCTCGCAGAAGTCATTCAACGAGAAACCGATGCCGACGAGATTACGCGGATACGGCAGATTCACGATACGTATACCGTTCGAATGCACGTTCTGAGCGGGGAGTTACAACTCGATCCAAATCAGCTGCAGCGACAAATGCCTCCCCTCCCCACTCAGGCAGACATCCAGGAATTCGAAGACGAAGAGGACGAGGAAGAGATCCTAAGTGCATTCCGACAAATTCGAACCTCGTCAAACCATGATCCTGTTGTTTCTAAACAACCCGTACAACGGTACGCGGAAGTACGGCCCCTCGACATTCAAACGTCGCGTCCCCCTTTACATCGATCGACCTCATCACGGGATTCCACCCGAGGCCCGCCGTCTGCCCGAAAATCCACCCACAGTCGCAGCACGTCATTTTCCCGAACTCACAGCCAAAAGGACAGTTTGGGGTCTCTGGAACAAATCCCCTCGACACCTGTCACTGCCTCATTTCGACCCATGTCGAGTCGTGGCACCATGGTGTTGACGGAAATGGTCGATGAGGAAGAGATGGACGATGCAGCCTTCCTGGAACGTATCACAAGGGGATTCACGAGTGATGAAGAATTCCTCGAAGATGAAGCAACCAGACCGTCCACATCCTCGACATCCTCATCCGGTCATCGACAGTCTTATCCCAAGACTAATCTCTCCCAATCATTCGTATTTGATCAGGTTCCTCCCATGGCCCGAACAGAATCAGAAGACTTTCTCGTCCCATCTCCACAATCGGCAACAGTTACCCCTCGTCCGCCTCCATCGCCCTCGAGACCCCAACACAATCGAGCTCGAAATACGAGTTCCCCTCTCCCAACGTCAGGAATGACGACCCCACGTCCCTCCTCCGCTAAAAAGAACCTCTCCATAAGTGGCGCACAACCAATGTACAAGTCTCTCTCCGCCAATAACGCCATCCCCAATCCTGATGAAGTTATCGTCCCCGGAACCGCTGAAACTGCACCAAAAATAAAGAAACGTCCGCACTTGATCCGCGTGGTCTCCGAGTCAACCATGCGTGCGAATTATAGCAACCAACGATTATCTTCTTTTGAAGTGTCTCCGGGGTCGCCGCCCAGTACTGGAGGTTCAATTCTTACCCCCGGCACGACAACAAGCTCAGGATTCCTGACAGACTCTCCATCTGCGAACCTTATCCTACAAAATCGAGACGGCGCTGGAACCGCCGAAGATCCGCCTGAAGATCCCTATCTGCGACCATATTGGCTCATGCGCGCCTTGGCCTTGTCCATGAAAAACCAAAAGGGAGCGTATCTCAATGCTCGATTATTCGTTCCACAGGGAGTGTGGATGTTGAAGAATGTCAAACTAAAAGCGACGGATGAGAAAATTACGTGTTTCTCAGCCATGACGATGGCTGTCCGCCAAGTCTTGGAAGCCGATTACGGAAACAGTTCAATTTTGTTACAGGTGAACTCGTTGCAATAGATGGGGCTTATAATAGGAGGTTGGAAATCTCGAGGGAACGATGGATATCGTTCAACAAAATCTCCTGCGGAAAATGGATGGTAAAGTCAATGGGACGAACGGAACAAACGGCGATGGACGCCAGATGACCAGAAAGATGTCACAGGTACATCTCATCCATACTTGAATATTGACAATAGACTACTCTGCTCGGAGGCTGGGGAAAACGACTCCGTTCGAAATCTTCTGCATCTCAAACAATGTCGACACCAAACACCCCCTCGGGCAAAGACCTCGGTCCTGATTCCGCGTATCCCAACGCCATCCTCGCTCTTTTTGAATGTGCGCTTGTTTTGGGTAAACACAGGAAGTCTACAAAGAGTCTAACCGTAGAACAAAAATTCGATACTCTGGAACCAGAGGACATGCCCATCAAGACACAACTGCGTCTCGATGCAAGTCGACGTCGAATCGCAGAGTTTTTCGCCAATGTCGTGATCCGATTTGTTCTGCAGGATCTGCAGATGCTGATGAGTAAATACGTTAAACGGGCGAATGAGTGGATGATGTCGTGATCTCATGGGACGAGTTGAACGTGGGATAGAACGGGGTGGCAAAGATTATGTACAGAGCATCTTTTTTACGTGGATTTTGTATGGTATACGTTGTCTGCATTTGCATTGCAAGTCATCAGCGGATTTTAACAATTTGGAGAGTAATAGTAACTATATAATCATTGAAGGATCTCATTCTATCTTGTTCATGTATTGATTGATTATCAGTGTCTCAAGCGATGTTCATATTAATAGATGAAATGCCTCTCTTCCTGCCAACACAGTTCTAATGTTATTGAAACGACGCCAATGCTCTCCTACGAAGTAATAAATGCTCCCCCCCCTTTCTACCAAAACATGTCCCTAATCTGAATCTAAATCTGAATCTTCATTACCATCCTCCTCATCACTGCTGACGCCGTCAAGACTTGGATTGACAACATTCCCGTACGTCACACTTTCCCTCATAACCTTCTTTGCCTCTGCCCTCTCAACACCCATATCCTCCATAATCAACAGCGTGCCCACCTCAGGGACTATAACCGCAGAAATATATCCCATGACACCTCCACAAAACTTCAACGATTCCAATAAATTCTCTTTCTTCCTGATTTTATCTCCCAGTCTTTTCATGACAATCTCGGAAATCAATTCTGATCCCCTTGGACCATAGTAGCCAGGCTGAGCTTCTTCAAACAGAGCTATCATAGTCATGGGAGCAGCTGCATTCCGACGAGACGTCTTAGCACGAATATTAATCAGGAACTCTGATTCCTTGCGTCGGCTGATAATTTTGCGGACCTTGGGGATGAGCCGGATGATGCGGGACTTGACTTCTATGAAATCGAACGCCGTGGGGAAGCCTTGAGCTCTGCCGTCGTGCAGGATGGATGCATTCTCGTGACGTTGACAGTATCCGAGTCGGGCTCGGGCCACCGTGGGAGGGTCTTCAGTGAAGTCTGCCGGGATCTTTTTTCGGCAAAATTTGCAGGTTCGTTCGGTGGGGTAGAGGAAGCTGAGGTTGAATTCGGGGGGTTGTTCGAAACAGGTTTCTCCGCCGTACACATTGGCTGTTCCGATTATGCTGTCTGGAGATTCAAAGGACGATGTTGAGAGAGATGTCTTTAATGTGGACTCACGTTTCTTCAATAGTGCTCGGATTTCTTCGAAATCGACTCCACAGTCAGCAGGGTGAATGAATGAAGGCTCTGTCGCTTCCGTTCCGATACAGGTCTTTGTTTCGTTGTTTTCGTCGCTGTCGGTATCCCAAGCGATTTTTGGGACTTTTTTGTTGGCGTAGACTCTCTGCACTTTCGGAGGTGACGAAAGTTTTGGCTTCGGTTTCTCGATTGTTTTCCCTTTCAAGTTCGATCGCTGGATGAGCGAGTTTGAATCGTCTGCTGAAACTAAAGACATGGGTTCTCGACACCTGGGGTCTTGTCGTTTAAACGGAGGATTTGGGGGCCTAGAGAGGCAAAGACTGGGCGGGTTAAGAGGCATTGTCTTGAGTCTGTTGATGTTTGTGTCGTGCCAACGCGATGTAGAAATCGCGAACGCGACTGGTGAAAATGGTGGCTTTTCAACGCTTAATAAGGCAGTTACGCAACCGTTGAGATCGGATTCATTAGATATTAAAGTTCTGCCTACGAGAACCATGATACAGCAGGTTCTATGTCCCATAAATTATTGTAGTAGCCCATAGCTTCAACACCTTCCATTCCATAAACTCCCATTTTTAGACCAACAACAACCCAATCCGGCTGACCAACGCCAGTGCGATAGGGAAACAGCTTTGCCGCCCTTTCTAATCCTTTTGCATCTGTGCCGCAAATGATCATTAATAATCTACTCGTTTCCAATGGGTGAAGGTAGACGGCGCCGACTCCGTCACCATGATATGTGTGTACGCTGCTGGTATCATTGATTGTAACCACGCTGTTCTTGGCGCGGATAGGGAAAGGTTTGGTCCTGACATTCGACTCTGCGATGACCTCTTGGATATAGGAATTTTCATCTTCCATGCCGAGACAAATTATGTTTCCCTCGAGCCTTGTAATTTCAGTGTCGTTGTCGAACCGTATATCGATTTCAGCTCCAAAATAGGTGTACAGATTTTGGGCGATACTCGATGCGATGCGTTGGAAGTGAACGACAGACGTGGGCGTTTGGGTTCCAATTATGATCGCGAGTTTTCCCGGGGTGTCCATTATAGCGCTTAGAGGGCCGAGTTGTCGCCCATGCCGTTCACCGATACCCCACACACCTGAGCTCCCATCGGGAGGCCAGCCTATTATATCCTCGTTCTATTGTCAGGAATGCAAAAACCAGATCATACAAGCCATCGTCCCGTTTCATCGTCTTTCCGAAGTGACAAGCACAGTCTTTCAGCGCAGGGAATGTATTGTCCATCAACATGCATGACATCTAGTGTAAATGGATTCATAACCGTGAATCTTCTGATATTGGATGTATTGATTCGCATAACCTCGAGTGGTATAGGACTCATGAACTCTGTTTCCACCTCGACTTCACCAAGGCTATCGTTAAACTCTTCCAAGGAGCTTAATACCTCTGCCATGAAATCAGTTGCTCCACTTTGATACCTCCCCGTTGACCCATCTCACGAGGATTGGCGATAAGAAATTTCTTGGTAAGAGGTCGAATCCAGGGATTGATCGCAGTCTTGTTTCTGAGGAAATCGCCAACATCACCCTGAGTCATAATCCCATCAAACCAATGACCGCCGCCAGGTACCTCATCGAACCTCATATTAGAAGTTTGAGGAAGGGATGTATACGAAATGTTGCCTCCCTTGCACTTCACGCACTCTGTAAGACGCCTTGAATGCCAAACGGGGACGTTATCTCACGTTAGAATAAGTCACTGGAATGATGTACCATCAGCAGACCCATGTCTAACGTGAATGGGAAATGGCGCAGCATTCTCGGCAAGCAGTGCGTGATCATAACTCCTTAAAGCAATATCTCTGATCAAGCTTTTCTTGACATCCAATGGCTGCCACATCGTATACGGCACATACGCCGGAATTGAAGAATATCCAGAAACAGGATTACCAGCCCAGAGACTCAAATCTGACCAATGGGTCAAAGCATACCAGGCACCTTGTCCTAAATGTAAGCGAATTCCAACTTATAACAATACCTCCATTGGAATGTCCCGCTACAATCGCAGGGATCCAAAACAGGAAATGCAAATCCGGAGGCATACACGCCGAAACAGCAACACTCCAAAAATGAACTCCCATGCGCAAACTTTCGACATCGGGAAGACTCCAGGCTCCATGCCAATCGTCGCCCCAGGCAGTGTTCCCACTCGGTTGAATGATATAGGCGTTGACATCGTGCAAATCACGGTAAGCATCTTCTGACCAGAAGGGAGAGTTGTTCTCAACGCCGGCGCCGTGGAATGCAAAGAGCATATATGGCACTTGTCTCGTGAAGATCGACTTTGGCGGCTTGATTATGCCGGATGTGACGATGCCAGATGGATGGAGGTAAGTGAATTGATGGGGAGTAAATATGTCTTTGACGACAGGCAATTGATGAGAGAAAACTTGTGTGTGTTGCTTCAAACTCCTGAGATAATGATAACTGAGGCGTACAGTGACTTTAAAGGGTTGTCTGACGCTGCTCAGTCTGAATCTTATCGGTCGTTGTTGTCCGGGGGCAAGTCGGATATGTTCAGAAATCTTCATAATTTGCGACTTGCCCTAGAATTAGAGATCTCAACGGGGGGTAGCTACCTCATCAACACTCAAACCTGTCACAATAATCCACTCACTGCCTTCATTCCGCACCGCCATACTCGCCCACTCGCCCGCAATACACGCATCTCCTCGCCACGGATCCTTCCTTTTCAAATTGATTACAGTGGGTACGATCCAGCCTCCATGCGAATCATACTCTGTAACAACAAGATCTCGAGCTGCCTTTCTCAAAGCTACTTGGACCTGCACTTTCGGCGGGATTTGGCCACCAAACGCGCGGATATCATTGACAACACGCACTTCCAGAATATGATCCCCAGCAGACAAGTCCATGAACAATCCACCCCGATTGAATTGCGTCACGTCCGTATCATACAAATTTCCAACGTCGTAATATGTTCCGTCTAGGTAGAATTCGACAGCATTGCCAATCCATATACCGTACCGTTCTGCGTTGTAAATGTGAATTGTTCCTCGAATCCATGCTTGGAATTGTAGCGCCGACCATCCGAAAGCCTTTTCGAGTGACTTCCAGTCGACTTCCGGAAAGGATACCGGAACCTTTCGACTAGTAATACTATTTTTGACTGTGGGCGACGAGGCTGTCAAGTTACTGAAGAAGACGGAACCGTTCAAGCTGCTGGGAAACGATCGAGAATTGTTGAAAGCCAATCGCCGAAATCCGCCATATAATTCCAGAGGGTCCGCGCCCCATTGTTGCTCCCGCGTGCCTGTCTGAAATGGTCCCAAAACCTCCCAATCGTCCCCAATTTCGAAGTTCTCTCGTAGATGAAACGAATGCTGTCCCGCGGAAACGTGAGCCCCCGCCAGAAGGAAGAGACAGATTGCTAGCGGCTGCATGGTATGATCAAGAGTAATCTCCGAACATTGGGGGACGACGACACGTTTTATCTCAATCTTTTGTGTTACATGGTTTAGACTTTACACGTCGTCCGAAGGCTGGGCAACTCGGCACGTCGAGCACTTGGCGAAGTGCGTCGACTGTCCCGACCGCTTCGTATTCGTATAGCACGTGAGTGCCGATCCCTTGGTCCCGACTCCCCGACGGTCGAGCCGACTTTACACTCCGATTTGGCATAGTCTATTGAGAATGTATGCGCAAATCCAAATGGAAGCTATGAGTTCAGATATCAGGATCATTCTGATTTTTATTCTAAATAAATACTTATTTTAGGTGTCACACGGCCGGTTTCGTAATGCTTATCAATTGGTAGTTCTGCACCTTGTAAATCATATGAGAACGAGTGCTCAGAATGTCGGACACGAGATACTTGGACACGGCGGCAGCCTTCTGCCAAGAGAGCCATGGCTCATTCATTGCTTGCAATGGCAGAAAGGAATATATGCGTTCTTCATTTCCTCTTGAAATCTTAATGCGGCCAATTGCGACTTCATAGTTTATGGGATTTCGGCAATTGAATCATCACCGCCGGTTGGAGCCGCGATAGCGGGTTCGGTGCGTGCGACCCATACCAATACCTCGCCGAATACGTGCGGTACGGAGCGTGCGATATTTGTGTGGGTACAAAACGATTGTCGGACTTAAACCCGCCGTCGACTTTTATCCCCGCAGTGCGGCACTCGGCCCTCGCGCCGACTTCATATAAAACCCCACACGCAAAACCCCTTGATTTACGCAATTCTCCAAAAATTCATCTACCGAATCCGCCGATAAAATGTCTGAAGAACCAAAAATGAAGTATATCCGCCTGGGGAACAGCGGATTGAAAGTCTCCCGTGTTAGTACGATTATTCCTTTGACCATGCAGTCCACTAACGTAAAGTCCTTGGGTGTATGTCATATGGATCCGATACATGGGCCAAGTGGGTTTTGAATGAAGATAAGTCGTTGCCATTGTTGAAAGCCGCTTGGGATGCTGGCATTCAAACTTGGGATACGGCCGACATCTACTCAAATGTATGTGCCTCAATTGTCGTTCTTGTTAAATGTTAGGGGGTTTCGGAAATGGTTATCCGCAAGGCAATCGAGAAGTACGAGATTCCTCGCTCCAAATTGGTCATCCTTACCAAGTGTTTCGGTACAGTCCATGACGATCCTTACGGTGGACGCACCGCTCCAGGATGTGAGAAGGAGAAGGAGTATGTGAACAAGCATGGTAAGGCATTCGTTTCGTCGAGGCTGATTAGCAGGATTGAGCCGCAAGCATATCTTTGAGGCGGTCGAGAACAGTCTTGAACGACTTGGCATGGACTACGTTGATGTCCTTCAGATCCATCGCTACGATCCTGATACTCCTCGTGAGGAAACGATGAAAGCTCTCCATGGTGAATCAGTGTAAGTTTTTGACTAAACTTCAGATCTGGTTACGATGGGTAAGGTTCGATATATTGGTGCCTCGTCGATGTACGCCTATCAGTTCCTTGGACTTCAACACGTCGCTGAAAAGAATGGATGGACAAAATTTATCAGCATGCAAAACTACTACAATCTTTGCTACCGTGAAGAGGAGAGAGAAATGCTCCCTTGCTGCAAGGAAACTGGTGTTGGGTAATCAATCAATCTTGGATCTGTTCTGATCTCAGTGTCATCCCTTGGTCTCCTATTGCGAGGGGTCTTCTTGCCAAACCATACGGCGAGACTTCTTTGAGAAGTGAGACCGATGGGTTCCTCCGAATGCTTTTCTCGGAGGACATGCGCGATTCCGAGAAAGAAATCATCAATCGGGTCGAATCTGTGGCCAAGAAGCGTGGTGTGTCTATGGCTCAGATTGCCACAGCCTGGTGCCTCAGCAAAGATGGTACGATTCCCAAAAAATTCATCTCCCTGGCTAACTGATAGTCGTTACTGCGCCGATTGTTGGGTTAAACTCGGAAGACCGCATCAAAGACATGGTTCACGCAGTCAACTTGGAATTGACAGAGGAGGAAAAGAAATACCTTGAAGAACCATACGTCACTAGACCCATTGCAGGACACTCCTGAGCCTCGTAACCACGAAACAGACAGGATGGTTGAAGATAATACATATATACTTTTCGTCTCTTTGACATATTCCCACGATCTCAGCGCCCGCCCTTCATTTACGCCGATCTTCAAGTTGCATGAACGTGATTGGTGGGCGGCATTACATCATCCGCTGAGTAAGGTGAACCCCCGTCTGGCTTTGGAAATTAAATTTTGGGAGAGGAAATTATGGATCGCCTCCCTCCCCACGCCAACTTTCCCGCTGCTCTTTAATCCTCGTGCAGAATCCGCACATTATCGGCACACATCCTAAAATTTGCATCCCGCAAAAAAATCCCCTTGTGCCAGAAAAACCCACGTCCGCTTTCCTCTCCTCCATCTCAATCCCATTTGATGGCTACATTAACGAGAACTCCTCCAGAATTGGATGGTCTTGACCATCCGACGTCGTCCTTGGTAGAGCTTGCCATGCTCCTTTCTGCGGACGTCGTGCTGTTCGCATATTACACGTCACACATCCAGCAGGTCGTCATGCGGGGAATTGCTGAATGTTTGGTGAAAAGTAAGGGGGAATTGGTCGACGCCGGGGACGATGACGAGGATGAGGAAGAGGAGGAGGAATACGAGGAAGGAGACGACGACGAAGGGGATGAGGAAGGTGAGGGCGGCGCTGAAGGTGAAGACGAGGAGGAAGACCAGGAAGGTGGGGATGAACCGCCTGCCAAGCGACGCAAGAAGGATGACGATGACGAGAAGGAGAAGAAGGACGAGGAAGGAGAAGAAGAGGAAGAAGAGGTATGACTGAGATCACGCATATGGATTAACGTGATAGGAGGAAGAAGAAGAGGAAGAGGAAGAGGAGGAAGAGGAGGAGGAGGAAGAGGAGGAAGAGGAGGAATACGAGGAGGTATGATATATTTTCCTAATAAAGCTAACCTTATTCTAGGATGATGATGAAGAAGAGTATGAAGAGGAAGAGGAGGACGAAGAGTGAGTCACTTAAGCCGGTTTCCTATACATAGACCCCCACTGTAATGAGTGTGTGAATTACTGCGAGAAAAATAAATTAAACGCGCTTTGCGGAAAAATTATACTTGCTCTACAAAGACGCCTTTCTCCCCAATGCTAAATTCCATGATCCCATGGTATTACAATCGCTGTGGTCGGGACTTCTTGACTTCCCCCCTCGCTCCTACTGAAGCCCACAGTTGTCATCACTCCGTCAATCGCGGCACTTTCAACGCCTCAGGATTGTTACTTATTCCCTTCCTTTTGCCAAGAATGCTAGCCAACGACTCGCTTGGTTGCGGTGTTCCACTTCTACTTGCAGTTTTACTACGATCTCCAGCAACAGCCATTTTCCCCCTTGTCTCGGCAAAACAACTCGCATGATATATTTTCCCACCAACTTTGATTGCATTCTTCCACACCCAATCCTCCTTGTCCTCATCCCATTCACTGTTAAATTGCTCTTTACATATCGGACAGGGTTGATCTGCCAGTGCACCCGTCGGCGCTGGGATCGAGGCATCAGGTTGCGGAGTTGACTCTTTTACTTGAGATGTCTGTGTTGTGGGGATGATTGAATTATCCTCTTCACGATTCTTGATCCATTCCTTTAGAAAAGTCAGTAGTGCCTCTTGGGGGGAAATTATTGCCTCTTCCGTGAGATACCACGCTCGAGTTTGACCTCGACCGACGTTTTCTCGGAGTTTCTTGTTTATACGGAAATGCCAATCGAGATGTGCATCACGTTTTGCTCGACCGTCGTCGGTGTTGGGGAAGCGGCGAGCACATGTACGGCACTGGAGATCTTGCGGATAGTACAGAATATCAATAAGGTATGGACGCACTCTGTGCAATTAGTATCAATGAAGAGGGGGATAAATTACTTTTGTAGAGACGAAGACGTCAATTCGAGATCAGAGTTTCTGAGGTTTGCTGTATTTGGGTTGATCGCAAGCGGCTGCACAGTAGTAACTTGAGGAACAGAAGTGGGAGCTCCAGAAGCGCGAAGGAGACCTGCAGCTTGTAAGGACTGCAGCAATGACTCTGCATTCTGGTCTTGTTGCGCAAATTCGATGGAGGGAGGGGTCGAAGTTCGCTGTGGTCGATTCTGCACAATGGGTATCGATGCTAGTTGTTGTCTCACCGCTTCAATCTGTTCATTCGGTAATGCCGACGTTTGCAGGATAGTTTGCAACTGATTCAACGCTGTTGCTTGCGATCGCGCAGCTTCATCCGCGGGATTCAGCTGCAATGTGTGCGTGACGGTCGTCAACAGATCTCTTATTTCACCGAGGAGGAAGTCCTGATTACTCGGACCCATCGGTGGAGGATACACATTCACCATATTCTGAAAGCTATGAGTAATGAAACCATTAAATGCACGCACCGGGTTCCCGTTCCATCCCGTTTGTGAGGGATAATTTAATGGTGGGGTGTTTCGATGTTGTGCAAGTCCGGCGGCAGCCATTTCCCGTTGTCGACGCTGTTCCAGCTGTAATGCTACAGTCTTTGCCTTCAATAACTGAGTCTCGATCCTCCTAGTGACGTCTGCTGGAAAGACTGGCGAGGATGACATTCCTCCGGGTGGAGGTTCCTTCCATGTCGATAAGAGTTCCTCGAACTTTCGACGGACCGGAGGCTCAACGAGTGTATATGCATCCATGAAGGTTCTGTATATGTTTCGTCCGAATAGGAGTGGATATGGACTGCCAACATTCTTGCAAATCGAATCTAGCAAATACAATGCGAGGAGTTTCTGGTTTGGAGGAGCCTACTTCGTTAGTCGCTGCAACGATGGAGAAAATGGAGTTTCTTAAAGAGAGAATGATGGTAAATAGTAGAGGATCCTTACCTTTTGAATATGTTCTTCGAGGGCTTTGGTTATTGTCGTCGCGGCGTTGATGTTCTCACCCGCGATTTGAGTGAGGTTCATGATTACAGGTCGAGAGTTGAAAGTCAAGTCATCTCGTAGACTGGCGAGGAAGTCTTGTTTCAAGTCTAACACAGAATATGGTTGGCAAGAGAACAAACTACTAGGATGGCTATGTGAATGATTCGCACCTTCAAGTTCCGCTGGATCCATTTTCCGCAGACTTTGATGGACTCTCTCTAGGTTGCAAATTCGATAAGGCGCAGTATTTATACGATTAAAGCATTTGTAAAATAGATGGAAAAGTGGATGGGTCGCTGAAGGAGGGGGGATCAAAGATGGATGAGGTCGGAGGATGATGGTTGAAGGCGGAGTTCTTGATGGCCGAGGAGGACAACCGAATCAGGCTTGAAAACTCACAAACAGTGGCCGGTCGAGATTAAAACATTACCAGATATCACAAGAAGCTTGCGGATAAGCGGACCATAGCTGCGTATAAATTTAGATCCATTCCTCTACATGATTTCAACTAACACAACCAAAGCGCCTTTTAGGCTACATGCTTCCACAACAACGTAAACGCTAAACAAAAACAATGATAGCCGTATTATGTAAACGACAAGAATACGGAAAATGCAATCAATTACCGCCAAAGTTGAATCCTCCTTGCTGCCCTTGTCCATTCCATTGCCCTCCAAACTGGAACTGACTTCCAGCTTCCTGTGGAGCAAGTTCATCATCCACGAGATCCTCTTCATCGGCAAAATAACTATGAGAATTAGCTTCCATATATTTCCGCAGAGTATTACGTTTCGATGATACTATAGGCCTTTTGGTAGATCTCAGTGTTTGCGTTTTGCTGTGCGTTATGGATCTTTTCCATGCCGCCGCATTCTTCGATCAAGTAGGCATAGTCGTTTTGTCCGGACGGTGACCTTTGACGATCCAAGTCGCCGACTTTGAGAATATTCTCCAATGCATCCAACGCTACTTGAATGATTTTGTTGTCCATGCTACTCAAGAGATCGCATAACGGACGAATACATCCCTTCTCGACGAGATATCGGATTTGGTCTGGTTTCTGGAGTCCCCCGCTTGTCGCATTCGAGATTGCCCAACAGGCTTCCTTCTTGGTTTTGAAATCGGAGCTGAGGAGAAGGTTGATGAGAGGTGGAATGATCCCAGCATCAATGACAGCTTGGATTTGCTCACTATTCCCGGCTGTGATGTTTGAGATTGTCCAGCACGCTTCCTTTCGGATTCCCTCCTTGGGACTGGACAGCAAGTGCACAAGAGCAGGTAACGCGCCAGCATTGATCATGACTTGAGTCTGCACATCGTCGCCAGTGACGATGTTTCCCACGGATCGTAGAGCGGGAGTTTGAACTGAGGTGGATTGGTGCATTAATAATTCCACAAGACGACGTGGAACTCCTGATTCGATGACTGCTCCGATTTTCTCGTTTGGTCCGTCTGAGAGGTAGGATATTGCCCAGCATGCGTCGATGAGGATCTCTTCATCGAGCGAGTAGATCAACTTTGCGAGAATCGGTAGAGCAGGCTGGATTTGTTGCCAGGCGGGAGGAGGGTTTTTGCCACGACAAAAATTTGAGAGCGTCCACGTGCCGTTCCGTACCATCGAGATTTTGCGCGTGTCATTCAACAAGTTAATCTACGGTTAAAGGAGGTTTAGAAGGGGGGTTGCCAGTGGAATGAGGGCATTCTGAGAGAGAACGTAGTCTCGGAGTTCAGGACTGTCACCTGCAATGTTTCCAAGTGCCCATACGGCCTGTTCGCGTACATCTGCCTCGGGACTCGAAAGTAGTTTGATGAAGACGGGGACCGCGTCCGCCTGTACGACAGCTTTCGTCTGACCTGAGGATCCGCTTGCGATATTGGTCAACGCCCACGCGGCTTCAAACTATAACGCGTCAACTCGCAAACCGAAAAGGAACACGGGTCACGTACCTGAAGCGTGGAGACTGGAGACGCAAGAAATTCAACGAACCGTGGTATGACATTCGAGTTGATCACCTCCTCAATAGGAGGATTTCGTTCCTTTGAAAGGAGTTTTCGAAACGCCATCGTGGCAGGGAGTTGATCGTTGACATTATTAGAGTACACCGCCTGAACGAGTTTGGGTAACTCTTCTCTCCACTAGAACGCGTCAAACTGTATTCCTGCAATAGGCCAGGAAACGGCTTACCTTGTCATCTCCCCCCGAGACGTCTTCATCCGTATCACTTTCCATTGAAGTATCATTCACCACGACTGCTAGATTTCTTCTTTTCGCAAGATTTTCCTCCTTTTTCTGTTTTCGAATTTCGACTTGTTGTTCTTCTCTTCGTCGACGTAGTTCATCCCCCTTGAACAGATTTTTGCCCTTATACGTCTGTCGCCGGTGTTCGGGGACATATCTCGTTGCGTCGGCCATGGGGACTGTGAATGGAATGGGAGGGACGTTGCGCTGGTTTCACGTTCTGAAAGGGAACGGGCGGCACACACTAAAAAAGGTTCAAAAAGTCCTCCCACTGAGTATTCCCGGAATTTCGGGCAAATCACGGCAATTTAGAAGGTTGGAAATTCAAAATTGGGATATCAGATTACAGGTGTGACCATTATACAAAATATATACCCTTGAACGCTTTACAGTTTAACTGTCCTCTGCCTCTTCTTCCGGCGGTTCTCCCGTCTCCACAGCCTGTGAAAAGAATAACCGACAATCTTTTTGCCCGACATTTTTGATACCGTAATTGTTGCCTGACCGTCAGATTCAGTCCGAGGAAAAAGGAGTGGTTCTATTACCTCGAGGAACAACGAACACGTCTCCCTTGCACATTATAAACGATGTCCGATGGACTTTGACTTCGACTTTTCCCGACAGAACCACAAAACTCATATACGAGTGCTTCGTAGGTTTAATTCCCTTGTGCCCGCCCACCGAAATATCCATAATCCCACTCGCCATGTACTCACCATCTTGAAACAATTTCTGAAAACGTACGCTTGACCCATGTAACGGTTGAGGATCAATCGCACTTTTCGACACTGCAATCCTGTAATCGCCAATGGTCGAGCCATCCCCATAACGTAGGATTGGAGCATAAACTTCGCCGGCATCCTCCTCTTCTCCAGACTCTGAATCCGAGTGGTGGGATTTTCGTTTCCGACTTGGTCCGCGAGATTGGGCTCGGGGGTGTTGGCGAGTGGGGTTGGGGGGCGTGTCTATCCGGACTATTTCTTTGATTTTGGGGAGAGCGGGACCCGAGGCGCGACGACCTTCTAATTCGTAGACGATACGTTCACCCCGCCAGTGTGCTAATGGGGCGACTCTTATTCGAGTTCCTCGACGGACTAGACGCATTAGTTGGGGGAGTTGAATTGTGAGGGGTGGGGTACCGTCACCGCCCATGATTGATACATCTGCTGGTTGGGGGATTTCTTTTCTCTGGGTGATTTGGGGAGCGGAGGAGGTTGTTCGGGATCGTTTTGCGGTGGGTTGAGTGGATGATTGTTTTGGTGGTCTTCCTTTGCCGGACGGTTTCTTTGCGGGTTTGGTGGTCTGTTTCGGTCGAGCTTTGCTTCGTTTTGCGGGTGGTGGAGTGGGTGGTGGGCCATATAAATCCTCTTCCTCTTCTTCTTCCTCCTCCATCACCACATCCTCTCTGCTATCCTCTTGTAGCTGGTCTTCAAATTCTTCCTCCTGTTGCCCAAAACCATCATCGTCGTCGTAATCGTCTCCAAAACCCGCTACCTGGTGGTAAGGCTCCTCTTCCAGGAGTTCCTCCTCCTGTGCCTCTTCCTGTTCCTCCTCCATGCCCCCCTCCTGTTCCTCCACGTCCTCCTCCTCTGGTTCCTCTGGTTCTGCCTCGAGTTCTACTGGTTTCCGCGGTATTTGCTGTACTAGCCCGTTCCGTTTAGCTGCCGGTCTTGCTATTTCCGTCGGCGATTCAAAGGTATCCGCATCATCCTTTCCAACATTTAAATTTTCATCGTCAAAATCCGTATCCAACTCGGCAAACAGCATCCGTCTCACTCGGGACGGGGAAGCCAATTTACTCGTTTTCGGTGTTTGTACCCGTACAGCCGGGGACTTCAAGTACGTTTTTTGAGGTGTGCGATCTAAAGTCAATTATACATCACGCGATTCCCTTACGTTGTGCAAGAAGAGACTTCCGTGACGCCAAAACTTCTTTGGGATCCCGTATTGAGCCTATTATT
>Ga0335073_10003293_pt1 | contig 22456 bp, 16 predicted proteins | sample Lox_Sample_22_FD_207093 | JGI IMG/M metagenome (GOLD analysis project Ga0335073, IMG submission 207093) | Soil microbial communities from Loxahatchee National Wildlife Refuge, Florida, United States - Lox_Sample_2.2 | ecosystem: Environmental > Terrestrial > Soil > Wetlands | place: USA... | reverse complement strand
ACGAAGATGTATCCGGGGAACAGAGGAAAATCGATGGCGACTCGCGCGCCATTTCGGTTTTGCCGCTGGGCGCGATAGAGGGGAAGAAAGTGAGGGATATCTCTTTGCTCGAAGTGCTGTGCGGCACGTTTTTCATGCCTGCTATTGGTATAAACCGCATACCAGCTCAGGGCCTCTTCGATACCAATGTGCGTAGCGGCAATTTGCGCAGCGCTGGGTGACGGAAAGACTGCAAAGTTCTCGAGCAAGACGCTAACCTCCGCGAAGGGTAGGGAGAAAGCCGAGATGATCACTTCTTTGTTAACTACTATCGGTTGCAAATAAAGGGAGATGAATCAGCCAAAGTATTAATGGGGCCAGGTTAGTATATTGCTACTGACATGAATGTAGCATCCGCTTGCAAGATGGGCAATTGCAGTGTTTGAAAGTGGGACACCCTTGCAATGGCCGTCAGGCGCTTCCATCTTTTAGTCCAACCTATGCTCAAATTGCGGGATGATGCTTAGCTCTATCAATGGGTTGTCTGTTTAATTGCAAATTGTTTGGGCGACGCAAAGGATCTCAGCGATTACTCCGACTCTAACGGGCCTACTCGAACCCAGATGACTCTCGTGAGCATTAAGGCTCAACCAGTTATCGCAAATTTTCTTGACGGCTTTTTTCAGGCTGGTATACTGGCTTGCATTACGCACCTTTGCATGAAAGCACTTGCTTTCATGCTCGTTACTGTTTGGTAGATAAACTATATCGATCACCGGCTTTCACGCTCTGTGGAAAAGCTCCAATTCACTTGAGGATGGCGGAGCCTTGCGCAACCGCCTGCGATTCCCCGATTCCCATCTTCCGTTCATTTTGCTGATTCTTGAATTCCTGATTCTTGACGCGAGCATATCCCTTTCGTGCCCGGCGCGCTTGTTGCCAACCGTGCAACGTTTCTGACGCGCTGTTCTGCGCATTCCAGTCTCCTTCGCACATATTCATTCACTGCAACTTTTATTCATAGTTCTTTCAATCCCGTCGAATCCCTGCCCGCGGTTTCAAAGGAACTATTCGGCTCAAGACCGCGCGCGGAGCGGCAAGACGGCTTAGTGAGATTTAACCTATGCAGACAACCGATCCGACAGGTCCGGGAAAATCCGCGACGGAAGAGCGAATTCTAATCGCCGCTGCCAGCTTGTTCAGCAAGTTGGGATACAACGGCGTGAGCACGCGAGACATAGCTGCGGCTGCTGAAGTGAACGAGGTTACGGTTTATCGTCACTACCCCCGCAAGCGCGATCTGTACCTGGCCGTACTCAACGCGGAAATGGGGCGCATAAGTCTGCGCGGCGATCTGCTGACGAAGATTGCACACGCGCCCGATGCTAGCAAAGCGCTCACCGTTACCTTTGAGGCCATCGCCACAACGGTCCAGCGCAATCCCGCTCTTTTGCGCCTCATCCTATACAGTTCGCTGGAATTGAAGCCGGAACTCGACCAGTTGCTGCGACAATACCTTGGTGAATTTGTTGAGGTCCTCGCCCGCTACCTTGAGCCTTGGATCGTCCGCGGCGACCTTCAATGCACCAATGCCCGGGCGCTTATCTTCGCGCTCATCGCGATCGTTGGACTCCATGAGCCGATCTATCGCGCGTTTTCTGCCGACGGCGACTCAATCAAGTCCATTTTCGATTCATTTGCCGATATGTGTCTCCGGGTTCCATCCGGTGGGCTTGGTGAAACCGCTCAATCGGGGACTGCGACTGCGGCCGAAGCGTAAATGGTCACGCGTCCAGCCCCGCGCTTCAAATCAAGACGCGAAGGCAGGCCGGATCTTCAGGAACGGTTGCGCAGCGCGCGAGAAACCGACGAATATTTACAACAACATTGAGGCATCAATGGCTGATTTCGAACCACAAATTCCTCTTGAGAATCTGCTGCCAGGGATCATTGCTCTCGCGCGAGAGGCGGGTCGGGCGATTCTTGAGGTCTACTGCGAAGTTGATCCCACGGTGGAATACAAGCGCGACAACTCGCCGTTGACCCAGGCCGACATGGCTTCGCATCATGTCATCGTCGACGGCCTGACGAAATTCGCTCCCCAGTGGCCGGTTCTCTCTGAAGAGTCCAGCGAGATTCCCTTTGAACAGCGTCAGGCGTGGCCCCGCTTCTGGCTTGTCGATCCGCTCGATGGCACAAAGGAATTCTTGAAGCGTAATGGCGAGTTCACTGTAAACATCGCGCTCATTGAAGCAAGCGAGCCGATTCTTGGAGTGGTCTACGCTCCTGCCATCGGCAAGCTTTACTATGGGGCGCGCGGCGCCGGCGCATTCAAGGAAGAAGATGGGATTCTAGCGCCGATCAGGACCGCAGTTCCCAATCCCGCCAAGGTTCGCGTGGTAATGAGCCGCTCGCACGGCTCCGGGGAAGAGAATCTCGATCGATTCACGGGTGGCGCCCCATGCGAATTCGTTTCGATGGGAAGTTCGCTCAAATTTTGTCTTGTCGCCGAAGGCTCAGCCGACATCTATCCGCGCACAGGCCCAACCATGGAGTGGGACACGGCCGCGGCGCACTGCGTTGTGGAACAAGCCGGTGGCACAGTTACGCATCTGGATGGTAGCGCGATGGTGTACAACAAGCCGGTGCTGCTGAATCCCGGATTCATTGCCAGCGCGACGCGGAGTCGCACGGTCGCGGTTACTGAGCAGCTCGATCAGGTTCCGGTCTCGGAGTGAAGCAGCGCCGGCGACGCCGATACGGCGTTGCTGCGGAGCTGAACCACATGCTTCTGGTCGTGGGGATAAAATGTTAACCAGAATCGTCGCTGCAGGCTCGTGTTCAAGGATGAACTGTGTACATGCGAATCAAACCAAACATTGAAGGTTCTTCAAATTCAGCACGGCTGCCGATTCTATTGAATCGCAAACTACCGGGATGTGTCTTCGGGTTTCTTTTGGCCGGAGTGCTTTTAAACGGGCAACAGATTCCCGCAATACCAGGGATGAATTCCGGCCCGGCGATTTCGCCTCGGCCCACATCGCCGTCGGCAGGTTCGGGCCTGCCTAAGCCGAGCAGCGGCGGTTCCGGCGCGTCAGCATCAAATGTGGCCAATGCGGCCAGTGTTGGCGCGCTCACCGATGCGCCGATCTTCCCCGGTGAGACTGTTCACGTTCTGGTATTCGACGCTCCTGATTTTTCCATCGTCTCGCAGGTCTCCGACGGAGGCGATGTGGCAGTGCCCATGGCGGGCGCCGTGCACGTGGCCGGCCTGAATAGCGCGTCGGCCGAACAGGCGATTGCCGAAAAGCTGCAATCGATGGACCTGGTCATGAATCCACGGGTTTCAGTCACTGTGGATACCCAGGCCATGGGCATTACGGTGCTAGGCGAGGTGCGCAATCCCGGCATCTATCAGCCCACCGGTAAACAGGTTCTCTCCGATCTGTTGGCCATGGCCGGCGGCATGACAGGCAACATCGGCCGAGTGGTTGAAATCTCAAATGTCAGCACTCCCGATAAGCGGATCGACCTGCCATGGGACCCGACGATGCACAACACAGCCAACTACGATACCGAGGTGCATCCAGGCGATCGCGTGCTAGTTCGCCCCTGCGGGGTTGCCTATGTTGGCGGGAACGTGGGCCATCCTGGCGCATACTCATTATGCGGATCGCGGACAACGACTCTTTCGCAGCTTGTCGATCTTGCAGGAGGCGTGCTGCGCTTCAATTCCAACTCCCATACCTACGTGGTTCGCACGAAGGAAGACGGCACCAGAGTAGTTGTCCAGGTGAACATCGATAAGATCCTCAAGGCGAAGGCGGCGGATCTGGCGATCCAGGATGACGATATCGTTTATGTCACTCCAAGCACTCTTAAACTGGTGGCCGTTCAGGCCATGGGCTGGGCGGTGACGGTGTCAGGTCCATTGATCTATGTGTACCATCCCTAGAAATGTTTTCTCGATGGTTGGCCGGCGCGCAGCTTACAGCATCCGACCTCTTCGGCAACCGGTATTGTCTGCGCCACCCGGATTTAACCTGACGGCTTAGTCAGTCCCATCCGGCAATTGCGCTTACAAGATTGCTCCGCATTTCAGCAGTCCCGCTTACCATGTATTGCCAATCTGCAAGTTCAAAATGAGAGGGTCCAGATGAGTGAAATCTGGAAATCGCGCAATGTGCTTGTCGCTGGAGGAGCCGGCTTAATCGGCTCGTATCTGGTGGAGCATTTGCTGCGCGAGGGTGCGTCGGTGCGGGTTGCCGACAACCTTGATAGCGGAACGCTCGATAACCTGGGCGACAATGCGAAGTCAGTCGATTTTGTGCAGGTGGACCTGAGAGATCCTGTTGCCTGCGGTAAGGCTACCGAGGGCATGGATACGGCCTTCGATCTCGCGGCCAGGACCGTAGGCATCGGTTACAGCTCGAGTCATCACGGCGAGATGCTTTACGACAGCCTTGCGATTTCGATTAACCTGCTGGAATCGGCGCGGCGGGCAGGCGTACAACGCTACCTGGTAACGAGCAGTTCCTGTGTCTATCCCGATGTATCGCCCATCCCGACACCGGAGTCGGCCGCCGAGGTCAACAATCCCGAAGGCGCCAATGCCGGTTATGGATGGGCCAAGAGGATGGCCGAGTATCAGGGGATGTTTTACGCGAAAGAATACGGGATGGACGTTTCGATCGTCAGGCTCGTAAACGCATATGGTCCCCGTTACCACTGGTCCCACGGAGAGCCCCACGTGATTCCGGCGCTCATTCGTCGGCTGGTTAACCGCGAAGATCCGCTGTTGATATGGGGAAGCGGGCGGCAGACGCGCAGTTTCATTCACGCCTTCGATATCGCTGTGCTGATGAAACTGATTGTGGAACGCAATCCGGGGCCGTTTCCGGTCAACATCGGACAACCTGAAGACACGGCCATCAACGATCTGGTCTCTCAACTTACTACCATCGCCGGCTACAAGGGCACAGTCTTTTACGACACTTCCAAGCCCGAAGGTCCGGCCCGAAAGTGCCTCGATCTTTCACTGCAGAGCGAGTTGCTTCCGGACTTCAGGCCCAGCATCTCGCTGCGTGAGGGCCTCGAGCAAACTTACGCTGCCGGAGAGGCATTCTTTTCTGCCGCCAAATAGCAGGCAAAGAGAGCATTCGAGATGAGAGTCGTTCTTGTCAGCACCGGTTCGCACAAAATGGGCACCAATTACCGGGTGCTTGGCCTGGCAGGCACTGCAAAAAAACTTGGGCTCGACGTGCACATCCTGCTTCCCGGCCTCAAAGAAAATCGCAGGTGGTTTCCCGCAAACGAGTTTGAAGGGGTGCCGATTCACTTTACGCGGTGCGGCGCGCTGGCCGAGTTCCAGGACAAATACCGTATCCTCTGTTCGCTGCGCCCTGAGTTCGTGCACTGCATCGATGTCATCACACCGTGCCTGCTTGTATCGATTCTGTACCGCGCCACTCACAAGTGCGAGCTGATCGTCGATATTGACGAGCATCTCTCGCGCATCAAACTTTTCGGCCCCTTCAAGCGTCTTTATTTTCGCGTGAACGAGAATATCGCGAAGTATGTCGCCGATCGTCTCGTGGTTGCGAGCCGATTCCTTGAGAAGTGGTTCGGCCGACCCGACCGGCAGTCCATACTATACCTTCCCAACGGTGTCGATCTTGAGCTTTTCGACCGGCAAAAAAACGGCTGGGAAGCGATGAAAGAGCAATGGGCGGGACGAAAAGTGATTACCTATTTTGGAGGGCTCTCGTCTCACTACGACGCCGACATCGTCTATGAGGCGGCTTCGAGGATTCTGGCGAAGCGCAAAGACCTGGTGTTCCTCTTCGTAGGGGATGGCGAAATGCGAAGCGCGCTGAGCCAGCGTGCCGTGCGGGAGGGCTTGACAGAGTCGGTTCACTTCTGCGGTTTTGTGCCCGACGAACAGGTGCCGAAGTATCTGTGCGCCTCCGACGTCTTTGTCTTTCCGATTCGCGATAACTGGTGGAATCGAGCGCGCTGTCCGGGCAAGGTCTACTACTTTACCGCGGCAATGGCGCCAATTGTCACCAATCCCGTGGGAGAGGTTTACGAGGCTCTTAAAGACTGCGCCTGGTATTTCAAGGATGGAGATGCCGACGATTTGATCCGATCGCTTGAGGAATGCCTCGCCACTGCGGACAATCGCCGGTGCATGAATCGGGAGCTTGCGGAAAAGCATAGCTGGCAGGCGCGGGCAAAGAAATATATGGCATTCCTGGCGACTGAAAATTGAGATCCTCCGAATAGGATCGTGCTCCATGAAAAAAATCGTTGCGGTTTTCCTGCTGTTGTGTCCCTGGGGACTGCGCAGATTGTTGCTGGTCTCATTCTTCGGTTACAGAATTCATCCCACTGCGAAGATCGGGTTCTCCCTAATCCTTTGCGATCGCCTTGAGATGGCCGAGAACTCCCGGATTGGAAGCCTGACGGTATGCAAAGGGATGAGCGTGGTGAAGCTCGCCGAGAGCGCTGCGATCGGCAATCTGAACTGGGTAACGGGGTTGTCGTTAAGCAACAAGAGTTTTTATGCAGACGATCCTAACCGAAGGCCCGAACTGGTTCTGGATGCCCACGCAGCCATCACCAATCGGCACATGATCGACTGCACTGATTCGATTACCCTGGGCCGGTTCTCAACCGTGGCCGGGGTTGGCTCACAAATACTCACTCACAGCATCGACTTTGAACGGTGCCGTCAGACATCGAAACCGGTTCGGATCGGAGAATACTGCTTTGTCGGGACCGGGAGCATTCTGCTCTCAGGCAGCGGACTGCCTGATTACTCGTTCCTCGGCGCGGGGTCGGTGTTGAACAAGGTCTATACTCAAAAGTATTACCTTTATGGCGGCGTGCCGGCTCGGGCAATCAAGGTGCTCCCAACTGACTTGGGATATTTTTTGCGCACAAAAGGCTTTGTTTCTTAGCTCGTGTCGAGGATGTGCCGCAACTTCACAGTAAGCGGATGCAAGTGTAGCCAGGGCAATGAAACATGAAGCCTGGCGTAATGATTTTGGAAAAATTAGAAAACGGCCGGCGCGGCCATCCTCGTTCATTGCCGCTCGCGTATTGCAACGTGTTAGACACTTTCGAATGAAAGCCAGAGGATACGAATTCGGTGAATCAATCGCCCGACCAGAGTCAGAAATCCAGTCCAGCTGATTTTGAACTTTCAACGACCCAGCGGTTCGCTATGGAGCCTCTTCAGGATGGGGGGTCGCTGGCGAGTCTTTTTCAATTTCTGAAGAGACGGGGATGGATCATCGTTCTCGTCATGTTCGTAGGACTCGCGGCGGCAGAGACGCTCGACGTTGTGGTTAAACGGGACTACACATCCACAGCTCAAATTGAAATTGTTCCCGACCTGTCACCCGAATTCCGCGTTGAGCAGATTCAAAGCATGATTGGCGGGGGCAGCGGCGACGACAGCGAAAAACTCGACACCGAAATCCAGATTATGCAGAGCCCCACGCTTGAGTTGGACACCATTCAGGCGCTGCACCTGGAAAATAATCCGACTTTTCTGCCCTTCAAGTACGGGCGTCCCTGGAATCTGTCGTCTCCCCTGGAACGAGAAACGGTACTCAAGAGTTTTAACAACGACATCGATATAAAGCGCTGGCAGCACACTGACATTATTCAGGTGAAGATGACTACGCGCGATCCGGCTCTTTCGAGCCTGATTGCCGACACGCTCATCGACAAATACATAGAGCGCTCCTTCCGTGCCAATTTCGCGTCAACCAATCGGATTTCAGGTTGGCTCAATCAGCAGCTTGGCGGCCTCAGAAACAGACTTGAGAAAAGCCAGGAGCAGATGATCGCGTACCAAAAAGATCTGGGGCTGGTGGGCCTGACGGTCTTTTCGCGAGAGGGCGGAAGCGACACCTCGGGCAGCACCGACATCATGGTCGACAGTCTTGACGCAATGATCAAGCAGTCGGCCGATGCCAGCGTCGACCGGATGATGAAAGAGGCGCTCTTCAATTCCATCCAGGGGGCGTCGCCGGATGTGATCGATGCCACCGCAGCTCTCACCGATCCTGAGCTGCTGGCAAGCAAAGAGACACTGCTTGGACTCCAGAATGACTACGCCAGCATGAGCAAGACTTACGGGAAGGCTTATCCTCCCTTGCAGGCGCTTCAAAAACAGATAAACGATTTACAGGCCAAGATCGACCAGGAAGAGCACACTGCTATTGCCTCAGCCAAGGCGCAGTTCCAGGCCGCAGCTCAAAACGAGGCGATGGTGCGCAAGAACCTTGACTCGCAGGAACAGGAAGTCTTCAGCAAGGGCGAGCAGATGGCCAAATTCGAATACGCGCTTGAAGACTACGAGTCGAATCGGCTTCTTTATGACGGCCTGCAAGAGCGCCTGCAGGAAGCCAGCATTCTCTCAGGTCTGCATTCCACCTCGATTCAACAGGTGGATAACGCCGATATGCCGGCACGACCCAGCTTTCCGCGCGCCATCATCAACCTGCCCATCGGCGCGGGCGTCGGACTCTTACTGGGTTTCGGCCTCGCTCTGATCTTCGAGGGCATGGACGTAAATTTGAAGACGATCTCCGAGGTCGAGCAAGGTCTCGGCTTCCCGCTGCTGGCCGCCATTCCAGCGGTCAAGAGCCAGGAGATTGGTCCGGAGAACTTTGCCGACCAGGCAACCATGGCCCAGGGCGCCAGTTGGTCGAGAATTGCCGAGGCTCTACGCGAGATGAGAACATCGATCCTCCTCTCAAGTCCCGGCTCTCCTCCAAAAGTCATCATGATCGCCAGCTCGCGCCCATCAGAGGGTAAGAGTTCCATTGCCACGCTCTTCGCCATCACTCTTGCGCTGGCCGGGTCGAAGGTTCTGGTAATCGACGCCGATCTGCGTCGTTCTTCGGTTCACCTCCGTTTCCATGTCGGCAAGCAAACGGGGCTGTCATCGGTGCTGTCGGGCAAGTCCACCCTCAAGCAGTCGATAGTGGAATGGCCCAAGATGCCGAATCTTCACATTATGGCCGCGGGCCCTGCCCCGCCATTGCCATCTGAGCTGCTGGGATCGAAACAGATGGAAGATTTGATTGCGGCTTTGCGCAACGACTACGAATTCATCATTCTCGACACTCCTCCGGTGCTGGTCGTTACCGACGCCCAGTTAATCAGTCGGGTCGCCGACGCTGTTGTGCTGCTGGTGCGCTACGGCACTGTGCAAAGGCATGTCGCACAGCGCAGCATCGACCTGTTGGAGCGCTCCGGCGCGCACTTCCTTGGCATCGCCATCAACGCGGTCGACTTGAGGGCTCCTGGATATTCCGAATACTACGGACGGAAGTACTCCGACTACTACGGAGAGCCAAAAGTTGATCGCGAGTAAGCGCGCGAACGCCGCCCCGACGATTTCTCCGTTTGTCATCCGGCGGGTTAGAAAAAAAGACGCCCGGGTCGATCCCTTGACCGTTTTCTCCAGTTAAGAAACTTATGCCACTGATACGAAGAAGACGAAACAAGCCCACCGGGATTCCGAATCGCTTTAATGTGACGGGATTCACGGCAGGGGCCGTTTGCGTGATCGTCGGGGCCATCACTCCATTTACTTTGCGCCTGGTGGGAGACCTTTACTATTCCGAAATTCTTCTTCCCCTCTTGCTGCCTTTTCTGTTGGTAGTTAAAGGCAGGGAGATGTTCAGATCTACTCTGCGCCCAATTCTGCTTTTGCTGGGGCTCTGGCTATCGGCCCAGATTATTACCGATGTTTACCGCCAGACCGCAATGATGAACTGGCTGCGTGGCGACGCTAATCTTATCTTCTTCGCAATCGATCTTCTGGCTCTGGTTGCACTGATGAGCGGGAGCGAGAGCCGAAAAATCCTTTTCATTGTTGCTTACGCAGTGTGCAGGCTGGTTGAAGCGCGCTTCAGCCCCTCGGTTGAAGAGGGCAGACTGCCCTGGAAGTTCGGTTATGCCCCCGGCCTTGTGCTCCTCACTTTGCTCGTGGGCTGTTACTTCTACAAGCGGCGAAATTTTACATTAATGATTCTGCTTTTTCTGGCGTTTTCAACGATCAACGTAGTGATGAACTACCGCAGCATGGTGCTGTTTATGCTGCTGGTAATCGCGATGACCGTCCCCATTATTCCCGAACGGATCGGACGTTTGCAGTTGCTTCCCCGCGGCCCGACTGCGCGATTGCTTGTGACCGCGGCGCTCGCCATCAGTGCCGGCGGTGTGGCTTTGGGAATCGTGGAGCTGGCCACCAAGAGCGGCATTCTCGGACAGGAACAACAGGAAAAGAATGAGAAGCAGGCGCAATCGACCGGCGGCATGCTGTTGGGCGGGAGGCCCGAGATTCTTGTGTCATCGCGCGCAATTCTCGATAGCCCCATTCTGGGCCATGGTTCATGGCCCAAAGAGCCCCGATACACTGAAATGCTCACCGACATAGAGGCGCGGTACGGAATTCATGTCGACCTCGAATCGGGCGACGAAGCAAGGGCGGGCGTGATTCCGTCGCACTCCTCGTTGTTTGGCGCCTGGGTATCAGCCGGAATCGGGGGCGCGGTCTTTTGGATCTATCTCATCCCCCAGGTCGTGAAGGCGCTGGTAAAGTTGACCTCTTTGCGGATTACGCTCGCTCCGCTCTATGTTTATCTTCTAATCAACCTGTTCTGGGATATCTTCTTTTCGCCATTTAACGGCAATCATCGTATGATTGCGGCATTCGATCTGGTCATCATGATCGATACGCTCGAAACTCGAGTGCCGGCGCTGGCAGCCAGATTCTCCGGCCGCTTTGGAAAGACTGCGCGCAGGCCAGCGGTCTGGCGTCCTTCGCTTCCCGCCGGCGCGAGTCGTGTCTGAGCCTACGGAGTCGCGTCTAGCGGGCTTTGGGTCGGCGATGAATGGAGCTTTCAACACTGAGCTGAATTCGATCCGGCTTGATCGTGAGCCGCCATCTGGGCAAGGCTTCTGGTTTCGACGGGGAATCATTTTTTGAAGTTACCGCGTGCCAATCGGGAAATCTTGACTGGGGCCGAACGCGGCTTCTAATCACTTCGAGTTATGGTGATTATCTCGAATGGCTTTTCGAAGTTCCATCTCTCGGCTGCCGCGGCCGAGGCAGAGCGGCGAGGCCTGCTGTCTGCATTTCTCACCGGCGCTTATCCTACGCCGTTAATTCGATCGCTGCTGTCGCTTCCGGGGCTGCGCGCTAACAGGAAACTGAATCGCCTCGCGGCCAGGGTAGAGTCTCTCGACGACAGCCGCGTTCACCCCATTGTTCTTCCCGAAGTGCTTTATCACTTTGGGATCGGTATCAAAAGCGAGTCCGCACTCATTGGTTCGCTTCGCGCCTATGGCCGCGCGGCAATTGCCCATGCAAGGCGGGCTGCCGAACTGGGCGCGCGCATCTATCATTACCGCGCGGGCTGCGGCGGCGACTCGCTGGAAGTTGCCAGGAGCCTTGGGTTGTTCCTGCTTTGCGATCACTCAATCGCTCATCCAGCCGTGGTTGAAAGTCTTGTCGAAAACAAAGGCGAACTGCGGCCTCGAACCGTCGCCGGAAGGGTCAGCAATTTCTGGCGTTATGTACAAAGCGACATTGAGAGTTCCGACGCCGTACTGGTGAATTCGACATTTGTCGCATCGACGTTCAAATTCGTCTCATTCGTCCGTTCACCGGTGCATGTCATTTATCTCGGGGTCGACGATGCCTTCCTGGCCGAGGTGCCCGAACGCGGGACCGCCAGCAAAACATTTCGGGTGTTGTTTGCCGGATTATTTGAGAAGCGTAAAGGCGCGGCTGTTATCGTTGACGTGCTCCGCCACCTTCCAGACATTCCGATACAACTCGAGATCGCGGGCAAGCTCGATCCCCAGGTGGTGAAGGAGAATCGGGAATTCTTCGCCGATCCGCGCGTCCGGTACCTCGGCATGCTGTCACGCAAAGAGCTCGCTGGAGTTATGAGTCAGTCCGACGTTTTTCTTTTTCCGTCACTAGCCGAGGGCTCGGCCAGGGTGGTTTTCGAGGCGCTGGCGGCCGGCTGTTATGTGGTAACAACCCCGAACAGCGGGTCGATTGTCGAGAGTGGCGTCCACGGCAGTATCGTTCCACCCGCGAACAGTCTGGAGACGGCTCGAGCCATCGAGGATGCTTATCTGAATCGCGAACTCGCCCGCGCGATCGGACTCGCCAATGCGGACCTGATCAAGTCCAGGTACCGCCAGTGCCACTATGGAGATCAACTGCAGAAGCTATATATGGCATTGGCGGGCAATCGGGAGTCGCGTGAACAAGCGAAGGCTTTAGGACATTGACCGATTGTTTTCCACGGCGACTGACAGGTGATTCAGTGCGGCTAAGATTCAGTCTTGCGAAAGTACGAACTGGGGATACGATGACCAGCGGGATGGGATGGGTCTTTTGACTGCGATTGCCGAGCGGATGCGTCAGGTTTTGCGCCTTCGCCCGCACGATACTTCGAGTGAGCGCGGGCGCTCGCTCGAACGCTTTCGACGAATCGTCCTAAGCACGCTGGCGGCCTTCGGAGCCCGCGGGATCGGCTTGCTGGCTTCGCTCATCAGCGTCCCTCTTACTTACCGCTATCTGGGCGCGGAACGCTACGGGCTATGGATGGTGCTGGTTTCATTCATTACCGCGATGAGTGTCGCGGATCTGGGCCTTGGCAGTGGTGTCATCAATGCAATTTCAGAGGCGCATGGCAAGGACAATCGCGAACTGATTCGCGAATATGTCAGCAGCGGTCTCGTCCTCATGCTGGGTATCGCCGCTCTGCTGGCCGTTGCCGGCCTTGTTGCTTATCCTCGCATCCCGTGGATGCGGTTCTTCAACGTAAAATCGCCCGCGGCTGCGCATGAAGGAGCCGAGGCATTCCTGGTTCTATTTGGTTGGTTCGTAGTCAACATTCCCCTGGGTCTGATTATCCGAATCCAGGCAGCCCTGCAACGGGCTTATTGGTCGCATGCGCTCATTGCGGTCGGCAACATCGGTTCACTTCTTGCGCTCATTCTGGTCATCGAACTGCATGGCAGCCTGCCCTGGCTCGTATTTGCATCCACTTTCGGTCTCATTGTTTCCACGCTGGTCAATGGCGTCACGCTCTTTCGATGGGCGCCGTGGCTTTTCCCTTCCTGGCGCTATTTTGGCTCCTCGGCGGCCTGGAAAATTCTCAAGCTGGGGTTATTGTTCTTCGTACTTCAGTGTTCGCTTGTCCTGAGCTTTACTTCAGACAATTTCGTTATCGCGCAGGTTCTCGGCGCGTCGATGGTTGCGGTTTACTCAATCCCGCAGAGGCTCTTCAGTTTCTGCGCGCAGCTCATGAACCTGGGCCTGGGGACCATTTGGCCGGCGTACACCGAAGCAATTTCGAGGGGCGACTATCTGTGGGTGCGCAAGGCCTTCTCGAAGACGATTCAGACAACGTTATTATTCGCCGGTGCGATTTGTCCGCTTCTGGCAATCACCGGGCCCTGGATCATCAGAGTCGCAACAGGCAAGACCTTGCAAGTTCCAATTTCGCTGCTTTGGGTTCTGGCTGCCTGGGGAATTATTGCAGCGGTCTGGAATCCGGTTTACGTGCTGCTTAATGGCGCAGGCAGTCTGAAACTGCAGGCCCTTGCGTTGTCGTTCACCAGCGTTGCCAATCTGGCGCTTTCAATTTATCTCACCCGCCGTTTTGGCGTGATCGGGGTCTGCCTGGGATCAATCGTTGCGCAGGTCGTGATTATGGGCCCTGTATCTTTTTATCTTGTTCGTAAACTTTTCCATCGCATGGCCGACGGCAGCATCGGGCGGCAGAACCCGCAGTCGCCGAGCATTCTTGAGGTTGAATAGCGATGGCCCGTCCGCGAGAGGATGAGTCCGGGCCGGCGGCCCAGTTCCACTTCGAGTCTTCATCGGCGATATAAAATGAACGGGAATATCAATCAAGTGTCCGACTTGCTGCCACCCCACTTTCGAGTATCGAATGCATCTGGAGAGCACTGTGAGCGAAAATTCGTCCATATGGCCTAATTTTTTTATAGTCGGAGCAGCAAAGGCAGGCACGACCTCGGTCTGGGCATACTTAAACAAGCATCCACAAGTTTTTTTCCCCAGAATCAAAGAGCCTGCATACTTTATGTCGAGCCCTTTGCCACCCGAGTTCGATGCCGAGCGCTTTTTTCAGGCTCCCGAGAAATACCAACGGCTATACGAAGGTGCGGTCGGATACAAAGCCATTGGCGATGCAAGCACCGGTTATCTTTGGGACCCCAAATCCGCAGAATTGATTCATGACGTCTGCCCCGACGCGAAGATCGTGATCATGTTGCGCGACCCGGTAGAGCGCGCCTACTCGCACTACTGCATGTTTGAAACGGTGGGCCGCGAAAAGCTGTCCTTCTACGAAGCGCTGCAGCGCAATCAGAGAGAATTGGTTACCGCAAACGGGACGTGGCACTTGTGTATGTATCTCGAGTACGGCTATTACTACGAGCAGGTGCTTAGATATATTGAAACGTTCGGCAAAGAGAATGTCGGTATTTTTATCTTCGACGATTTGAATCGAGATCCTCGCGGGGTTATGACGGCGATCTGCAATCATATCGGCATCGATCCGGCGCTTCTTGATGAAAGGGAATTCTCGAAGATCCATAATCCGGGCCGTGTTCCGCGGTTCCGATGGCTGTACGATGCGGCCCGCTCAGTTTTCAATGCGAAACTACGGACGAAGATTCTTCCGCGTTCAGTGGATAATTGGATTAGATGGAGTCCGCTTTTCTATAAGCGTGAAAAACCGCCGCGCGACGAACGCGCAGCGAGATTTCTGCAATCGCTCTATGACCCGGATATCAATCGCCTCGAAGAATTGCTGGGGCGCAAGATACCCGAGTTGCGCAAGACCTGGGTTTGATGTGAGTAAGTGAATAACATTCGATTAGTTGAAAACTAAGTCGTGAAGAACGACGGAGTAAGTGACATAAGCCATCGATATCGTAAAGAGAGGTGATTGTGAGCGTGAAGAGAGCATTAGTGTGCGGTGCGGGAGGATTTATTGGCAGCCACATGGTCCGGCGCCTTCGCTCCGAGGGTTACTGGGTCAGGGGCGTAGACGTGAAGAGTCCCGAGTTTGGAGCGTCGGCGGCAGACGATTTTGTGATCGCGGACCTTCGACTGCGTGAGAGTTGGGAAGCGGTTCTGGACGAAGGCACCGATGAGGTGTATCAGTTTGCAGCCGACATGGGCGGCGCGGGATACATCTTCACAGGCGATCACGATGCCCACGTGATGCACAATTCGGCGATGATTAATTTGAACGCCGCCGATTTTGCTGTGCGGCGCAAGGTTGGCAAAATCTTCTATTCGTCGTCAGCGTGTACGTATCCGGCTTACAACCAGGAAGACCCGCTCAATCCGAAATGCGCTGAAGAGACCGCTTATCCGGCGGCGCCCGACAGCGAATACGGATGGGAAAAGCTTTTCAGCGAGCGGCTCTACTTTGCATTTTCACGGAATTTCGGTCTCAATGTGCGTGTGGCGAGATTTCACAACATCTTTGGGATCGAGGGCACCTGGCGAGGCGGACGAGAGAAAGCTCCGGCCGCACTTTGCCGCAAAGTTGCCGAACAGGAGGACGGCGGCGAGATCGAGATCTGGGGCGATGGGCTGCAGACGCGTTCATTCCTTTACATCGACGAATGTGTCGATGCAGTCCGGCGCCTGGTCGCAAGCGATTTCCAGGGACCGGTCAATATCGGGTCAGAAGAAATGGTCACCATTAATCAAATGGCCGAAATAATCATGAAGATCGCCGGTAAACAACTCTCGATCAGGCACATTCCGGGTCCCCTCGGCGTGCGAGGACGCAACTCCGACAATCGGCTTATCCGCAAGGAGCTTGGCTGGGCGCCGTCGCAAAGCCTGCACGACGGGCTTTCAAAAACATACCCATGGATCGATACTCAGTTGAAGATCTACCGCGAACAGACCAAAGAGGCAGTCGCTCAGGCCTGATTTCTCCTTCCTGCTCCGCTTGAAGCTGCCGGCGGAGCGTGACGTATGTATTTATGAATCCCCGAGCGGCACGCATTCCATTCATCGATCGGAAATCTTTGCGGCGCGATTTGTGACAGCAGGCGAATGCGATTCCAGAGTTGCAGCACTCCGATGCCGCTAGATTCCTTGTCGACGCGACCTTCGGCGGGTCTTCGACGTGGCAGTAAGTCAACGAGATCTAAACATTCTTGAATCGCCGTAAGAAACCCGCCTGAACGGCGTGACTCGGTCAGGTTTATCCAATGAACAAATATCTTGCCGGCCTTGAGTCGGAATCCATTGAGATCATTCGCGAAGCGATCGCTCTAGCTGAGCGGCCGGTCATGCTGTACTCCATTGGCAAAGATTCCTCGGTCATGCTTCATCTCGCTCGCAAGGCTTTCTGGCCGGCATCGCCTCCGTTTCCATTGCTCCACGTGGATACAACCTGGAAGTTTCGCGAGATGATCGCCTTTCGCAACCGGATTGCCCAGGAGAGCGGCATGAAGCTGATTGTGAAGATTAATCATCAGCGGATTGCCGAAGGCATCAGCCCCTTCACTTGCGATTCCGATCGATATACAACGCTGATGAAGACCGAAGCGCTGAAGCAGGCGTTGGATGAAGGAGCGTTCGACATCATTTTTGGCGGCGCGAGAAGAGACGAGGAGAAATCGCGCGCAAAAGAGCGGGTCTTCTCGTTCCGTTCTCCCGGCCATCGCTGGGATCCCAAGATGCAGCGGCCGGAGTTGTGGAATCTCTACAATACTCGACTGAACGCGGGCGAGACGATCCGCGTATTTCCGCTGTCGAACTGGACCGAGTCCGACGTCTGGAGCTACATCGAGCAGGAGAATATTCCGATCGTATCGCTTTACTTTTCCGCGGAGAGACCGGTCGTCCGTCGTTCGGGGCAGTGGCTCATGGTCGACGATGAAAGATTTCCACTGCGCGAGGGTGAGGTTCCGGAGATGCGAAGGGTGCGCTTCAGAACGCTCGGTTGCTATCCTCTCACTGCCGCGGTTGAAAGCAACGCTGCCACCGTCGGCGACATTGTGAGAGAAACGCTGGCGGCCCGCACCTCAGAGCGCGAAGGACGGCTGATCGACTACGACCAGCCCGCTTCAATGGAGCGAAAGAAGCAGGAGGGCTATTTCTGATGCTGGATACCCTGCGATTTATAACCTGCGGCAGCGTCGACGACGGCAAATCCACGCTCATTGGCAGGCTGCTCTGGGAATCGAAGCAAGTCTTTGAAGACCACATCTCGGCGCTTGAGCGCGACACAGCGCGCTACGGCACCACGGGTGAAAAAATCGACTTCGCGCTTCTCGTCGATGGCCTTGAGGCGGAGCGCGAGCAGAGCATCACCATCGATGTCGCCTACCGTTTTTTTGCAACCGAACGCCGGCGATTCATCGTTGCCGACACTCCCGGTCACGAGCAATACACGCGCAACATGGCTACCGGCGCGTCCACTTCAGAACTAGCAGTACTGGTGGTGAACGCTGAAAAAGGCCTGCAGGTTCAAACCCATCGGCACGCCAGGATTGTAGCGCTTCTCGGCATCAAGCACCTGGTGATGGCTGTGAACAAAATGGACCTGGTGGATTGGAGCGAAGACGTCTTTAGAGCGATCGTCGAGGAGTTCAAGCCCCTGGTGCGCGAGCTTGAATTCGCCACATTCCAGCCTATTCCGGTATCCGCCCTCAACGGCGATAATGTTACCGAGAAGAGCACCAACACGCCATGGTATGCCGGGCCAACGCTACTCGGCTCGCTTGAAGCAGCAGATGTCCATCGCCAGGCAGGCAATCTGCCGTTTCGCATGGCGGTCCAGTTTGTCAATCGCCCCAACCAGGACTTTCGCGGCTACTGCGGCCGCATCGCGAGCGGCGAAGTAAAAGTGGGTGAGCCGGTTCGAGTTTTGCCGGGCGGCACTGAAACTCGCATTCGCTCCATTGTCGGCTGGCAATCGGAGTTGCCAGTTGCCTCCGCCGGAGACTCGATAACGCTGTGCCTCGAAAAGGAAGTCGACGTCACTCGCGGCTCGGTCATCGCCAGTGCACATGAGCCCATCGAGCTCAGCGATCAATTTGAGGCCAAGGTGCTTTGCCTCACCGAGCATGCCCTAGTTCCGGGGCGCAGCTATCTCTTCAAGTTGCACACTTCGCAAGCGGTCGCAAGCATCACCGCCATCAAGTATCAACTCGACGTCAAGCTCGGCTCTCATCTCGCAGCCAGATCGCTTTCAATGAATGAAATCGGTGTGGTGAACATTTCCATCGACCGTCCGGTTCCATTCGAGCCTTACAGTCGATGCCGGTCTCTGGGTAGCTTCATCCTGGTCGACAGAATCACCAATCAAACAGCCGGCGCGGGAATGATCGACTTTCCGCTGCGAAGAGCATCGAATATCCACTGGCAGGCGGTCGATCTCAATCAGGAGTCGCGCGGCAGGCATCTGCTTCAAAAGCCGGTTTGCCTCTGGTTCACCGGGCTTTCCGGTTCAGGCAAATCGACCATTGCAAACCTGCTTGAGAAGCGCTTGTTTGCCGCCGGCAAACACACCTATCTGCTCGATGGCGACAATATCCGTCACGGATTGAACCGGGATCTTGGGTTTACCGAGGCCGACCGCGTCGAGAATATCCGGAGAGTGACTGAAGTTGCCAGGCTCTTTGTGGACGCGGGCCTCATCGCGATCGTCTCGTTCATAAGTCCGTTCCGTTCCGAACGGGACTATGCGCGTTCCCGGTTCGCCGCTGGCGAATATATCGAGATCTACGTGGATACACCGCTCGAAGAATGCGAGCGCCGCGACCCAAAGGGGCTTTACCGCAAAGCGCGCAGTGGAGAGCTCATCAACTTTACCGGAATCGACAGCGCGTACGAGCCTCCGGAGTCGCCGGAACTCCGGCTCGACACGGTCGCCCGATCACCAGAGCAGAACGTCGATCTCATTCTGTCGCACGTCTTCGAAAATCACATTCAAGCTTGGTCGATCTGATCCGATGAACTCACGATTCAAGGGTATTCTACGCAGCCTTCTGCCGCGGACCATTCGAACGCATCGAATACTGACTGGATCAATACGCGGCAGCAAGATCGTGACTTCATGGCACGACTATCCGGCGGCGATCATGGGCCGCACGGAAGCAGCGCTGCTCGATTACTTCAAAAAGAACGCGAGCGACGGCGAGACGTGGCTCGACATCGGCGCGCACTACGGATATACGGCGATCGCGCTCAGCAGACTGGTCGGCGATGCGGGCCGCGTCTTCGCATTCGAGCCGATGATGAATACAGCCGGATGCATCGCCCGAACCAGGCTTCTGAATATTCTTCCGCAACTTACCGTGATCCCGATTGGGCTGGCTAATGTGGACGGTCTCGCGCTGGAGAGCCTGCACACCTCAAGAGGGATGATCGACAGCACTCTCGAAGACAATGCAGGCTTCAAGGAAACGTTTCTGGTTTCACGGCTCGACTGGTTATGGCCGCAGATTTCAGGTTCCGATTCGCGCATCGATGGCGTGAAGATCGATGTCCAGGGCATGGAGATCAAGGTGATCGAGGGGATGGCCGGTCTGCTCAAGAAATACCGTCCAAAACTGCTGGTAGAGATTCATAAAGGAGTTTCGCGGCCAAAGCTATTGGATCTAATCGTATCGCTAGGCTACGCGCGCGATGGTTTCGCAGTCGAGCCACTCAAGGGCGAATCGGCGCCCACTTACGCCGATGACCGGACCTATCTCTTTACTCCCGCGTCAGCCGGCGAGATGGAAACATGAGAAACGACGTCGCATTATTTTGAGCTGAAAGAAGCGTCCTTCGTCGCGACCGCCAATCCCAGCGGCCCTACGAATCTCGATCCGGCAAGAAAGCGCAACAGCGCGAACCGGTCGAATGCGGTCTCGTAGTAAACGGGAACTCGAACCGGATTGAATCCATTTCGCACCAGTAAATCGCGAAAGCCGCCCCACGCCCATGTTTGGCGCTGCGCTCCCAGCATCATATTGCGTTTGTGGAACAACCTGCGCCAGGCGCTTTGCGAGTTCGCAAAACTGATTATCAGCGTACCCTGCGGACACAACGCGGAAAAGAACTGCTGCAGGAGCCGATCAGGTTCCGATTCGTATTCGATTACGCTGGAGCAAACGATGGCGTCGAAGCCTCCGAACGCATTCCCAATCGGCGGCTCGGTAGCAGTCTCGAAGGTCATATCGGGCGACCGGTGAGGCTGCTGTCTCGCCGCTTCAATCATGGCCGGCGAGGGATCGACACCCAGCACTCGAAAGCCGCAGCCGGCCAGCAACGCTGAGATTCTTCCCGGGCCGCAGCCATAGTCGAGAATATGGCCCCCGGCGGGAACCATGGATCGCGCCGCCTCAACAAAGCACTCGCCGCGCCGATACCGTCCCATGGCAATGAGCTTGTCGACCCAAGCTGCGAACGACGCCGCCGTTTCATCGAACAACGAGAAATCCTGCTCCAATGAAATCTCCCGAAGGCTATTGTATCGGCAGACTGGGGCTTCGCCTTTTCAAATCCAAAACAACAGTAGTAGCACAGTATGATCGATGCATTGCGGTCTGAATCAGTTTCGCGGTGCGCGGTACGATTGTTGTGACGACCCTCAGCAAGAGAAGTGATGAAACAGCTAATCCAGAACTACAAATCCGGTGAAATGGCCGTTTGCGAAACTCCTGCCCCGCAGTTGAGCCGCGGAGGAGTACTGGTGCGCACTGCCTATTCGCTCATCAGCGCGGGAACTGAAAAAGGCATGGTGGAAATGGCCCGCAAGAGCCTGCTGGACAAGGCGCGGTCACGCCCCGACCTGGTAAAAAAAGTTCTCGACAAGGCGCGCACCGAAGGATTTGTCTCCGCATATCAAAAAGCAATGCTCCGTCTCTCGAACGATACTCCGCTCGGCTACAGCAGTGCCGGAACGATCATCTCGGTCGGCGATGGAGTGCAAGGACTGCGCGCCGGCATGAAAGTCGCTTGCGGTGGCATCGGGTTCGCCAGTCATTCCGAGATCGTATATGTGCCAAAGAACCTCTGCGTTGCCGTCCCCGATGCAGTGGAGCTAAGTGAAGCAGCCTATGCCACGCTGGGTGCGATCGCATTGCAGGGCGTGCGCTCATGCGGTTGCAATATCGGCGAGGTAGTGGCTGTTATTGGGCTCGGCCTAGTGGGTTTGCTGACGGTGCAGATTCTCAAAGCAAGCGGATGCCTGGTGGTGGGAATCGACCTGGACAAGCGCCGCTGCCAGATGGCCTGCGATATGGGCGCAGATGCTGCGGGCGACAACTGGCATGAACAGACGGACGAGTGCCTGCGGCTTTCTGGCGGATATGGCGCCGATGCCGTGGTAATTACCGCCGCCACTGCTTCAAGCGAGCCCCTCGAGCACGCAGGCGAGTTGGCACGCGATCGGGCGCGCATTGTGGTGGTGGGGCAAGTAGGAATGGAAGTTCCCAGAAAGCTTTATTACGAAAAGGAACTCTCGCTGCTGGTTTCGCGTTCTTATGGCCCGGGCCGCTACGACCGCACATATGAAGAAAAAGGCATCGACTATCCGGTGGGGTATGTTCGCTGGACCGAACAGCGAAACATGTCTGCGGTAGTGAACCTGATCGCCGCGAAAAAACTCGATGTTGCCGCGCTAACTACTCATCGGTTTCCGCTCGACCGCGCGCTCGAGGCGTACGACATGATCCTTAACGGGCGCGAGCGTTTTCTGGGCGTGCTGCTCACTTACGACCAGTCACCGGCTGCCGAAAAATCCACCATCGAACTTGCCAAATCAACCGAAGCCCGCCAATCCTCGCCAAAGCCGGCCGGTTCCAAACTGGGCGTAAGCTTAATTGGGGCAGGGAACTTCTCGACTGGCGTACTTCTGCCCGCGTTAGCAGCGCAGGAGGGAGTCACCCTCCGTTGTATCTGCTCGCAACGCGGCTTGAGCGCGCGCAGCGCGGGAAGCCGCTGGAACTTCGCGGTCTGCGCATCCGATCCTGACGCCGCCTTGTCTGACGATGGCACCGACTGTGTTGTCATCGGCACTCGCCCCGACAGTCATGCACAGTTGGTTTGTGCGGCTCTTGAAGCCGGCAAGCATGTGTTTGTTGAAAAGCCGCTGGCGGTTTCGCGTGAGCAACTGGATGAGATCCATCGTGTGGCAACGAAGCATCCGACGCAGATTCTCATGGTTGGATTCAACCGCCGGTTTGCCCCATTTGTGGTCGAGGCCAAAAAGCTGCTGGCAGAACGCAATGGGCCCATCATGGCCACGTACAGGGTGAATGCCGGCCAACTGCCCGCTGGCGATTGGCAGCACGACCAGGAACAGGGCGCCGGAAGAATCATCGGCGAATGCGGCCACTTTGTCGACACGCTTTGCTACCTGAGCGGGAGTCTGCC
>Ga0335073_10003291_pt1 | contig 22470 bp, 21 predicted proteins | sample Lox_Sample_22_FD_207093 | JGI IMG/M metagenome (GOLD analysis project Ga0335073, IMG submission 207093) | Soil microbial communities from Loxahatchee National Wildlife Refuge, Florida, United States - Lox_Sample_2.2 | ecosystem: Environmental > Terrestrial > Soil > Wetlands | place: USA... | reverse complement strand
ACCTCCGGCGTTCACCGCCGGTTCCGCTGACCGCGGCGCCGGCTCAACCGAGCGAGCGGCGGCACGGGAGGGGGCGCGCACCAGCACCTGGTCCACCACGAACAAGGGTCGCCGTTTCGCTTCCAGGTACAGGCGGCCCAGATACTCGCCGAACACGCCCAGCACCATCAACTGGACGCCGCCGATCAGCAGTACCAGCGTAGCGACACTGGTCCAGCCCTGTACCACCGAGCCAAAGGCCCAACTGCCGATGGTATAGAGCAATCCCAGCAGCCCCAGCGCGCCGACCGTCATCCCGGCGAACGACGCCAGACGCAGCGGGACGATAGAAAAGCTGGTGATCGCGTCGAGCGCGAACCGCACCATTCGGCGCAGCGAATAGCCGGTGTCACCGGCATAGCGCGCATCGCGATCATAGGCGAATGGCACCTGCCGCAGGCCTGTCCACGCCACCAGACCGCGGATGAAGCGATGTTGCTCCGGCATCAGGTTCAGCACATCCAGAGTGCGCCGGCTCATCAACCGGAAATCGCCGGTATCCAGCGGGATGTCGATCTCCACCACCCGCCGCAGCAGGCGATAGAACAACGCGGCGGTCGCGGTCTTGAAGCGGGTCTCGCCGGCACGGCTGCGGCGCTGGCCATAAACCACGTCGGCGCCGGTGTCCTCCATGACGCGCAGCATCGGGCCGAGCAATTCCGGGGGGTCCTGCAAATCGGCATCGATCGCCAGGATGCGCTCGCCACGGCACTGTTGCAGGCCGGCAGTCAATGCGATCTGGTGGCCATAATTGCGCGCGAGGTTCACCGCAACGACATGTGGATCGCTCTGCACCAGGCGCTCCATCACGTCGAACGTGCCGTCGCGCGAGCCGTCGTTCACCAGCACCAACTCCCACGGCAGCGGCGCCGGCGCGGCGCGCCCCAGCACTTCGTTGCAGGCCGCGGCAACGCGTCGATGGAATGTCGTCAGCCCGGATGCTTCATTGAAGCAGGGCGCGACCACCGACAGGAACACCGGCTCGGTCACCGTGCATCACCCGGCGTCGGCGCCGCGTTGCGGCGTGACGCGGGCTAATATGCAGGCAGAGGTGCGACGCATGATTGCGACGTCGTGCCGCGCTGCGAGCCAACTCATCGCGGCAGGATCGCAGGTCGCTACTTCGCTACCCGGCGTCAGCGTGCCGCCCGCTTCACGCAGCGCCACCGGCATGCCGTGCTGCGTTTCCCACGCCGCATAGAATTGCAACATCGGATTGTAATCCACGAAACCGGTCCGGTTTGGCAAACCGCTATCGAGTACGGTCAACTGATGCGCGGCCTCGCTCTCGCGCAGCCCATCGAGGAAATTGCCATACCAGAACTGGTCGTTCTCCTGCGCGCGCAGGCCGCGCACGCTCCAGACCTGGTTGCGTGCGACGCACACCGCCGCGGCACAGGCGAGCAATACGCCCAGCGCGACCGGCGCCAGCCGTGCGCGGGGTGCGGCATGACGCGAAAGCCAGCACAACGCGTCGGCCGTGCCGATGCCGGCGGCAATGCTCAGCAACGGGATCATCGGCGCGGCATACCAAAAGTGCTTGGTCGCGCTCCTGACGATCACCAGCAACAGCACGGCACTCGTCAGCAGAAGTAACAAGACGGCCGAGCGCCGACGCGGATCATTGCTCGCCAGGGAGAATCCGGCAAGCGGCAGCAGCAACAGTCCTGGTTCGAAACGCCGGACAGTGTCAATGACGTAATACAGCGGGCCGCCCGTGCTGCGGTCCCGCACCGCGGCGAATCGTCCGCCCAGTTCGTTGTGCCATACCGCGGTCAGATAGCCGGGATCGTAAAGTGGCCGCGTCAGGTAGTAACCGAGACACACCGCGACCGCGGCCAATGTCAGCAGCCAGACGCGCGGATCGCGCAGCAGGGCGAGCAATCGGCCGCGGAGCACAGCGAACAGCAGCAGGCCGGGCAGCAGCAGCGCACCTTCAATTGCCTTGGTCAGCACCGCGCCCACGACGCAGGCGGCGAACGCGGCGAACGGCCAGGGACTGATCGCTGCGGCGGTTTCGATCGCGATCCAGAATGCCAGAACCTGCCCCAGCAAGAAAGCACAGAGCAAGGTGTCGTAATCGCCGGAACGCGCGACATGCGGCCCCATGTACAAGCTGGAAGTCAGCAGCAGCATGCCAGAGAGCATTGCCCCACGCGCGTCGGCCAGGACATGGCGACAGAACCACCATGCCGCCAGTAGCGTGCCAGCGGCAGCAAGTAATGACGGCAGCCGCAAGGCCACCAGCGGTGCCGCACCGAGGCGTAACAATGCCGCAATCACCCAGATCAGCAACGGCGGCTTGGTATTCCAATGGTCCGGCGCTCCGGCATAGTACGGCACCAACCAATGGCCATGCAGGTCCATGCCGAGCGCGTTCAGTGCGTTGCGGCTTTCGTCCACCATCAGCATCGGCAGACGGTCGAGGGGCAACAGCAGCGCGCCGAACAATGAGAACAGTACTGCGAGTGACAGCAGGTCGGTCGCGGCAACGGCCCGCAGCGCCCGCCGCGGCGTATCGGGCGCCACCGTGGCGGGCGGCGAGGCCGTGGTCATGCGATGCACATCGCGCGCGGATGGGGGCGGCTATCGCACGGGCGGGTCGCCGCGGCGGCCGCTTCGCAGCGTCTGCGCCAGCTGCGTCATGATGATCTGCTTGCGCTGGATGTCGCGCTGGGTGGCCGCCTCGCGTACGGCCTCACGCGTCATCTTGCGCCTCCGGAGCAATGCCCGGATCGCCTCGGATAGACGTCCCCGACTCATGACGGCAGCAACGGCAAGGAACACGGCTTGGCTGCATGCTCGCGATCAGTTGAGCAATGCAAGGTGGTCGGTCGGGCACAATGCCGCACGAAGGCGCATGAGTTTGCCGAGGCGGGTACAAATGTGACGAAGCGGAACCGGTACGAAGCGGCCCGCGCCTGTGGCCCTCGCTGGACGCTGCGGTTGCCGCCGGGGTGGTCGCCGCCTCAGCCCTGCGTGGGCGTGAGCGGCTGCTTCGCCGGCATCCGTTTCATGAACGCCCCGACCAAACGCGGCGGCACCAATGCGCCGATGCGTGCGGCGCCACCCATGTACCACGGGAACACCACCCGGATCCGCGCCGCCGTCACGCCACGCAGGATTGTGCGCGCGGCCCGGTCCGCATCCATCAGCCCCGGCATCGGGAACCGGTTCCGCGCCGTCATGGCCGTGCGGATGTAGCCAGGGCAGACGCTGGTCAACGCGATCCGCTCGCGCCGTAGGCCCACCGCCATCGCCACGGTCCAGACATCCGCCGCCGCCTTTGACCCACAATAGGCTGGCGCCGACGCCCCGGCGACGAAGCCGGCAATAGAGGCGATGACCACGATCCTGCCACGCCAGCCGTCCGCCCCTGTCGCTTGGCCACGCATCAACGCGATTGCGGGCAGCGCTGTGTTCAGCACGCCATCGAGGTTGGTGGCGAAGATCGCCCGGGTTTGTTCTGGCGTTTCCGGCGCCTTCTCGCCCGCGCCGGCGGAGATGCCAGCATTCGCTACAACCAGGTCCAGCGGGCCGCAGCCGGCTACCCAGTCCGCCATTGCCGCAGCGTGCCGGACGTCCAGCACCCTCTGCTGCACGGTTGCCCCGCGCGCCCGGCACGCTTCGGACATCGCTGCCAGACGCTGGCCATCGCGTCCCGACAGATGCAGGGTCACGTCCGGCGCCGCCAGCTCCAAGGCCAGAGCCGCGCCGATGCCGGAGGAGGCGCCGGTGATCAAGACCTGTTGGTAGCGTGCCATGGGCCCCAGCATAGTCTCTGTTGCGGCGCGGCGGGCGGCTGATAGAACAGGGGCATGGCCGTTCTTGCGTCGATGACCGGATTCGCGCGCGCCGAAGGCGGTGTCGCCGGCTTTGCGTGGGCGTGGGAGGTGCGCAGCGTCAACGGCCGTGGCCTGGACCTGCGTTTCCGCCTGCCCGCCGGCTGGGATTCGCTGGAGCCCACGTTGCGCGAGGCCGCCGGCAAGCGTCTGAAGCGCGGCAACGTCACCGCCGGGCTGACGGTGAAGCGGGAGACGGAAGCGCGCGTGGCGCTCGACCCGGTAGCCCTGGAGCAAGCGCTGGCGCTGGCGCTGGATCTGCACGCTCGCATTCCAGGCAGCCCGATCCCACGCGCCGAGGCTTTGCTCGGGTTACCTGGCGTGCTGCGGGCTGCTGCGGTTGAGCCGGCGGAGGAACGCGCCGCTGCGGCCGAGGCCGTGCAAGCCGGCTTTGCCGAGGCGCTCGCGGGCTTGGTTGCCGCCCGCGAGGCCGAGGGCACGAGGCTTGCCGCCGTGCTGACCGGATTGCTCGAGGAGATCGCGGCGTTGCGCCGGAAAGCGACGGATCAGGCCGCGGACCAGCCGGCGGCGCAGCGCGCCCGGGTGATGGAGAATCTGACGGCGCTGCTGCGTGAGGCACCGTCGCTGCCGGCGGACCGCATCGCACAGGAGGTCGCATTGCTCGCCGCCCGCTCCGATGTGCGTGAGGAATTGGATCGGCTGGACAGCCACGTCACCGCCGCCCATGCGCTGATGGCGGAGGCGGCCAATGTCGGTCGGCGGCTCGATTTCCTGGTGCAGGAGTTCAACCGCGAGGCAAACACACTGTGCAGCAAATCCGCCTCGACCGCCTTGACCGCCACGGGGCTGAAGCTGAAGGCGGCGATCGAGCAATTGCGCGAGCAAGTGCAGAACATCGAGTGATGGGCGTGATCCCGATCCCTCGCCGTGGCCTGTGTCTGGTGCTGGCGGCGCCGTCGGGGGCAGGCAAGAGTGCCATCGCCGCAGCCTTGGTCGCCAAGGACCCGCAACTCCGGCTGTCGGTCAGCGTGACCACCCGCGCGCCGCGGCCGGGCGAGATCGACGGCATGCACTATCATTTCCGAACGCCGGCCGCGTTTGACCGGTTGGTGGCAGAGCATGGCCTGCTGGAATGGGCGCGCGTGCTCAGCGGCACGCACTGCTACGGCACGCCGCGTGCGCCGGTGGAGGCCGCACTGGGCGCGGGCCTCGACATGGCGTTCGACATTGACTGGCAAGGCCATCGACAGTTGCGTGCGGCGCTGCCCCGCGACGTGGTCGGCGTGTTCATCCTGCCTCCGGACATGACCACACTCGAGGCGCGGCTGCGTGCCCGCGCCGGTGACAACGAGGCGGAGATCGCGCGCCGCATGCGGCTTGCGGCGGAGGAGATCGACCACTGGTCGGAATTCGACCATGTGGTGGTGAACGACGACCTGCCGCGAGCGATCGACACGGTGCATGCCGTCCTGCGTGCCGCCCGCACGGCGACCGCACGGCAGACCGGTCTGGCGAAGTTCGTGCGGGGTTTGTGATTGATAGCATCGCAATGCGGGTAGCATCACAAATATCCCGTGCCCATCTCCGCTGCGAACCGCACCGGATCGCCTTGCCAGACAATCCGCGCATGTTCCAGCACGTACACCCGATCCGCGTGCGGTAGGGCGAAGGTTACATTCTGCTCTCCCAGCAGCACGGTAATCGGTGTTGTCTCGCGCAGCCGGCCCAGTGCTTTCGACAATTGTTCCAAAATCACCGGTGCCAGTCCCAGTGTCGGCTCGTCCAGGATCAGCAGCTTCGGACGCATCATCAGTGCGCGTGCGATCGCCAGCATCTGTTGCTCGCCGCCCGATAGCGTCGCTGCCGGTTGGCGCTGGCGTTCGTTGAGGATTGGAAACAGTTCCAGCAACCAGGCAAGCTGCGCCTCGCGATCGGGGCGCGAGAGGTGTTGGCCGCCCAGATCCAGGTTCTCTCGCACGCTCAGGTCGCCGAACAATTCGCGTGTCTCTGGACATTGCACGATGCCGTTGCGCGCGATCCAGGCAGGGGTGCGGTGGCGCAGGCTGCCGCCCGCCCAATGGATGTCGCCCCCGAACGGCACCAGACCGGAGATGGCGTTGAACAACGTGGTCTTGCCGGCACCGTTCAACCCGACGACGGAGACGAACTCGCCGGCATTGACGTGCAGCGACACCTCCTGCAATGCGCGCGCCTTGCCGTAGAACACATCGACGCCGCGCACTTCCAGCAACGCCTCGCCGCCTTTGGCGTCAAGTTCCTTGCGTGGATGTGTCTCGATCCTGCCGCCGAGATAGACGCGGCGCACGGTTTCGTCGCGCATCACCTCGTCGGCGGTGCCTTCCGCGATGCGCTGGCCGAGATACATCGCCAGCACGCGATCCACCAAAGCGGCGACGCTTTTCACATTGTGATCTACCAGCAGGACCGCGTGGCCAGCCTGGCGGAAGCCATCGATCAACTGGGAGAAATCGGCGACCTCGGCCGAGGTCAGGCCGGCGAATGGCTCATCCACCAGCACCACTTTGGGATTGCGTGCCAGGGCCTTCGCCATTTCCAGGCGGCGGAGGTCGGCGAAGGGCAGGGTAGGGGGGCGGCGGTGCAGCACCGCGCCGAGGCCGACGCGGTCGGCGATCTCGCGGGCGCGCTCCTCTACATGGGGTTCGGCGGCGAGGCGGAACAGCGAATCGGGCAGCAGCGCGAGCTTGATATTCTCGAGCACGGTCTGGCGATGCAGCGGACGCGAATGCTGGAACACGATGCCGACGCCCTCGCGCGCGATGCGATGTGTCGGCCAACCGGCGATTTCAGTGCCGGCGAGTTTGACGCTGCCGGCGTCGGGGCGCTCGATGCCCATCACCAGCTTCATGACCGTTGATTTGCCCGAGCCATTGGGGCCGATCAGGCCGAGGATTTCACCGCCGCGGACTGCGAACCCGATCTCGCGCACCGCGACCAGTCCGCCAAAGCGCTTGGTCAGGCCGGCGACGTCCAGCAATGGCGTTGCGTCGAGCATCATGCCTGGTCCCGCGGACGCAGCAGCCAGCCGAGGGCGCCGTCCGGAAAGAAGATGATCACCGCTAACGCCACGGCGGAGACGACAAAGGTGTTGAGTTGCCCGAGCGGTCGGAGCAATTCGCCTGCCAGGATCAGGAAGATCGAGCCGAGTATCGCGCCCAGGATGGTGCGACGTCCGCCAAACACCACGGCGATGACGATCTGCACGGTGATTGACAGGCTCACGACGGTGTCCACTGAAGCAAGGCCGCCATAGAAGGTGAGCAATCCGCCTGCCAGGCCGGAGAACAAGGCGCTGATGCAGAATGCGGCGAGCTTGTGTTTGGTGACGTTGAAGCCAAGCGCGGCAGCTTCGATGCGATCCTGTCCCGTCGCTTGCAGGATCAGGCCGACCGAGGAGACCGACAGTCCGTACAGGATGAAGGCGGAGATCACCAGGAAGCCGAACGCGTACCAGTAGTTGATGGTCGCGCTGACCGACAGCACGTCGGGCACCATCATGCCGATTTCACCGCCGGTGACGCCGGCGAAGATGACGATGAAATCGAGCAAGAGCAGCACGGCGACCAGGGTTACGAGGCCGAAATAAGGCCCGCGCAGGCGCAGCGCGGGCAGGGCGAGCAACAGGCCGCCGACTACCGCGGTAGCGGAACCGCCAAGCAAGCATAGTGGGATGCCGATGCCGGCATTGTTCATCAGTCCGGCGGTGTAGGCGCCGACGCCAATCAGGAAGGTGGGGCCGAAGTTCACCTCGCCGGCGAAACCGAACAACAGGTCCCACGACATGGCGAACACGCCGAAATAGTACGCGGTGGTGAAGACGCCGAGGAAGTAGGCGCCCATCCAGCCGGGGGCGCTGGCGCCAGCGATCAGCAGCAGGACGATCCATGGCGCGCGGTGGCGGAGCAAGGACATGCGGCATGCTCCCTTAGCGTCGGCCGAGAAAGCCGCGGGGACGAATGTAGAGCACCAGCACCAGGATCAGCAGTGCCGGGATCGGCCGCAGCGTCGGGTTGACGAGATAAGCGGTGAGTGTTTCGGCGTAGCCCACCACGTAGGCGGCCAGCAGCGAGCCGGGTACGCTGCCGAGGCCACCGAGGATGACGATAGTGAAGGCGCTGGCGGTGAGGTTGCCGGCATTATCGGAGCTAATACCGAAGAACGACGCCAGCAGCACGCCGGCGAGTCCGGTCAGCAGGCCGTAGATCGTCCAGACGATCAGGTAGATGCGGGAAAGTTCGAAGCCGAGCAAGGTGAGGCCGCGCGGATTGATCGAGGCGGCGAGCAACTGCTTGCCCATTTGGGTCTTGTTCACCAGCATCCACAACAGACCGATCGCCGCCCAGCAGGTCGCGGCGATGAGGATTTCGTTGCGCGGCGTGCGGACGCCGAAGATGTCGATGATGCCGGACACCATCGGCTGCATCGTCACCGGGTTGTTCGAGAACAGATAGTCCATGCCGACCTGGATCATCACGCCCCACAGCAAGGTACCGGTGAGCAGGAAGATCTCTTCCTCCTCGCGGGGGATGGAGCGGGAGCGTTGGATCGGACGGACAACGATGAAATAGGTGATGTACGAGGCGGTCAATCCGGCAGCGATGCCCACAGCCGCGCCGCCATAGGGGCCGGCGCCGTAATCGGCGGCAATCCACCAACCGAGCAATGCGGCAATCAGCATGATGCCGCCATGCGCGAGATTCAGCACGCCGCAGACGCCGAACATCAAGGTGAAGCCGACGGCGCCGAGCCCATAGAGCGAGCTGATCGCGAACCCGTCGATGAGGATTTGCAGTCCGCGCATGGTGATCCGAGGTGGAAAGCGGCGGCGGTGTCAACTGGTGAGAAGAAACGGGATGCGGAGACGAAGAAGACTCCTCTCCCGTTGCGGGAGGGGGCCCACCGCCGACTGCCCTGGCTGTAGGACCCCCCCAACCCCCTCAGGCAAGGGGAGGGGGAGTTACTCAGCCTGCAATCAGCAGTCCTTCACTTCGCGGCGGCCTGCTGGGGCGGCAGCTTCACGAAGGACGGGAACGCCATCTTGTTGGGGCACTTGTTCTCCGGCCAGACGCAGATCTGCTTGCCGTTCTGCCATTGCATGAACGTGCCGGTGATGTAGTTGGGACCATATTTCAGCGCGTGCGTGAAGGTGTCGTTGCGGCCGTAGAAAGCCAATTGCCCGAGCGTACCTTCCATGTTGGTCTGTTCCATCTCGGCCACGACCTTGTCGGGGGTGGTCGAGTGCGCCTTTGCCATCGCCGCCGCCAGCATGCGGACGCAGTCGTAGGCGGTGAACCCGTCGAACGCCGGGAAGATGTGATATTTCTGCTGGAATTCGTCGGCCACCTTGTTGGTCAGCGACGTCAGCGCCAGGCCCGGCACCGTGCCGGTCTGCGTGATCACGCCCTCGGTCGCGCCGTTGGTGTCCTTCCAGAAGGTCGGGTTGGTCGCCTGCGCGCTGATGCCGCCGAGTGGGATCGGCACCTGCTGCGCGTGCCACTGCACGGTGGGTTGCACGCCGACATGGGCAATGCCGGTCAGGATGACATCGGGATGCTTGGCCTCGATGGAATTGTAGATCGGGGTGAAGTCGGTCGTATCAGGATTGAAGGCGATATCATCCAGCACCTTCAGTCCAGCGCCCGGCAGGCACTTTTCCTCACCCTCGGCGAGCGGCTTGGTCCAGTCCGCGTCCTCCCGCATGATGACAGCGGTTTTCATGTGCAGCTTGTTGACCAGCAGATCGTGCGATGAATCGCAGACTGCTTCGGCCAGGATCGGCGCGGGCAGCCAGCCTTCGAACATGTATTTGAACTGGCCGTACTTGTCGTGCACCTGCTTGCTGATCAGGTTACTCGCCGCCGCCGGGGTGATGGTGGGCATGTGCAGGCGCGCGGCCCAGGGCTCGATCGCCAGCGCCACCTCGCTGATGAAGGTGGTTACCACCGCATCGACATGGTCCTGCTGCACCGCGCGCTGATAGGCGCGGACGGCGTCGGCGGCGGAGGAGTGATCGTCGTAGATCACCAGCTCGACCTTGCGGCCATTGATGCCGCCCTTCGCATTGATGTCGTCGGCAGCGAGCTGCGCGCCCTGGCTGATTGCCTGGCCGACGATTGCGGCTTCCTCACTGACGACGCCAATCTTGATCGGGCCCTGGTCGGCGGCCTGAACCGGCGATACTGCTGCAATCAAAGCAAGTACCGCGCCCGCCAAAAAACTGACATCCATTTGATATTCGTCATGAACGTTCCTCTCCATCCTACGCCAATGGGCGCATTATCTCGATTGCTAGCCTGAAACGCGATTACGTGCCAATAGCGGATCCGTCACGTTAAGCTTGATTCAGACAGAGGTTTGTGAAGCCCATGCTCTGGCCCAGGCCGTTGGTTGCAACGGAAACCCAATGCTCACGCGTGATAGTTTAGCTCCCACCGCATCGGATCGCCGGCGGTTGGTTCGCACAGGATCGGCACCGCATTAGGCGTGCGGATCAGGGGCTCGATGCCCATCGCGGTGCGCAAGGCACGGAACAGCGCGCCGTGCGCCACCACCAGCACGGCGGGCGGCAAGCCAATGGCACGATTCAGCGCCGCCACGGCACGGCGGCGCAATTCGGCAAAGGTCTCGGCGCCTTCCGGGGTGAGATGACCGGCGACCCAATGGGCGAACCAGTCGCTCATCGGGTGGCCTTCCTGCACGCCGAAGCGCACCTCGCGCAGGCCCTCATCGAGCTGCACCGGCAATCCCAGCGCCTGGCCAACGATGTCAGCGGTGACACGCGCGCGCGACAGCGGCGAACTCACGATGGTGGTGATGCCGCGATGGCGCAGACGCTCTGCCGCCGACCGGGCCTGTGCCAGCCCGGTCGGGTTCAACGGAATATCGACGTTGCCCTGCGACAGGCCTTGCGCGTTCCAGTCGGTTTCGCCATGGCGGAGATACCAGAACGGGATGCGCTGGAGAATCTCGTCGCGGGCAGCGTCGTTTGTCATGTGATCAGGCCGCGAGGCCTTCCTGCTGCATCATGCGCTGCACCGCCGGCCGCGCCATCATGCGCTGGAAGTGCGCAGCGCAGTTCGCCGGCAAGGTCAGCTTCAAACGCGCCGCGCCCCAGAATTCGACATAGAACAGGGCGGCGTCGGCGATCGAGTACTGGCCGACGATGTAGTCCTTGCCTGCGAGCGCCTTGTCCATGATGGCGAGGCCCTTTTCGAAGATCTCGCGGCCGCGCGCCTTCACCGCATCGGCATCTGCCTCATTGGGGGAGAAATTGCCGGGGCGGAATATGCGCGTGAAGCCCTGCATGTGCATCGTGGCGACGACGTAATCCATGGCCTCCAGCGCGCGCGCCTGGGCGTCCGGATCGTCCGGCAGCAGCTTCGCTTGCGGATTGGTGCGGGCGAGCCAGTAGGCGATGGCCGGGAACTCGGTCAGCACCGAGCCGTCGTCGCGCACCAGGGTAGGCACTTTTGATTTCGGGTTCACCGAGGTGAAGTCCTGCTTGTACTGCGCGCCTTCGGCGAGGTTGACGCGCTGGGTCTCGTACGGCTTGCCGATCTCCTCGAGCAACACATGAATGCCGATCGAGCAAGCGCCGGGAGCGTACATCAGTTTCATGCTGGGTCCTCCTCGTTGTCGCGCAGGCTGGCGGCGGTCGGGCCGCCGTCCTGGAGCGGCAGCCAAGGTGGCAGCCCGAGGGGCGCGGTGCAACGGTCACAGTGTGGTCATGCGCAAGGATCGGCCGCGCCGGCGAGCGGGATGAGACCGCCGCCGGGAGGGTCTGCGGCGGCACTGCGGAGGTGCTGCGACGGGGGCGGCGAGAACCGCTTGACTTGATGGAAATGACAGGGCTTGTGTGCCGGCCCCTCGCCATTGCGGGAGGTTGTCACTCGCGGGATCCCGATCATGCATGCCTATCGCAGCCATTCCTGCGGCGCGTTGCGCGCCGCCGACGCGGGCAACGAAGCCCGCCTCTCCGGCTGGGTGCACGCCAAGCGCGATCATGGCGGCCTGCTGTTCATCGACCTGCGCGATCATTACGGAATCACGCAATGCGTGTTCCCTGCCGGCAGTCCCGCCTTCGCCGCGGCCGATAGCGTGCGGCCGGAGAGTGTGATCACCGTCACCGGCCAAGTGGTGCCGCGCGAGGCCGGCACGGTGAACCCCAAGCTGCCCACCGGCGAAGTCGAGTTGCGGGTGAACGCGCTGGTGGTGCAGTCGGCCGCCGAGGTGCTGCCGATGCAGGTCGCGGGCGACGAGAAATTTCCCGAGGATCTGCGGTTGAAATACCGCTTCCTCGACCTGCGCCGCGACAAGCTGCATCGCAACATCATGCTGCGCGCCGGGGTGATCGCCTCGATCCGCCGCCGCATGATCGACGCCGGATTCACCGAGTTCCAGACGCCGATCCTGACTGCGGACAGCCCCGAAGGCGCCCGTGCCTTCCTGGTGCCTGCCCGGCTGCACCCGGGCACGTTCTATGCGTTGCCGCAGGCGCCGCAACAGTTCAAGCAGCTCTGCATGGTCGCGGGCTTTGACCGCTATTTCCAGATCGCGCCCTGCTTCCGCGACGAGGCAAGCCGCGCCGACCGCTCGCCCGGCGAGTTCTACCAGCTCGATTTCGAGATGAGCTACGTTACGCAGGAGGACGTGTTCGAGACCATCGAGCCGGTGATCGCCGGCGTGTTCGAGGAATTCGCCGCAGGCCGCACCGTGTCGGCCTCACCCTGGCCACGCATTCCCTACGACACGGCAATGCTCGACTACGGCAGCGACAAGCCGGACCTGCGCAATCCGCTGGTAATCCGCGACGTGACGCAGCACTTTGCCGGTTCTGGCTTTGGCTTGTTCGCGCGCATCGCCGCAAGTGGCGGCGTGGTGCGGGCGGTCCCCGCGCCGGGCGCCGCATCGCACCCCCGCAGCTTCTTCGACAAGCTGAACGACTGGGCGAAGGCCGAAGGCGCCGGCGGGCTGGGCTATATCGTGTATGATGCCGACGGCCCGAGGGGGCCGATCGCACGCAACCTGGAGCCGGACCGCGCGGACGCCATGCGCGTGGCGTGCGGGTTGCAAGCGGGTGATGCGGTGTTCTTCGCCGCCGGCAAGAAGGATACCGCACCGAAATTCGCCGGCGCGGTACGCACACGGCTGGGCGAGGAACTCAACCTGATCGAGAAGGCTGCATTCCGCTTCTGCTGGATCACCGATTTCCCCATGTACGAACTGAATGAGGAGACGGGGCAGGTCGATTTCAGCCACAATCCGTTCAGCATGCCGCAAGGCGGGCTGGAGGGGCTGAACGCACAGGACCCGCTGACCATCAAGGCGTTCCAGTACGACATCGTGTGCAACGGCGCGGAACTTTGCTCTGGCGCGATCCGCAACCATCGGCCGGACATCATGGTTCGAGCTTTCGCCATCGCCGGCCATCCGCCCGAGGAAGTGGAGAAGCGGTTCGGCGGGATGTGGAACGCGTTCCACTATGGCGCGCCGCCGCACGGCGGTGCCGCGCCGGGGATCGACCGGATTGTCATGTTGCTCGCCGACGAGCCCAACATCCGAGAGGTGATCCTGTTCCCGCTGAATCAGCAGGGCGAAGACCTGATGATGGGAGCGCCCGCGGAAGTGCCGCCCGCGCGACTGAGGGAGCTGTCGCTGCGGTTGGATTTGCCGCCGAAGGCGCGGAGCTCCGGATAGAACAGCTCGTCGCTTCCGGTTATTGCGACGGGCGCGGGGCCGCCGCCTCTTTGCGGCGAGCGCAGTGGCGAGGCAATCTCGCTGAAGTAGATGCACGGGCTTTCGTCGGTCAGCATGACTGCGATTTTTCCGTCGCGCCGTCCGTCTTCCCAGCAGCGAAAGAGACACAACGAGGCGCATTCCCCGAGGCCCGGCATTCCCCCAAACTCATTCCCCTGTCTTGGCGTCCGCGCCAACCGAACGGATCCGGCGGGAGGCCCAGCACGTCCCGCGTTCGCCGTCACGAGTGCTCTGCACCTGTCTCTGCCCAATCCGTTGCGGTCCCAACCCACATTATCCCCAGCATTTTGTGGTTGGCCGCCGGATTCCCGTTGACCCACCCCGCACCGCGGCGATACCCCCGACTCGTGACAACCATCGAGTCGCCCTCCTTCATCCGGCTGCGTGGCCGCTCCTTCATGGCCCTGGTGCTCGCGCCGGAGACCCCGCTGTCCGTCTGGATCGCGGCTCTCGACGCGCAGATCGAGCGCTCGCCCTCCTTCTTCGACAACCGCCCCGTCGTTCTCGACCTCGCCGGGCTGCCGCGCGAGCAACCGGACATCGAGGGCCTGATGAGCGCCCTGGAAACCCGCGGCATCCGTGTGATCGGCACCGAAGGGGCGCATCCCTCCTGGCAGGGCGTGGAAACCTGGGGCCGTCCATTGCCCAGCGGCGGCCGGCCCACCCGCGACGTAACGCCGCCCGACGAAGCCCCACGCCGCGCCCCTTTACCCGAGCCACCGTCCAGCGAACCCGCCGGCGGGTTGCTGATCGCGCACCCGATCCGCTCCGGCCAGTCGGTGGTGTTCGAGAAGGGGGACGTAACGGTCGTCGGTTCGGTCAGCTCCGGCGCGGAGGTCATCGCCGGCGGCTCGGTCCACATCTACGGCGCGCTGCGCGGGCGGGCGATCGCGGGCTTCGCAGGCAACCCACGCGCCCGCATCTTCTGCCGCCGTCTCGACGCCGAACTGCTGGCGATCGACGGCGTCTATCAGGTCTCCGAGGATATGGACGCCAAGCTGCGCGGACGTGCGGTGCAGGCGTGGCTGGACGGCGAGGCCATGCGCATCGCGGCCCTGGACTGAACGACAAGGGGAGGAACGGATGGCCAAGGTTGTGGTCGTGACTTCCGGCAAAGGCGGCGTCGGCAAGACGACCTCCACCGCCGCTCTGGGTGCCGCGCTGGCGCAGGAAGGCTCGAATGTCGTCGTTGTGGATTTTGACGTTGGCTTGCGCAACCTGGACTTGGTCATGGGCGCCGAACGCCGCGTGGTGTTCGACCTGATCAACGTGGTGCAAGGCGACGCCAAGCTGCCGCAGGCGCTGATCCGCGACAAACGGCTCGACACGCTGTCGCTGCTGCCGGCCTCGCAGACGCGCGACAAGGATGCGCTTACCGTCGAGGGCGTGCAGAAGGTGATCGGCGAGCTGCGTGAGAAATTCGACTGGGTCATCTGCGACAGCCCCGCCGGCATCGAGAAGGGTGCGGTGATGGCGATGCGCCATGCCGATATCGCCATCGTGGTGACCAATCCCGAAGTCTCATCGGTGCGCGATTCCGACCGCATCATCGGACTGCTGGATTCGAAGACGGAGAAGGCGGAAAACGGCGGCCGCATCGACAAGCACCTGCTGCTGACGCGCTACGATCCCGCGCGCGCTGCCCGCGGGGAAATGCTGAAGACCGAAGACGTGCTGGAAATCCTCTCCATCCCCTTGCTCGGCATCATCCCGGAGAGCGAGGAGGTATTGCGGGCATCGAATCTCGGCTCACCGGTGACGCTGCTGAGCCCCACCAGTACACCCGCCCGCGCCTATGCCGACGCCGCCAAACGGCTCGGCGGCGCGCAGTTGGAAGTGGTGGTGCCACTGGCGCGCAAAAGCTTCATCGGCCGGCTGTTCGGGAGGAAGGTGGCATGAACCTGATCACCCTGTTCCGCCGTCGCAGCTCCGCGCCGGTCGCACGTGAGCGGTTGCAGGTCTTGCTCGCGCATGAACGCGCCCTGACCGGGCGTTCGGACTTGCTCGCCACGTTGCAGGACGAGATCCTGGCAGTGATTGCGAAACATTTCACCATCGACCGTGACAAGGTGCAGATCAAGCTGGACCGCGGCGAGACCGTCTCCACGCTGGAGATCGACGTCGAGGTGCCAAGTCTCGTGAGTCTAAAAGCGGCTGGTTAGTATTCACAATCAGACAAGCGCTCGCCAGCCGCCATATGTCATTGCGAGGCGCATAGCGACGCAGCAATCCCGGTCAAGTCGGCGCACAAACGTACTTCCGCAACCATGAACGCGGTTGCTTCGTCGCTGCGCTCCTCGCAATGACACGGTCTGTGAGACTCACGCCCCGATTGGCGCTCGGTGCGCGCGGGGAAGATAGCGCGCGGGCGTTGCTCCCGCCCTCATCGTGCCGTGCAGGTGAGCGGCAGCGCAGGTGGCAAGGTCTCGATCTCCTGCATATCCACGTCGCGCAGGATCAGCACCAAGAACGATCGCTCCTCGCCGTCGACCGCCAGGGGGCGTGGCGCGGCGAAGAACGTGCCGACGCTTTGCACCAGCAGTGGCCGCAGCGCACCGGTGACTCGCACCAGCCCCTTGACGCGTAACAGCCGCTCCCCGCACAGCCCCGCCAGATTATCGAGCCAGGCCGCGAGATCGTCCCATGCCACCATCTCATGCAGCCGCGCCAATACCACGCAGATGCGCGGATGGCGCATGTCGGTTGGCTCCGCCCACAGCCGGCCGATTTGCGCCGGTGTCCGCAGCGTGAACGCCGCAAGCAGCACGCCATGCCGGTCGTCCGAATCGACGATATCGGCCGTCGGATTCATACCCGCTATGGCGCTCCTCGCCACCTGCAAGGCGGTATCGGAGGCTACGTCGCGCTTCGTCAGCACCAGCGTCTGCGCGCCGACCCACTGCGCTGCCGCCTCGTCAAAAGACTCCAATTCAGTGCCACGCACACAATCGAACGTAGCGACCACGCCGACGCGAAGCCGCAACGGCGCCAGCGCTGCCAGCGACCGCAGGATCGGTCCGGGCTTCGCCAAGCCACTGGTTTCCAGCACGATCCGGGCCGGTGGCGGCAATCCCAGCCGCTCGCGTTCGTCGAGCAAGCGGAGCACTGTCTGCGCCAGGTCGCCGCCGAGCGAACAACAGACGCAGCCATTGCTCAGCAGCGCGACCGGCAGGGTGCCGCCTTCGGCAACGATCGCGCCATCCAGTCCAATCTCCCCCGCCTCATTGACGATCACCGCGGTATTGGCAGCTTCAGGCAACGCCAGATAATCGCGCAGCAGCGTCGTCTTGCCGCTGCCCAGGAAGCCTGTCAGGACGATGAAATCGGTGCTGGCCGCGATCACGTCAGGCGGGCACCGGGGCGGGCTTCGGGTGCCTCGGCATAGCTATGCTCCACGAGCGCGCGCACATCCGCGAGCAATTCTGCCACGTCATACACCACGCCGCCCTTGATCGTGTAGCGCAAGGCGCGGTGCCACTCGACCTGCCTCGTGTCGTCATTCAGCCGCATTGCCCCGGTGCCATAGAGCAACTTGAAATCGCTGAGCGGATTGTGGTCGTGCACCAGCAGGTCGGCGGCCTTGCCGACCTCCACGCTGCCGGTCGCCTCGCCGATGCCGAGCAAATCGGCGCCTTGCGAGGTGGCGGCGCGGATCACTTCCAGCGGGTGGAAGCCGGCCTCCTGCAGCAGTTCCAACTCGCGGATATAACCGAAGCCGAAGAGCTGGAAGATGAACCCGGAATCGCTGCCGGTGCAGACACGACCACCGCGGTTCTTGTACTCGTTGATGAACTGCATCCACATCCGATAGTTCTGCTTCCATTCGATCTCGTTGGCGGTGGACCAGCGGAACCAGTAGGAGCCGTGCGCGCCACGGCCCGGCTGGAAGAAATCCCACATCGATTTCCATGCGTACTCGTGATGCCAGTCCGCCTGCCGCGCGCGCATCAGGTCGCGGTTGGCATCGTAGATCGAGAAGGTGGGCACGAAGGTGAAGTCCAGTGCGAGGAACTTCTCCAGCACCTCGTTCCATTTCGCGCTGCCGGGTGGTGCCGCCTGGGCAAATGTCTGGCCAGCGTAGGCGAAGCGGAAATACTCGTCGCCGTAGTCGTAATCTGTCGGGTAGGCCTGCACGATGCGGTCGTCAAACAACGCCTCGGGCAGCCCGTAATAATGTTCCGCGCTGCTCAGCCCCCAGGTGGCGCTGGTCAGCGCATTCATGCGTGTCACCGCCATCTGCGCGTGATGGCAACCCGAGCGCAGGCCGAGCTTGCGGCACTCATCCAAGGCAGCCTGCATGATCGCCGGCGGGGCACCGAAAAACTTGATCCCGTCGGCACCACGCTGCTTCACGCGGCCGAGCCAGGCGCGCGCTTGCTCCGGTGTGTGGATAATCTTGAGCATGTCGTTCACGGCTGGAAAGTACGCATAGGCCAGCAACCGCGGCGCGGCGATCGCATTGGCTTCGCTGAGCGCCCGTTGCTCCAGCATCCAGCCGAGGCCGTTGAACGACCCCATCTCGCGCACTGTGGTCACGCCATGTGCCAGCCACAGCTTGTAGACGTAATCGACCGGCGGCACCCAGCCGTGCACCCAGTGATAGGGCACGCCGGCATGCGCGTGACAGTCGATGAAGCCGGGGGTGACGTATTTGCCGTGGCAGTCGATTTCGTGGTCGCCGGCTGGGGGACGACGGTCCGGCCTGATGGACGCTTTCGGCACGCCGACCTTGCGCAACTCGGCGATGCGGCCCTGTTCCACGACGATGTCGATCGGGCCGATCGGTGGCGCACCGGTGCCGTCGATCACAGTGGCGCCGCGCAGCACCAGCCGGCTGAACGGTCCGGCACCACGGTCACGCGTCTTCGACGGCTCGAGCGGCGGCATGCCCTGCGTCTCGCGCTGTAGGCTCAGTTCCTCGCCGGCATCCGGTTCGAACGCGGTTTCGGGCATTCGTCATTCTCCCGCCATCATGGATGTGCCCTCCTCAGCGAGGCGGCGTCGCGACGACGATAGCGCAGGCGTGCGCGGAATGCATTCGAAGGGTTGGCCCGGCGCCTCGCGGCAAGAATGATGAACGGACAACCGGGATCGGCGTCCCGTCTCGACGCGCGCCGACGCGAATGGTTGCCACATATGTGGCGATTCCAGGGTAATATTGGGCAGCCGGAACTTCTGATTCTCTGCCGCGTTTGCCCTCCGCGATCGTGGCGCTTGCACAGCGCGCGGCTCATGAAGTCTGGAGATGCCCATGGATAAGAAAACAGCCGGATTGATCGGCGCGGTTGCTGGTTTGGCAACGATGGGTGTGGCACATGCCGCAATTCCGGCCCCGCCCGACGCTGCGGAGGCCATGCAGGCCGCCTCCTATGCCGACCTGCTCTCACCGGTGCCCAACGCAATCGAACTGATGAAGCAGGACGACGTTGCTCGGCCCCGGCAACCGCAGCCGGAGCCCGAGCTACAGCTCGCGCAGTACTATTACGGCGGGCCGCCGCCTGGCTACTATCACCATCACCATCACCACCATCACCACCATCACCACGCCTATTACCGCCATCACCACCACCATCACCACCACAGCGCCTTTGTAGGAATTCCGGGGGTTGGCGGAGTGGTGGTCGGTCGTCGCTGACCGAGACGGCTGACAAGCGGCCAGGGCCTCAGGAACTGCGTTCCTTGGCCTTGGCCCGCGCGGCGCGGAGGATCTGGCGATAGGTGCCGTCGAATACCGTGTTGGTGGATGACGTCCACATCGAGGCCTTACCCAGCGTCTCACGGCTGGCGTAGATGCGGCGGCTGCGCATTTCGCGCGCCGCCGCTTCTGCTTCATCCATCGGCACGAGTTCGAATTCCGGATCGGCCCGTACGAACACTATTTGCATGAACGGCTCGCCGGGCCGGAAGACGTGTACGCGCCCCTCGGGCGGAGCCTTGAATACGACGAACGAAATAATAGGCCACCAGCTCGTGCGCAGCAGCGCCGGCACCGCGATCGGCACATCATCGGTGGGCGAGGTGTAGAAGCGCGGATGCGGCTCAGTGCGGACCGCCATGTCGTCCGCTACGTTCAGATCGAGCAGGAGCTGATAGGTATAATAGTCTTCGCCGAAGGAACGGAATGGTGGCCAGTTGATGCTGGTACCCGGGTCGGGACCCCAATCGGACTCCAGCACCACGTGGCCGTAACGTTTGGTCACTCGGAGTTCATTGTCGAACGGGTAGAACATCTCAATGCCGTATTGGGCGCTCTCCACGAACGGCATGCAGTGCCAGCCATATTCGTGGGAGCCGTCGCGCCGCGGCTCCGGCTGGCCGGCCCAGCCTGGCACTGCGATCTTGGTACGGCGCGGGTTCAGGCGTGGTTCGAACAATCGATACTTGACGGTCGTCATCGTCACCCCTCGTTCGTACGGTGTGGCAAACGTGGGATCGAGGTCCGGATCGGCCAACACGCGACGCCGTGAGGCCATCACGGCACGGGTGCCTGTTTGGCTGTGACAGGTTGGCTGGCCCGGGCTGTCGCGATCTGGTCCAGATGCGCCAGACAGGTCCGCGCGACGGGCACAATAAATGTCCCGGGGGCTCGTCGCGTTCTTCTCCCGCAATGCAAGATATGGATCACATGCCCGTTGATCATCTGGAATGTGGCCTGGCATTAGCCGCCGTTCCCGAACGACATTCCGCTCACGGCCGGAATAGAGAAACTGTCAGGTCATTGCTCGTGGAGTTTGCAAGGCAGGTCCGGACGTCAGTGTCGCCGATGTGGCGGTGGCGGGCCCAGCCAGGATTCCAGGTCCACCTCCGACATTTTTGTCAGGCGCGCCGGAGCATTTTGCGCGACACGATAAGACAAGCCGAAGCGGATGCGGCCGCTCTCCGGCGCGAGTGCCTTGATGGCCAACCCAGCAAGCCGCCACAACGCTGGGGACCACGTCGTATCCCAAGCACCGGGCGATCGATCGCCATCAATTGAGGGCCAACGCGACGTCGTCGACCATTGCGCGAGGCTGCCTGCCCTGCGCGGTGATCGGCTGGGCGCCGATTGACGTGCGGCAAAGGTTATCCTGGATTATTGCCTCCGCCCTTCCCGGCAGCAAACCGTACCGCCTCCTCCGCCGCACGAAACAGCGCCCGCGCCTTCTGCCGGCATTCCTCATGCTCCGCCTCCGGCACGGAATCCGCTACGATCCCTGCGCCTGCCTGCACGTACATCACGCCATCCTTCACCAGCGCGGTGCGCAGACCGATACACGTATCCATCGTGCCGTTCGCCGCGAAGTATCCGATGCAGCCGGCGTAGATGTTGCGGCGGGTCGGCTCCAGTTCCTCGATGATCTCCATCGCCCGGACCTTCGGCGCGCCCGACAGCGTGCCCGCCGGGAAGCCCGCGACCAACGCATCGAGCGCATCCAGCCCGTCTCGCAACCGCCCCTCCACATTGGACGAGATGTGCATCACGTGGCTGAACCGCTCGATAACGAAGCTTTCGGTCACCTTCACCGAACCGACTTCCGCCACCCGCCCGACATCGTTGCGACCAAGGTCCAGCAGCATCAGGTGCTCGGCCCGTTCCTTCGGATCGGCCAGCAGTTCGGCTTCCAGCGCCTGGTCTTCCTCGTAGGTGGCGCCGCGCCGCCGCGTGCCCGCCAGCGGCCGGATCGTTACCGTCCCGTCGCGCAGGCGGACCAGCAATTCCGGCGATGACGCCACCACGGCGAATCCGCCCAAATCAAGAAAAACCAGAAATGGCGCCGGGTTGATCCGCCGCAGCGCACGATACAGTGCGAAGGGCGGCAGTGCGAATGGCGCGGAGAACCGTTGGGCGAGTACGATCTGGAATGCGTCGCCGGCGGCGATGTACTCCTTGCAGCGCTCGACCCCGGCGATGAATCCCTCCTTGCTGAACGTGGAGGCGGGCGTGGGCAGGTCCGGCAGCATCACCGGCGGAGCCGGATGCGGCAGCGGCCGTTCCAGCGCAGCTTCGGCGGCGGCCAGGCGCACTTGCGCGGCCGCCCAGGCGGACTCGGCGGTGACGTCGGCCTGGGGGTAGATCGGCGCCGCCAGGGTCAGCTCGTCGTTCACGTTGTCGAAGATGGCGAACAGGGTCGGGCGGATCAGCAGAGCGTCGGGTACGCCGATCTCATCGCGATTCTTGTTCGGCAGGGTCTCCATCAGCCGAACCATGTCGTAGCCCAGATAGCCGACCAACCCGCCCGCCATGGGTGGCAGGCTGGCAGGCACGTCCAACCGGGTTTCCGCGACCAGCGCCCGCAGGCTGTCCAGCGCCGGGCGCGGATCGGCAACGAACGCGTGGGGTGCGGAAAGCGCGCATCGGTTCACCTCCGCCCGCCCGTCGCGGCAGCGCCAGATCAGGTCCGGCTCCATGCCGATGATGGAGTAGCGGCCGCGCGCCGCACCACCTTCCACGCTCTCAAGCAAGAAGGAATTGGGACGCCCGTGAGCCAGCTTGAGGAAAGCAGCGACCGGCGTCTCCAGGTCGGCGACGCCGCGCCACCACACGAGGCTGCCGCGTCCGGCGTCATAGGCGGAACGGAAGGCGGCGAAACCGATCGGAAGGGTGACGTTCATGGGTCCTTGTCCTGACGAAGTCCTGTGGTGCTCATCATTGCGGCTGCACGATATTGTCGTAGTTCTCCTTGTTGATACGCGGATTGGCGCGGTCGCGCACGGCCTGGGCGAAGATCGTCGCCATGTCGCTGCCAATCGAGTTGCTGATCACGTTGCGCAACTGTTGAAAGCCGCCGGGATCGGCGGCGGCCGTCGGGACATCAATCTTCGTCGCTACGGCGACGATGAAGGTGCTCTTTGT
>Ga0335073_10003290_pt1 | contig 22476 bp, 25 predicted proteins | sample Lox_Sample_22_FD_207093 | JGI IMG/M metagenome (GOLD analysis project Ga0335073, IMG submission 207093) | Soil microbial communities from Loxahatchee National Wildlife Refuge, Florida, United States - Lox_Sample_2.2 | ecosystem: Environmental > Terrestrial > Soil > Wetlands | place: USA... | reverse complement strand
CGGCGGTCGCGGCCCGGCTGCGCGCGGAGGGTGTCGGGGTGGGCGTCGCCGCCCGCGGCATCGAGAAACTCCGGCCCCATGCCGAGGCGATCGGCGCGCACGTGTTCGGCGTGGATGCGACCCGCGAGGCCTCCGTCGCCGCCCTGTTCGAGGCGGCGCAGGCGCAGCTCGGACCGATCGAGATCGTGGTCTACAACGCGGGCGCGCGCGTGCGTGGGCCGCTCGCCGAGCTCGACCCCGGCGAGGTGGAGAAAGCCCTCGCGGCGAACGCCTTCGGCGGCTTCCTGGTCGCGCGGCAGGCGGCCAAACGCATGCTGCCGCGCGCGCATGGCGCCATCCTGTTCACCGGAGCCACTGCGAGTGTCAAGGGCTTCGCGGGCTCGGCGGCGTTCGCCATGGGCAAGTTCGCGCTGCGCGGTCTTGCGCAGAGCGCCGCGCGCGAGCTCGGCCCGCAGGGCATCCATGTGGCCCATTTCATCATCGATGGCGCGGTGCGCTCGGCGGCGCGAGCGGCGCCTTCCGCAGAGCCCGATAGCACCCTGGATCCGGATGCCATCGCCCAGACCTATCTGGACGTGCTGCGGCAGCCGCGCAGCGCCTGGTCGCAGGAAGTCGAGGTTCGTCCTTGGGTCGAGCGTTTCTGAGTCAGGGTATGTCTAACCGCGCAGGATTATTGACCTAAGACTCCGCCCGACCCAAGGACGGCCGCGCTGTCGGCGCGGCTATTCCCCTCTCATTGCGCTGCCGCCGCGGCTCTCGGCCGGCGCGGCTCTCGGCTCTAGCGCGGTGCGACCTCGATGTTGTTGTTGACCGAGGTCACGCCGTCCGTGTCCTTGGCGATCATGCCGGCGAGATCGCGCGCGTCCTTGGTCGGCGCGGTGCCGCTGAGCCAGACCACGCCGTTCTCGTCCGTGTCCACGCGCACGTGCGTCAAGGTCGACATGTGCTTGGCGGCGAGCTTGCTCTTCACCTTGGTCGTGATGATCGAATCCTTCACGTAGTGGTGCTCGCCGGCCGTGTCCTCAGCCGCCAGCGCCGCCGGTATGTAGGCCGCGCCCGCGGCCACCAGTGCGATCATTACCATTCTCTTCATGGGCTTCTCCGTGTTGTGAATCTGTGACGGCCTCAGCCGCCGTGCTCGGATCCGCCGAACGGCTTGTACGAGAACTTCTGGCCCGACACCGCCGCGCCGCCCATGAGGCCGCCCTTGGCGATGGTGAAGACCGCCATTCCCTTGTAGTAATGGCCGACGGTTCGCGCATCCTTCTCGCCGCCGCTCACGCCGGCCTCGGTGCCGTTGGTTGCGGCGCCGACGTCCGCGTTCGCGGTGATCGCGGTGACGCTCGCGTCGGCGCCGAACTCGAAGTTGCCGGACTCGAATTCATCGAGCGCCGGCTTGTCCTGGAAGAAGATGATCTCGCTGAAATCCTTGCCGCCGGCCTGGAATCCGACGCTGATCTCGGCCATCTTGGCCTCGCCGGTCTGCACGCCGTGGACGAACACGCCGCCCTTGCCGCCGGCGCCGCCCACCAGGAACGCGCCCGAGCCGATGTTCGGAAACACCGCATAGGCATAGGCGTTATGGAAGAATGCCGCGCTCTCTCCGGCGTGTCGGAACAGGGCGACCGTCTCGCGGTACTTGGCCGCGGGCGATTCGGCCTGCACCGCGGCCGTCGTCATGCACGCGGCGATGGCCGCCGCGATCGTCATTGCACGCATTGAGGTGTTCATAGTGTCCCTACGGTAATATTCTCTAGTGGCGATACGATATGGCGCGGGCCGCGGGCGATCTGTAGGAGCCTGGGCTTACATTCGCCAAGAGGATTCCCACAGCGCCCGCCGCACGCGCGGCGCGTGCGCGCCGCCCGGGATCCCTGTCCAGCCGCGCCCTCAGGCCTTCGCCAGGTTCTGCGCGGCGAAATCCCAGTTGATGAGCTTGTCGATCACCGCGTTCACGTGGTCGGGGCGCCGGTTCTGATAGTCCAGATAGTAGGCGTGCTCCCAGACGTCGATCGTGAGCAAGGGCTTGCCTCCGCCGGCGATCGGCGTCTCGGCATTGGCGGTCTTGATCACCTTGAGCCGCGAGCCATCGAGCACCAGCCATGCCCAGCCGCTGCCGAACTGAGCGACCGCACTCGATGCCAGCTCCTTCTTGCAGGCATCGACGCTGCCGAATGCTTCCTCGATCTTGCGCTTGAGCGCTGCCGGCGGCTCTCCGCCGCCTTGCGGCTTCAGGCACTGCCAGTAGAACTTGTGATTCCAGGCCTGCGCGGCGTTGTTGAAGATGCCGACTCGATCGCTCTTGCCATGGGTCGCGCTCACGATCTGCTCGAGCGCAAGGTCGGCGAGCTCGGTGCCGGCAATGAGCTTGTTGGTCGTCTCGACATAGCTCTTGTGATGCTTGCCGTGATGAAAGCTCAGCGTCTTCGCGGATATCACGGGCTCGAGCGCGTTCTCCGGATAGGGAAGCGGTGGAAGACTCAAGGGGGTCGAGGCAGTCGCTGCGGTGGCCATGGTGCTCCTCCAGGATGGTTCGGCGGAAACGCGCGCTGGCGCTCCGCGGGGCGAGGTCGAAAATCGCGCGCTGGCGCGCGAACGACAACGCTAGCCGGACTCGAGACGCGCCTCTGCCTCACGCATCCGCCATGAGCTGTAGGCTTCGGCCGACGTAATACTCGACAGGGATCGCGGTTTGGGCAATAGTACCAACGTGTCGCCCCGCATCGCCTGCCTGCTGCTTGCTCTGTGCGCGAGCGTCGCGCCCGCGGCACGCGGCGCGCAGCCCGACATCTATCCGCCCCCGGAACAGGCCGCGGCGGATCTGACGGCCGCGCTCAAGGTCGCGGCGGCCCGGCACCGGCGCGTGATCCTGGACTTCGGCGGCAACTGGTGCACCGATTGCCATGTGCTCGACGGCTACATGCATGACGCGGTGAACCAGCCGCTCATCGATGCGAGCTTCGTGGTGGTGCACATCAACATCGGGCAGCTCGACCGCAATCTCGACCTGGCCGAGCGCTACCAGATTCCGTTGCACAAAGGCGTGCCCGCGCTCGCCGTGCTCGACCGGCACGGTAAGCTGCTTTTCAGCCAGACGGGAGGCGAGTTCGAATCCATGCGGCGCATGCAGTCGAGCTCGCTCACGGAGTTCCTCGCGCGCTGGAAGCCGCGCAAGGCCGGTTGAGGCGCGGCAGCCGCGCGAGCCTCAACCGATCAGCGATCGAAGTCGCTGCGTGCGCGTGCCCGAGGTCGTCTCGGCCGCCCGGCGCAACAGGTTGTGCGCATCGGCCGGCGCGAGCGGACGGCTGAACAGGAACCCCTGCGCCTCCTGGCAGGCGTGTTCCTGCAAGAACAGCAGCTGCGGGAAGTTTTCCACGCCTTCGGCGGTGACGCTGATCCGCAGCGAGCGCGACATGGCGATGATGGCCGCCGCGATGGCGCGATCGTCGCTGCACTCGACCAGGCTGGTCATGAACGATTGGTCGATCTTGAGGCGGTCGACCGCGAAGTTGCGCAGCCGGCCGAAGCTCGAGTAGCCCGTGCCGAAATCGTCGATGGCGAGCAGGATTCCGAGCTCCTTGAGCTGCGCCAGCGCCTGCTCCGCCCAGGCCTCGTCCTTCATGACCACCGACTCGGTGATCTCCAGCTCGAGCATGGAGGGCTCGATGCCGGTCTCCTTGATGATCTCGTCGACCAGCGCCGGGAACTCGCGCAGCGCGAATTGCGGCGCCGACACGTTGACCGCCATGCGCGTCAGCGGCAGGCCCTCGTCGTGCCAGGCCTTGGCCTGGCGGCAGGCGGTGCGCAGCACCCATTCGCCGATCGGCAATATCAAGCCGGTTTCCTCCGCGATCGGCACGAATTCGGTGGGCGGGACCTGGCCGAGCTCCTCGTTCTTCCAGCGCAGCAGCGCCTCCATGCCCGACACGGTGCCGTTGCTCACGTCGAACTGCGGCTGATAGTTGAGCGAGAACTCGTTGCGCTCCAGCGCCCCGCGCAGCTTCGCCTCGAGCGTGAAGCGATGCAGGGCCGCATCGTTCATCGAAGCATCGAAGAAGGCGTACATGCCCGGACCCTTGCGCTTGGCGAAATACATGGCGAGGTCCGCATTGCGCAGCAGAGTGTCGACGTCCGCGCCGTCCGCGGGATAGAGCGCGATGCCGACGCTGGGCGTGATCACCAGCGTGTGCAGCGCGAGATGCATCGGCTGCTGCAGCTCCGCGATCAGGCGCGATGCCACCGTGGAGGCGTCGGATGGCGAGCGGATGCCCGGCAGGATCACGATGAACTCATCGCCCCCGAGACGCGCGATGTGATTGTTGCGCGGCGCCGGATGATGATCCGCGCCCGCGCCCTCGTCGGCGCGCAACGAGTGGCGCATGCGCGCCGCCACCAGGCACAAGAGCTCATCCCCGACCGCGTGACCGAGCGTGTCGTTGACCCTCTTGAAGTTGTCGAGGTCGAGGTACAGCACCGCGAGCAGCCGCTGGTGTTGCTTGGCCGAGGCGAGCGAGCTCGCCAGCCGGCCGCGCGATTGCTCGCGATTCGGCAGACCCGTGAGGGCGTCGAAATAGGCGAGCTTGACGATGCGATGCTCGGCACGCCACTTGCTCGCGAGCGAGATGGTCATCTGCCGGATCTCGTGCGGGTGGAAGGGTTTCTGCAGATACGACAGCTTCTCCTCCGGGGGCACGATCGAGCTCATATCGGCGGGATCCACATCGGAATAGGCGGTGCAGAGCACGATCTCGATGGCCGGATCGAGCTCGCGGATGCGGGCCGCGGCCCACACGCCGTCCGGACCCGGCGGCATGCGCATGTCCAGAAAGGCGACCGCGAACGGCTCCTCGGCGGCCACCGCGTCGCGCACCGCCGCCACCGCCGCCTCCGCGCCCGCGCAGAACACGGGCACGAACACGGTGTTGCGCGAGGAGAGCTTCTTCGCGACGCTGTCGGCGACCGGCTTGGTGAACAGCCGCTCGCGCAGGTTGCGGAACACGGCGGTCTCCCCGCTCATGTCGGCCTCGAGCAGGATCTGGCGATAGGAATCGCGCACCTCCGCCTCATCGTCTGCGATCAGCACGCGAATCGCCAAGCGTTTGCTGTCTGTCACGGAATCTTCCTCACGTTTCCCGAATTGCCAGCGGCAACATCAGATGCATGGACGCGCCCAGACCGGGGCCCTCGCTCGCGGCCCAGATCCGACCGCCGAGCGCCGCGATGGCGTTCGCGCACCAGTGCAACCCAATCCCATAGTTGGTCTCGCGCGACTTGGTCGAGAAGCCCTTGTCGAAGACGCGCTGCAGGTCTTGCGAGGCGATGCCGATGCCGTTGTCCGCGCAATGCAGGTGCAGTTGCTCGCGATCGTGCTCGCGCACGATCTCGGCCGCGACCCGCAGCAGCCCCTTGTCGCGGCCGGCGTCGCGCACGGCGTCGGCGGCGTTGATGATGAGATTCTGCAGCACCAGGCGCAGCACGGTGCGCGCGACGCGTACCGCGCCGATGCGGCGCAGCGACTCGTCGGCATCGACCACCAGGCGCTGGCGGCAGGAGTCGGGGACGATCTCGAGCGTCTGGTTGACGAGATCGGGCAGGCGCACCGACTCGATCACGTGCTCGTTGCGCGTCGAGCGCATGAGCTCACCCAGGGCGGTTTGCACGATGTTCGCCTGGCGCTGGATCACCTCGACGTCGCCGCGCGCCTCGCCGAGGCTCGAGGCCAGCTCGCGGCAGCCGAGGCGCATGAATTCGCGCAGATCCTCCTGCCGCGGCGCATCCGCCACCGCGCCATTGAGCTCCTCGAGGGCGAGCTGCAAATCCTCGACCGGGGAGTCCCTGAGCCGCTCGCTCAGCTTGGCGAGCCGCACCCCCAGGGGAGTCATGGCGTTGCCGAGGTTGTGCAGCACGCCCTTGGCGAGCTCGGCGAAGCCCGCATGGAACGACTGGTCGACCAGCTCGCGACGCGTCTCCTCGACGCGCTCGACCATGCGGTCGAATTCGCGCGCCAGCCGGCCCACCTCGTCGCGGCTCTTGAGATCGAGGCGTGCGCTGAGATCGTTGCCCTGCCCGATCTCGATCGCGTGGCGCGTCACGCGCGCGAGCGGCTCGAGAACCACGCGGTTGAGCACCATCAGGAGCGCGATCAGCACGGCAACCGCGGCACCGATGAGATAGAACGAGGCGTAGCTCACGGCCGCGCGGCCGCGCTCGGTGATCCGGCGCGGCACCTCGACACGCAGAGTCATCACCGGCTTGCCGTAGAGGTCCTGGAACGAGCGTGCCACCTCGGTTGCGGAATCGGTCTCGGTCAGCCGCTCGCCGCTCATGCCGTCCTGCACGAGCGTGAGCTCCGCCTGCGCCCGCGCGCTCAGGTTGCGCACCTGCCGGGGGGTCAGCAGCTGCCCCATGAAGACCAGACCGATGGCCTGGCCGCCGCCGCTGCCGTCGAGCACCGGCGCCGCGGCCAGCATCATCACGCCGCGATCGGTCTGAATCAGCCCTTTCGCGGGCTTGCCGCTCGCGAGATTCTCGCGCCAGGGAAAATCCGCGGGCAGGCTCTTGCGGCGGGCGAAGTCGAGCTCCATGGCGGCACCGGACAGATCCTGCGCGCTCGACAGCACCACGTTGCCGCCGCGGTCGACGATGAGCAGCGCATTCACCTGCAGCTGCTTCATCGCGGTGGGCGTGATGTTGCTGCGCACGAACGCCGCATTCGGGGCCTGCACGTAGCGGTACACGTCGTCCCAGTTGCCCCAATCCGCGGCGGTGAGCTCGAGACCGTCGAGCGCCATGTCGAGCGCGTAGCCGATGCGCTTCATGGACACCCGGGCGTCGTCGCGCTCGAGCTCCGCGAAGCTCGGCATGAGCACCGCCCGCTGCACGGCGATGTCGATGAGGATCAACATCACGAACAAGAGCGCGAGAAGGGACATCACCTTCATGCGGATATTCATGCGCTCTTGGTACCAGATTCGGCCGTGCGGCGCTGCCGGCCAATGCGCCGCGCCAGCGGGCCCGGACGGCCAAATCGCCAGGAGTTGAACGCCATCACACCAGGCGCCGAGCGAGTGCGAAACCCCTCACGCTCCGGCGCTAGCCAAGCCCCGATTAATTACGCTTAATGGCGTCGTCACGATGCCGGCCCGAACGTTGTCATCACTCGAGAGGCGAGTGCGTGGGCACCGCTGACAAAGGCTCTAACGGAAGGCTTGAAACGGAGGTTTTATGTTGAATTCTCGCAAGAAGACCCTGACGTTCGCCGCAGCGATCGTCTCGCTCGCCGCACTCGTGGGCACCACCGCCTCGGCGGAGACCACCTGGCAGAAGAATCACCCGCGCCGCACGCAGGTGAACGGCCGGCTCAACAACCAGAACCGGCGCATCCACCAGGACGTGAAGAACGGCACCTTGAGCAAGGGTCAGGCGGCGCAGCTGCATCACGAGGATCACCAGATTCGCCAGGAAGAGCGCGACATGGCAAGCCAGAACGGCAGCCACATCACCAAGGGTGAGCAGCACGTGCTCAACCAGCAAGAGAACGCCGTCAGCAACCAGATCCCGCCGAAGTAAGCGTTGACCCCACTCGATCGAACCGCCGTCCCGCGAGGGGCGGCGGTTCGGCGCGCGCCCCGCGACCGGCTCACGCGGCGCGGTTGCGTCCGGATTTCTTGGCGAGCTTGAGCTGCAGCTGCGACTTCTCGACCAGCGAGGCGGGATTCTCGTCGGCGGCCGGCACCGCCGCGCACACCCCGACGCTGATGCTGATGTAGCGCAATACCGCCGAGCGCGGATGATGGATGCGCAGCTCGCGCACCCGCTCGGCCATGACGTGCCCGAGCGCCAGCGCCGGCTCGATGCCGAGCCCGGGCGCGAACGCCATGAGGCTCCCGCCGTCGATGCGCGCGGTGACGTCGCTCGAGCGGCGCAGGCAACCCGACACGCAGTGGGCGACGCGGCGAATCGCCGAGTCCCCGGCCGCACGGCCGAAGGTTGCGTTGTACAGATCGAGCGAGTCGATGTCGATGGCGAACACCGCGATGCTGCGCTTCTCGCGCTGCGCGATCGCCCAGTCGCGCTTCAAGAGCTCCTGCAGGTAAGGCAGTGTGTAGAGCCCGGTCAAGCGGTCATCGCGCACCGCGACGCCGGTCGGCTGATGCGCGCCGCTCAAGGAGTCGCGCGCGAGTTTCGGATCGATGCGCAGCCGGTCGCCGGCATCGCGATGATGGCCCGCGAAGTGCGCGACCCGTCCATCCCCGTCCTTGAGCGGCAGCACCGTCATCTCGTTCCAGAACAAGCTCCCGTCCTTGCGGTAATTGCGCAGCAGCACGCGGCACGCCTCACCCATCTTCAGCGCTTCGCGCAGCCGGTGACGCGCATCCTGATCGCGATCGTCGCCTTGCAGGATGCGCAGGTTCTTGCCGAGAAGGTCGGCCGAGCCGTATCCGGTCAGCGACTGAAAGCCGGGATTGACGTACACCACCGGGAAATCCGCGGCCAGCGCATCGACCAGGGTCACTCCTTCGGGAGAGGTCTCGAGCAATCGCCGGTAGAGATCGCTGTCGAAGCGCATCGTCATGGGGGACCCTCGGTGAGCACCAGGGGAGGCGCGGCGCTGAGGCGCGCGAGCATCCTCAGCGCCTCCTGCCGCGCGGTGCTCGCCTCGAGCTCGCGCGGCGGCTCGCCGCGCGCCCGCATGCGCACGAGCCGCGCTTGCGAGGCGGGGCTTGAGATCTGGGACTCGAATTTGCCGAGCACCGCGCGCACGGCCGCGCGATCGTTGCAGATCGGCAGCACATCGCAGCCCGCCTCGAGCGCCAGGCGCACGCGCTCGGCCGCATCGCCGAACGCGGCCGCGCCCGCCATGCTGAGGTCGTCGGCGAACACGCACCCATGAAATCCGAGGCTGCCGCGCAGGACCTCGCCGATCCAGCGCCTCGACAGGCTCGCGGGGCGCGCATCCACCGCCGGGTACTCGACATGGGCCACCATGATCCCGGCCAACTGATTCTCGATCAGCAGCCGGTAAGGCCGCAGATCGCCCTCCATGTCGACCAGCTCGCGCCGATCGATCGGCAGCGCGACGTGGGAGTCGGCGGTCACCGCGCCATGACCCGGAAAATGCTTGGCGACCGCCGCCATGCCCGCCTCCCGCATACCCGCGAGGTAGGCCGCCGCCAGCGCCCCGACCGCGTCCGGATCGCGGTGAAAGGACCGATCGCCGATGATCTCGCTCACCCCGTAGTCGAGATCGACGCACGGCGCGAAGCTGAAATCGACGCCCACGGCGCGCAGCTCCGCGGCCATGAGCCAGCCCGCCTGATGCGCGGCTGTGAGCGCCTCGCGCTTGTCGGTGTCGAAGCGGCGGCCGAGCAGCCTCACGGGGGGCAGCCGGGTGAACCCCTCGCGAAAGCGCTGCACGCGCCCGCCTTCATGGTCCACGGCGATCAAAAGATGCGGTGTCCGGAGCGCCCTTATTGCGTCGCAAAGAGCGGTTATTTGTTGTGGATTCCGATAGTTACGTGTGAACAGGATGACGCTGCCGACCAGCGGATGGCGCAGCGTCTCGACATCTTCAGGGGTAAGCTCCGTGCCCGCGACATCGACCATGAGCGGGCCCAGGCTCATGAGCCTCTCTCGAATACCGCGACGGATTCGACGTGCGTCGTATGTGGAAACATGTCCATCACCCCTGCGCCGCGGAGCTCGAATCCCTGGCCCACCAGTAGGGCCGTATCCCGCGCCAAGCTCCCCGGATGACAAGAAATATACACGACCCGCCGCGGGCGCCACTGTGGCATACGTTCCATGATTGCAAGCGCGCCGGCCCGGGGCGGGTCGAGGAGCACGAGGTCGTAGGGCTCATCGGCCCAGGCGCCGAAGTCCTCCGGCTGAAAGAGGTCGGCGACGCGGAACTCGGCGCCGACCCCGTTGGCCGCGGCATTGGCGCGCGCCTTGGCGACCAGCGCGGGGTCCCCCTCGACCCCGACCACGCGGCCCGCGCGCCGGGCCAGCGGCAGGGTGAAGTTGCCGAGGCCGCAGAAGAGGTCGAGCACGGAGTCCTTGGAGGTGGGGCCGAGATGGCCGATGGCGGCCTCGATCATGGCCAAGTTGAGCTCGCGGTTGACCTGGATGAAATCCGAGGGCCCGAACTCGAGGGTGATCCGCCCCTCATCCACGCGATAGGTCAAGGGCGGCGGGCGGCTGCCCTCCAAGGGCCGAATGCTGTCGAGGCCCCCGGTTTGCAGATAGATATCGACCCCGAGCTCGGCGCCGAACGCCTCGAGCTTGCGAAGGTCCAGGGTGTCCGGCGCCCGCATGACCCGGAAGGTGAGGGCCGCCCGCTCGTCGCCCGCGGCGAGCTCCACCTGGGGCACGTGCTCGCGCAGGCTCAAGGTCTCGATGAGCGCCGCGAGCTGCGCGGGCAGGGCGGCGAAGCGCTCGATCAGGATCTCGCAACGCGCGAGATCGGCGATGTAGGGCTTGTCGCGCTCGCGGAAACCGGCAAGCACGCGTCCTTTCTTGTGCACGTAGCGCACCCCGAGGCGCGCCCGGCGGCGGTAGGCGAAATCCGCTGCCCGGATCGGCGCAAATACCTGGGGCGAGCGCACCCGGCCGATGCGCTCGAGGTTGTCGAGGAGCTGGCGTTCCTTGGCCGCGATTTGCGCCGCCGGAGCGAGATGCTGCAGCGAGCAGCCGCCGCAGATGCCGAAGTGGGCGCACTTCGGCGCGATGCGATCCGGCGAGGGCGTGAGCACCTCGATGAGCGCGGCCTCATCGAGCGCACGGCGCCGCTTGGTCACCCGGTAGCGCACCCGCTCGCCGGGCAGCGCTCCTGCGATGAACACCGCCTTGCCCGAGGCCCGCGCGACGCCGCGTCCGTCGTGCGCGAGATCGACGACGTCCGCTTCGGCGATGTCCTTCGCCGGGGTGCTCAAGGCCAGGCGGCCGCGAATTCTTGATGATGGGCCGCGGGGGATTCCTTCAAGTACTGGCGCACGCGCTCGACCTCGTGCGCGTGCTCGGCGCTCGACAGCCGGCCGCGCAGCAGCTCGAACCTCAAGTAGATCAGATAGGTATTGAGGACGTCGGTCTCGCAATAGTCGCGAATCCGCTTGATGCCCCCCTCGCGGAACACGTCCCAAACCTGCGAGCCGTGCATGCCGAGCTTGCCCGGAAAACCGAGCAGACAGGCGACATCGGCGAGGCTCGCGCGCCCGCGGCTCTGAAAGCCCGAGAGGATGTCCATGAGGTCCATGTGGCGCCAGTGGAAGCGGCCGAGATAGTTGCTGTAGCGAAAGCTCGCATCGCCATCGCCCGTCTCCCAGTAACGCGCCGCGGTGATGCCGTGCAGGAGGCTGCGGTAATGCAGCACCGGCAGGTCGAAGCCCGATCCGTTCCAGGACACGAGCTCCGGGGTGTAGCGGTCGAGCCCCTCGAAGAAGCGCGTGATCAGCTCCTTCTCGCTCGAGCCCTCATCGCCGAGGCTCCAGCTCTTGAGCGAATCGCGCGAGCGCATCACGACCGAGATCGCCACCACGCGCTGCTGCTCGTGCGAGAGGAACTCGTGGCCCGCCTCCTGGCGGCGCTTGGTGAACATGATCTGTCCCACCTGCGCGTCGGTGAGCCCTTCGAGAGCATAGAGCCGCCGGCCGAAATCGGTGTCCGGCACGGTCTCGATGTCGAATACCAGCGTGTTCACGCCGCGCCTTCAGGCCGTGCGCCGCATCAGGACCGCCACCGCGACCACCAGCCCCGCCTCGTCGGTGAGCGTGACGTGTCCCTCGCCGATGCCGAGCCCGTCGCGCACCTTGGCACCGCGCGCCGAGTACACCACCTCGGGCCGGCCCCAGGAGTTCTGCACCACGCCGACGTCGCGGATCCATACGCCGTGCGCGAAGCCCGTGCCCATGCCCTTGACGATCGCCTCCTTGGCGGCAAAGCGCATTGCGAGAAAGCGCACCGGCCGCGCGGTGCGCTCGAGCTGCGCGCGCTCCTCGGGCATGAGCAGATGCGCGATGAATCGCTCCCCGTACTTCCCGAGCACGCGCTCGATCCGCCCAACCTCGAGGACATCGACCCCGATGCCGTAGATCATCGCGCCGCGCGCATCAGATCTTTCATGTCGCGTACCGCCCTGGCGAGCCCGTCGAAGACCGCGCGCGCCACGATCGCGTGTCCGATGTTGAGCTCCACGATCTCGGGTATGGCCGCGATCGGCTCGACGTTGTGGTAGTTGAGGCCGTGACCCGCGTTGACGGTGAGGCCGAGCGAGGCGGCGAGCGAGGCGGCTGCGCGCACCCGCTCGAGCTCGCGCGCGCGCGCCGCGCCCTGCGCATTGGCGTAGGTGCCGGTGTGCAGCTCGATCACCGGCGCACCGGCGCGGCGCGCCGCCTCGATTTGCGCCGTATCGGGATCGATGAACAGGGAGACGCGGATGCCCGACTGCGCGAGCGCGCGGCAGGCCTCGGCGATGCGCGCGCTCTGGCCGGCGACGTCGAGTCCGCCCTCGGTGGTGATTTCCTGGCGTGACTCGGGCACCAGGCAGCAATCCTGCGGCCGCACCTCTGCGGCGATGCGAATCATCTCCGCGGTGACCGCCATCTCGAGATTCATGCGCGTCTTCAGCACCTGGCGCATGAGCGTCACGTCGCGGTCCTGGATGTGGCGGCGATCCTCGCGCAGGTGCAGCGTGATCGAGTCCGCGCCCGACTGCTCGGCGAGCAGCGCCGCATGAATGGGATCCGGATAGTCGATGCGGCGCGCCTGGCGCAGCGTCGCCACATGGTCGATGTTGACGCCGAGCGCGATGCCGCCGGCCGCTGCCGCCGGGGCGCTCACGCCTGCCGCCGCCGCAGGGCGAGCATGACCTCGCGCGATCGCAGGGCGCGGCCGTCGAGGCACGCATCGAGCGCCGCGCGCAGCACGCGCTTGGCGTCGCGCAGCGAGCGGGCATCCTCGAAAACCTCGGCCTCGAGATCGGCCAGCGAGCGGCCATAAACCGCGCCGGGCGCATCGGCCACGCAAGGCTGCGGCCCGCGCTCGGGCGCGAAGCGATAGTAGCCCTCGCTCGACACCGCCTCCCCGTCGGGGGTGCGCGCGAGCTCGAGACCGTAGCCGAGGTTGTCGAGCAGGCGCTTCTCGAAGCGCCGCAGAGCGGCCTCCTCGGCCGCACCGCCGGCGAGCGCGTCGATGCAGCGCGCGTAGCAATCGAAGATCTCGGGATGCGGGTCGCAGCGCTCGGTGAGCTTCAACAGCAGCTCGTTCAGGTAGAAGCCGCTCATCAGGCGCTCCTTGGCGAGGTTGGTGAGCGCACCGTCGAGCTCCGCGCCGGCGAGCTGACAGGCCTCGGACTTCCCGGACCAGGAGACGAGCAGCCGCTGGAACGGACGCAGCAGCCCCTTGATGGTCGATTTCGGGCCGTTGGCGCCGCGCGCGAACAGGGTGAGCCGGCCATGCTCGCGAGTGAAGATCTCCAGGATGCGGCTGGTATCCCGGTAAGCGTATTGATGCAGCAGGTAGGCGGGCGCGAGCCACACGCGCCGGCCGGAAGGCCTGCCCGTCACAGCGTCTCGTATCCGAATTGGCGCAGTGCCATTTCGCTGTCCGCCCAGTTTTCCTTGACCTTCACCCACAGCTCCAGATGCACGGCGCGCTGCCACAGATCGTTGAGCTCGATGCGCGCCAGGCGCCCGATCTCCTTCAGCCGCTCGCCGCCCTGGCCGATCACGATCGCCTTCTGTCCGGCGCGCTCGACCCAGATGACCGCATTGATGATGATACGTCCACCCTCGTCGGCAAAGCGCTCGATTTGCACGTTGATGCCGTAGGGCAGCTCCTCGCGCAGCTTGAGCGTCAGCTTCTCGCGCACCACCTCCGCCGCATGGAACGGCTCATCCCGGTCGGTGAGCACATCCGGGGCGAACAGCGGCGGCGCGAGCGGCAGGCGCGAACCGACCAGATCGACCAGACGCTCGAGATTGTCGCGCTCCATGGCCGAGACCGGCACGATGCCCGAGGCCGGCACCCGCTCGCCCATCTCCTCGAGGAAGGGCAGCAGCCGGTTCTTCGGAATCACGCGATCGACCTTGTTGACCACGAGAAACAAGGGCTGCTTCAAGCCGCGCACCCGCTCCCAGACCCACTGGTCTTCCTCGGTGAAGCGCATCGCCTCGATCACCAGGAGGATCACGTCGGCATCCCGCGAGGAGGAGATCGCGACCCGATTCATGTATTGATTCATCACCCGCCGCGTGCTCTCGTGCAGCCCCGGGGTATCGACCAGGACGAGCTGCGCCTCGGGACGGTTGACGACGCCCAGGATGCGGTGCCGGGTGGTCTGGGGCTTTGCGGTCACGATCGTGACCTTGCGCCCGACCAGCGCGTTGACCAGGGTCGACTTGCCGACGTTCGGCCGACCCACGATGGCCACCATGCCGGCGCGAAGAGTGGGGGTGCTCATACGGGTTTGCCGGACGGCAACAGCTCGAGCACCTTGCGCGCCGCGAGCTGCTCGGCCCGGCGCCGGCTGCCGCCCTCGCCGACCGCAATCAGGCCGAAGGAAGGCACCTCGCAGGTGACGGTGAAGAATTGATCGTGCGGCTCGCCGCTTGCGGAGGTCACCGCATAGACCGGCAGCGCGAGACCACGCGCCTGCAAAAGCTCCTGCAGCTTCGTCTTCGGATCCTTGAGCGCCTCGGCCGTGGGCAGCCGATCGAGGCGTGAACCGACCAGGCGCTTGACGGCGAGCGCCGCCGCCTCGAAACCCGCTTCCAGAAATATCGCCCCCACCAGGGCCTCCAGGGCATCCGCCAGTATCGAAGCCCGGCGATAGCCGCCGCTCCTGAGCTCACCCGATCCGAGACGGATGTGCTCTCCCAGGGAGAGCTCGCCCGCGATGTGCGCCAGCGTCTCCCCGCTCACCAGAGTGGCTCGCAACCGCGACAGCGATCCCTCGTCCGCTCCGGGATGAGCATCGTATAGCAAGCGCGCCACGGCGCAATTGAGAACCGAGTCGCCGAGAAACTCCAGCCGCTCGTTGTGCAGCCCGCGCGCGCTTCGGTGGGTGAGCGCGGCGCGGAACAGCTCGGCGTTCACGATCTTGTGGCCGAACGTGAGCTCGACCCAGCTCTTGAGCCGCTCGAGATCCTGGGTCACTGCGCCTTCACGGTCACGGTCTTGTCGAAGTGCACCATGAGCGAGACGTTGGCGATGTAGGGGGCCGAATCGTCGTAGGCGATGTGCATCTCGACGCCGTCCTCGCCCTTGGTGATCTCCACGTCCTTCTCGGTGACGGTATCGATGGACTCGATCTGCCAGTGGCGGGAGAGCAAGCGCTGCAGAGTGCCCGCATCGGGATTGTCGCCCTTGGCCTCTTCCGCCGTCGCGCTCAGGCTGCGAGCCACCTTCATGTAGTTGAGATAGAGCGGCGCGAGCCGGATGCCGGCGTACACGATGAGGCCGAGCAGGCCGAGAACGCACAGCATCCCGATCAATGTCATGCCCTGTTGACGTCGACGCATACAACGACCTCCCTGACGGTCCGCGATCGCGCGTTGGCGCGAAACGGGTCCCGACGGCCCCCTATTGAATCGCATTGCCGATCCGATTCCAGAGAGGTCCGTCACGAGTATCGAGATTAAGCCAGATTCGCACCGCCTTGCCGACCAAATTCTCGGCCGGCACGTAACCCGGAGCCTCCGGATCGCCCTGGAAACGGCTGTCCTTGCTGTTGTTGCGATTGTCGCCCATGAAGAAATAATGGCCCGGCGGCACCACCCACTCGCCGGCCGTCGGCGGCTGGTTGGCGAACATGATCCGATGGCGCTTGGTATCGAGCTGCTCCAAGGCGGTCCTCGCGCCCTCGTACGCCAGCTGATGCTCCTTGGGCCCCGAATAGATCGGTCCCGGGGTCTGCTTCATGAGCACGCCGTTGACGTAGAGCAGGTTGTTCTCATCTACCCGGATATGGTCTCCGGGCAGCCCCACCAGCCGCTTGATGTAGTTGATCTTGGGGTTGGGCGGCAGCCGGAACACGATGACGTCGCCGCGCTTCGGCGTGCCCGTGGACAGCAACAGGGTGTTGGTCACCGGCAAACGCAGGCCGTAGGAGTACTTGCTCACGAAGATGAAGTCGCCATCGAACAGCGTGGGCATCATCGAGTCGGACGGAATCCGGAAGGGCTCGAACAGGAACGAGCGGATGACCAGCACCAGCAGGATGACCGGGAAGAACGAGCGCGCATATTCGACCGCGGTGGGCTCGCGAACCCGTTCCGGAGGCGTGCCCGCGGCGGCCGCACGCTGGTTGCGGCGACGCGCGAAGAACGCGAAGTCGAGAGCCCAGATGAATCCGGAGATGGCGCCGACCAGCACCAGCATGGCGCTGAAGTCGACCGCCTCGTAACGAAACAGGCGCCACAGCATCACCACCGCGAGCAGCACCAGCGCGTAGCCGGCGAGCCGCGGTACCACCGGCTCGTTCGTGGAGGTCGCGCCCGGGTCGCGTCGCGGACGCACGAACCAGCCGTCGACCAGGATCACCAACAGGCAGACCAGGCTCAGGCACAACAGAATCAAAAAGAGGCTATCGCCATCGTTCACGTGGAACCCCCAACTTATGCAATCTCCAAAGGTTCGACCCGGCGCATCACTCGGATTTCTTGCCGACCTGCAGCACCGCGAGAAACGCTTCCTGCGGAATCTCGACCTGACCGAGCTGCTTCATGCGCTTCTTGCCCGCCTTCTGCTTCTCGAGCAATTTGCGCTTGCGGGTGATGTCACCGCCGTAGCACTTCGCGAGCACGTTCTTGCGCATGGCCTTGACCGTGGCGCGCGCGATGATGTGACTGCCGATCGCCGCCTGGACCGCGACCTCGAACATCTGGCGCGGAATGAGCTCTTGCATCTTGTCGACCAGCTCGCGGCCGCGGGCGTAAGAGCTCTCCCGGTGCACGATCAGCGAGAGCGCATCGACCGGCTCGCCATTGATGAGCACGTCGAGCTTCACCAGCGGAGCGGGCTGAAAGGAATGGAACTCGTAGTCGAACGAGGCATAGCCGCGGCTCGCGGATTTCAGCCGGTCGAAGAAATCGAGCACCACCTCGGCGAGCGGCAGCTCGTACTGCAACGAGACCTGGCTGCCGAGAAACAGCATCTTCTTCTGCGCACCGCGCTTCTCGCTGCAGAGCGTGAGCACCGCCCCCACGTGATCCGGCGGCACCAGGATGTTGGCCGTGATGATCGGCTCGCGCAGCTCGCGGATGCGGTCCTGGGGCGGCAGTTTGCTCGGATTGTCGACATAGACCACCGAACCGTCCGTGAGCAGCACCTCGTAGATGACGGTGGGCGCGCTGGTGATGAGCTCGAGGTCGTACTCGCGCTCCAGCCGCTCCTGCACGATCTCCATGTGCAACAGGCCGAGAAAGCCGCAGCGAAACCCGAAACCGAGCGCGGTCGAGACCTCGGGCTCGAAATGCAGCGCCGAGTCGTTGAGCTTGAGCTTCTTGAGCGCGTCGCGGAACTGCTCATAGTCATCCGAGCTCACCGGGAAGAGCCCGGCAAAGACCCGCGGCTGCACCTGCTTGAATCCGGCGAGCGGCTCGCGCGCCGGATTGGCATCGAGGGTGATCGTGTCCCCCACCGGGGCGCCGTCGATCTCCTTGATACCCGCGACCACGAAGCCCACCTCGCCGGTCGCGAGCGCCTCGAGCGTCACCGGCTTCGGGGCGAAGCGCCCGAGCTTGTCGACCAGGTGACTGCGCCCGGTCGACATGACCCGGATCTTGGTCCCGGATTGCAGTGCACCATTCATGACGCGCACCAGCGAGACGACGCCGACATAGTTGTCGAACCAGGAATCGATGATGAGCGCCTGGAGCGGGGCCTGCGGATCGCCCTTCGGCGGCGGGATGCGCTTCACCAGGTGCTCGAGGAGCTCCGGCACGCCAAGGCCGGTCTTGGCACTCACCAGCGCCGCGTCGTCGGCGGGTATGCCGATGATTTCCTCGATCTCGTGGATCACCTTGGCCGGGTCGGCGGAGGGAAGATCGATCTTGTTGATGACCGGCAGCACCTCGAGCCCCTGCTCGAGCGCGGTGTAGCAGTTGGCGACGCTCTGCGCCTCGACCCCTTGCGCCGCGTCCACCACCAGAAGCGCGCCCTCGCAGGCGGCGAGCGAGCGCGAGACCTCGTAGGAGAAATCCACGTGCCCCGGCGTGTCGATGAAGTTGAGCTGGTAGACCTCGCCGCTTTGCGAGCTGAACTTGAGCGTCACGCTCGCCGCTTTGATGGTGATTCCGCGCTCGCGCTCGAGGTCCATGCTGTCGAGCACCTGCGCTTGCATCTCCCGGGCCTCGAGACCGCCGCATTCCTGGATGAAGCGGTCGGCGAGCGTCGATTTGCCGTGATCCACATGCGCGATGATCGAGAAGTTGCGGATATTCTTCATTTAAGAGGCAAGGCCCGGACAAACCGCCGATTATACCGGTCAACGGTGTTGCGCGAGGGCCTTGGCGAGCTCTTCGTGATCCAGCCGGCCCTGGCACACGAGCTCGCCGGCGAACAGGAGTACCGGAATCTTGTGTCCGTAGCGCACGCGCGCCGCCGGGTCCCGATCGACGTCGACGATCTCGATCGGATAAGCGGCGGCGGCGGGCACCCGCGCGAGCTCCGCCAGGAGCTCCTCGCACAGGCCACAGCCCGGGCGGGAGTACAGGCGGAAACGCATGGCTACTTGCGCGGCAGTTCGCCGCTGAACGATTTGACCGAATGAGCGATGAACTCGACGGTCTCCGCCGGAACCTCGCCCACCGCGGTCACTTGATGGCCCTGCACCACGGTCGAGAACGCGAAACCCGAGCCGACCCGCGCCAATCCCTGCATCGGCGGCTCGGGCGGGGTGCTCGGGGTCTCCTCCGCGGCCGGCTTCGCGGACGGCTCGGCCTCGACGAACACCGACACGGTCGCGAGCCCATCCGAATACACGAGGTGCGCGGCGGGGACCGAGCCTCCGCCGAGCGTCTGCGCACCGGACACGGTCAGGCGAAATCCCGGGGGGAGCTGGCTCGCGCGATAGTCGGCCAGGCCGGACGGGGTCGGGTCGCGGGCCGGTCCTTGATGCACCCAGCGCATCCCTTCGGTGTGCACGGCCGGCGTGAGGTCCGCATCGGCGATGGTCTGCGGCATGTCGAGGCGCGCAAACAGGATCTGCTCGATCACCTGGCCGCGCGAGTCGCAAAGCTGGGTCTTGAGCGGCATGGCCGTGGTCTCGTCGAGCCACAAGCGATAGCCGAAGCGAAACTGGTCCTTGGGATTGACCGCGATCACGCGCGCCGGGCGGCCGAGCACGTGGGAGGCGGGAAGCGCCTCGATGAGATAGAACTCATCCACGTCGCTGCCGAATCGGGGCAGGGATCCCAGGAACGGACCTCGTTCCTGGCGCGGTTGAACCAGCACGGTATGCTGGTCCGGCAAGTAGCAGGTGAGCTCGGAGTCGGTGCGAACGAATTCGCGACCCGATCCGTCGAGAGACTGCAGCCGCTCGGTCACCGAGCCGGCCTTCACGCGGTGCACGATCCGCATGGTCTCGACCCGGCCCTCGGTCAGATGGAAGAAGGTGCCGTCGTAGTTGCGCGTCGCCAACGCCTGATTCATCTTTTCGAGCCAGGCGCGCGGATCGTCGCTGCCGTTCGCGCGCTGCCCGAGCGCCAGGCTCAGCACGCCGGCGGCGGCGCAGGGAATGAGCCAGTTGGCGTTCAGGCGCAGCGACAGCGTCATGGAGCGCTGCGTGGATCCGGCCGGGTGATCACGGCATTGTTCAAGACGGGTCGAACGGTGACGTTGTCGCTGTCATGAGCGGCGGGCGGCAAGTCGTCCGGATCGGTCAGAAGCCCGGACATGACGTTGCCCTGGCCGAGTCCCGAAACGTAATTGCTGTGCGCGAACACGTAGCTGGTGAGCCGGGTCGCCGGCATCATCGCCCCGACTGCGCTGCTCGGTGCCGCCGGGGTGGTGTAGGAGATCGCTTCGGCCGGACCGGTTTTCGTGCCCAGGGACAGATTCTGTGCCGCGACCGGCAGGGTGGTGCGCACGCTCGGGGAGATCGCCCGCTCCTGGAATGCGACCACCGCGACCGCGGCTACGCCGGCGGCGACCGCGGCGCCGGCGACCGGCCGCCACCAGCGGCCGGAGGCCGCCGCTTTGAGCGGCGCGGGCACCGCCGTCACCGGCTCGCCGTCGATCGCCCGATTGAGGCGCGCCGCGAAGCCGGGGTTCAGGGGCACCCGGCCCGCCCCGCGCAGGACCTCGCCGATCAAGGCATAGCGGCCGAAGCTCTCGCGCAGCTCCGCATCGCGCGTCAGGCGCTTGAGCAGCAGCTCGGTTTCCGAATTCGGGAGCTCACCGTCCAGGAACGCCGAGACCTGTTCACGAATTTGATCGCTCATGTGTCCTCGGGCCGGCCCAGGCCGCCGTCAAATATGGGTCTAAGCTTCTTGTCGATCGCCTCGCGCGCTCGAAAGATTCGCGAGCGCACGGTCCCCACCGGGCAATCCATGGTTTGCGCAATATCCTCGTAGCTCAAGCCCTCGAGCTCGCGCAGCACGATCGCGGTGCGCAGATCCTCGGGCAGGTTCTCGATCGCGCGATTCACGGTATCGCGAATCTCGTCGGTGAGCAGGAGCGCTTCGGGCGTCTCCGACTCGGACAAGCGCGCATGCACGTCGTATTGCTCCGGGTCTTGCAGATCGAGGTCGTAATCCATGGGCCGCCGCTTGGTCGCCACCAGCGCGTTCTTGGCCGTGTTGATGGCGATTCTATACAGCCACGTATAGAACGCGCTATCGCCGCGGAAGGACTGCAGAGCGCGGTAAGCTTTGACAAAGGCCTCTTGGGCAATGTCCTCGGCCTCGGTTGCATCGTGGACGTAACGCATGATCAGCTTGAGCACCTTATGCTGGTAGCGCAGGACCAACAGATCGAACGCAGCGCGCTCACCGCGCTGGACACGCTCGACCAGCTTGAGGTCGCTCTCTTCTACGCTCATCGGTCGACCCAGACCGGCGAGCGCATCACCCAGCCTGTCGCGGTAGACCGGCTGCTCGGGGAAAAGTTCGACAATTCCCGTATTGTGTCAACTGCAAACGTGACTTTGCGCACAACTCGGATTCTAGCAGTCGGACCGCGACGAACGTCCGGCTAGGAGCGGCTCCGAGTGATCCGCTCGATGAGCGCCGCGAGAAACGGATCGATCGGGCGCACATCCCCCAGGCAATAGGCGTAGATCACCGGATCAGGCGCCTCCAGCAGCTGCCGGAAGGCGGCCTGCTGCGCACTCGGCGCGCGCCGGTACTCGTCATCGACATAGCGCGTGAGCAAGAGATCGAGCTCCTTCATGCCGCGCCGGCAGCGCCAGCGCAGCTTGCCGAGATCCTGATCCATCGATCCTCAATGGCCGCGGTGCGCGAGGATCTGCTTGATCTCGGCGATCGCTTTGGCGGGGTTCAAGTCCTTGGGGCAGGCCTCCGTGCAGTTCATGATGGTGTGACAACGATACAGCCGGAAGGGATCCTCGAGCTGGTCGAGCCGCTCGCCGGTCGCCTCATCGCGGCTATCGACGATCCAGCGATAGGCCGCCAGCAGCGCCGCCGGTCCCAGGTAGCGGTCGCTGTTCCACCAGTAGGACGGGCAGCTGGTCGAGCAGCAGGCGCACAGAATGCACGCCGACGGGCGGTCGACCTGTTCCTGGTCCTCCTTGGTCTGCAGCCGCTCCCGATCGGGCGGCGCGGGGGTGCGGGTTTGCAGCCATGGCTTGATCGCCGCGTACTGGGCGTAGAAGGTGGTGAGATCGGGGATGAGGTCCTTGATCACCGGCATGTGCGGCAGCGGGTAAAGCTTGATGTCGCTCTTGACATCCGCACAGGCGCTGATGCAGGCAAGGCCGTTCTTGCCGTCGATGTTCATGGCACACGAGCCGCAGATGCCTTCGCGGCAGGAGCGGCGGAAGCTCAGAGTCGAGTCGATCTCGTTCTTGATCTTGATCAGCGCGTCGAGGACCATCGGGCCGCAGCTGTCCATGTCGACCTCGTAGGTATCGAGCCGCGGGTTCTCGCCGCCGTCGGGGTCGTAGCGATAGATCTTGAAGACCCGCACATGCTTGGTGCCGGCCGGGGCCTTGAAGATGCGCCCGTTCTTGCGCACCTTGGAGTTGCGGGGAAGCGAGAACTCAGCCATCGATCGGGAGCTCCTCAGTAAGTCCGCGCCTTGGGTGGGATGCTCTCCACCTCGTCGGTCAGCGTGTCGAGATGCACGGGCCGGTAATCGAAACGGGTCGCGCCGCGCGCATCGACCCAGCAGAGCGTGTGCTTCATCCAGTTCTGGTCGTCGCGATCGGGAAAATCCTCGCGCGCCTGGGCGCCGCGGCTCTCCCGGCGATTTTCCGCCGAATGCATGGTGGCGACCGCCTGAGCGAGCAGGTTGTCG
>Ga0335073_10003289_pt1 | contig 22479 bp, 19 predicted proteins | sample Lox_Sample_22_FD_207093 | JGI IMG/M metagenome (GOLD analysis project Ga0335073, IMG submission 207093) | Soil microbial communities from Loxahatchee National Wildlife Refuge, Florida, United States - Lox_Sample_2.2 | ecosystem: Environmental > Terrestrial > Soil > Wetlands | place: USA... | reverse complement strand
TGCGGAACATTATCACCAACCTTCAACCCATACGACCAATGGATAACATGGACAAACTCATTGAGTTATTTCGCCTGCAAAAGGAATTGAACAAACGAATCGGCGTTGACGTGGATAAAATGACAGAGGAAGAACGTCCCTTGTGGATACTAAACTATTGCCGAGCCATGCATCAGGAAGTCAGCGAGTTGACTGATTGCGTTCCTTGGAAGTGGTGGGCAAAATATCAAAAATTCGACCGTCAAAACGCCCGCGTCGAAGTCATCGACCTCTTTCACTTCGTAATCTCGGCGGCTCAAGTTTTGCAAATGAGCGCCGAGGACGTTTTTGAAGCTTACACCAAAAAGCATCAGGTCAATCTCCAACGGCAGGAATCCGGTTACACGGTTAAAGATGAAAGCGACAACAAACATATCTGAAAGTCAACCAATGACACAGACTGACGATTCTTCGGCGCAAGGCCATCGCCGTAACAACGGCGACGATCAAAATCTCCCGTTGGTCTGGAGAAACCCCATTGACCAATCAGTCATGCGATTAATTCCCGCCGGCCAATTCATTATGGGTTCTACGCCGGAGCAAGTTGAGGAGGCTCGCCATTTGGATATTGGCGGTGAGGAGTTTTCCTTGCTGGATGAACTCCCGCAGATCCATCCCTCATTACCGAACTACTACGTGAGCGAATGCGCCGTGACCAACGAACAGTTCGCTAAATTTCTTAATGCCGAAAGGCCGCCCATCGAACAACTTAAACTTTGGGCACCATCACTCGAACAAATCCGCATTGCGGCGAACAGAAATGATTTTTACCGCGCGATAGGCGGGTTTGCGAATCGTCCGGTAATTCACGTCTCCTGGTTTGGTGCAGATGCCTATTGCCGCTGGGCAGGATTGCGACTTCCTACCGAATTGGAATGGGAGAAGGCGGCTCGCGGTGAAGATGGACGGATGTATCCCTGGGGCAATGAGTGGCACGAGAATTTTCTGAGATGGCATGGCACTGCTGGAGATGGGGCGACTACTGCCCCGGTGGACGCCTATCCTGAAGGCTGTTCACCTTATGGGATTCTGCAAATGGCCGGTAATGTGGATGAATGGTGTGCGGAGCCCTTCCAATGGGATATTTACCAGCGTTATGCGACCGGCGATTTGCTTACACCCCCCACGGGCATGACCCGTGTAATTCGCGGCGGCACCTGTGTCGGCTGGCAAAAGATTCGGTTTCGGTGCGCCCACCGCCGGGGGAATGATGCGGCAATGGTGAATATTCATTACGCCGGAATTCGCTGCGCCAGTGACGCACCCCTTAATGGCCGAACAACCCAGGCTTCTTATGAAACAATCAATCGTGACGTTGGATTTGGAAGGAGTATTAACACCTGAAATCTGGATCGCCGTCGCCAAAAAGACCGGGATTGAAGAGTTGCGACAAACAACGCGTGATGAACCGGATTACGACAAACTAATGCGCAAGCGGTTGGCAATTCTAAAACGAAACGGTATAAAAATTTCCGATATTCACCATGTCGTTTCCTCCCTGCGTCCCCTCGATGGGGCAAGGCGGTTCCTGGACGAGCTTCGTTCGCTGGCACCCGTGGTTATTCTGTCAGGCACCTTTGAAGAGTTTGCCGCTCCGTTATTGCGTCAACTCGGTTGGCCCACGTTGCTCTGTCATCGCTTGAATATCGAGGATGGCCAGATTGTGGATTATCGGCTGAGAATTCCTGAGCACAAAAAGGAGGCCGTCATGGCCTTCTGGAAAATGAACTATTCCGTCGTGGCTGTTGGAGACTCATACAATGACATCGATATGCTGCTTGCCGCCAATACAGGTATTTTCTTTCAAGCTCCCGAAAGTTTAAGAAAGCAATTTCAACAATTCAGGGCCGTGGATTCCTATGTCGATTTAATGGCCTTAATCAAAGACACCATTCATGAAAATCAAAAATCGCACCCACCTCAACTTGATTTGCGATAAAAGTGAATGTAAGTTCAAAACGGCAATGGAATTTGCCTCCTTCGGAGCCTCCGAAGGGAAATGCCTCGCGGCTAATAATTCCTACGAAAAGACATTGGTTGTCGTGTAGCGAATTATGAAAGTGTTCATAACATCGAAAAGTCGCGGAGCATCATATCAGGACGAAGCCCGCCCCCATTCTGCTATTTTCGAAAGTTGCGCGCTCAAATTCGCTTCAGAGAGGAGTGTTGGACGAATATGAGGATGCATTCAAATCACTTTGATACAGCGGCGACAAATCTGCAAAGAGAGTCCTGGCCAGTCCAATTCATCAATCCCAAGGACGGCTCGATGATGCAGCTTATTTCTGCCGGTGTTTTCGTCATGGGCTCAACCCCAGAGGACATCGAAAGCGCACGAAACATGGATAAGGACGGTCACAGTTTTCAATTGCACGAATCCCCACAGTTTCAATTGTTTGTGCCGTCTTTTTACATGAGCGTTTTCGCTGTAACCAACGAACAATTTGTCCGCTTTCTTGCTGAACTGGAACCCAGCCCGGCAATGTTCGACCTTTGGGTTTATTCAGCGGCACATATCAAGGCCGATTGTCAAAACCGAACCTTTCAAATTGACCAAGGTTTTGAACGGCATCCTGCGGTTCATATTACCTGGTTCGGCGCACAGGCATATTGTCGTTGGGCCGGACTCCGACTGCCCACCGAAATTGAATGGGAAAAAGCGGCACGCGGGACGGATGGCAGATTGTTTCCCTGGGGCAACCAATGGGAAAGCGATTTTTTGCGCTGGAATCGAATTAATCACCCTGACAATGAGCCAACTGTTCCAGTGGATGCTCATTCGGAAGGACGCTCGCCTTACGGCATTTATCAGATGATGGGAAATGTGGGCCAGTGGTGTGAGGATTGGTTCCAGCCTCAAGCCTACACCGAACATGCGCTGGGTAACCGGCGCCCGCCGCCCACTGGTGATGAACGGGTGTTGCGTGGCGGAACCTGCATGCAATGGCACAAGTTAAAATTTCGTTGCGCCATGCGTCAGGCCAGCACCCCCGCCTTCACAAATTTGGATTTTACAGGTATTCGCTGCGCCTGTGACTTGCCTGCCGTTGAAAGGGAAAATTGAATCATTATGAACACCACACTGAAAACCCTGATTGGATTGCAAGAGGCCACGCACCATTACGAAGAAAATGGGCATGTCCCAAGCGATGCTGAACAAATCGCACAACTTCGCGCCAAAGTCCCGGCAAATGTATTGCGACGATTCGATCACCTGGCCGAACGTCGCAGATTTCCCGTAGTCCAGGTATCCGAGTCGGGTGCATGTGGGAATTGTCATCTCAAGTTGACGCCGAACGATGCGCTTCGCTTCCGCCGCACGATGGAAAGTGAGCAGGAGAATGTTTTTACCTGCCCATTTTGCGGCTGCTTTCTGTATTCGCCACTGGACGTCCATGAAACAGCGAGAGAAGACCATGAATGAAATCCCAGAGCACTTAATGCCCGATCCGCTCGCAAACAACGGACATCATGATGCTGACTCTGAAACGCTGCGTCAGTATGCCAAGAATAAATTTAAACTGGCGGCGCAATTGCGAGCCTTGAGTGAGATATTTAATCATCGCGGCAATGAAAGCAGAGCCGAACAGTGTGAAGAATTGATGACCAAGCTTGCCGAAGACCGTTTCACTCTCGCGGTCCTGGGACAGTTCAAGCGCGGTAAAAGCTCCCTGATGAATGCCGTCGTGGGACACGAATTGTTGCCGGTCGGAGTTCTCCCGCTGACATCTGCCATTACCGTTTTGCGATTTGGACCGAAGGAGCGGCTTCTAATTCGGCGGGAAAACGACAGCCTGCCATTCCAGGAAGAATTTCCGGTCAAGAAGTTGGCCGAATTTGTAACCGAGGAAGGGAATCCGGGGAATTGCAGACACATCAAAACCGCCACGATTGAAACGCCCATTCCGTTTTTGCGGCGGGGACTGGAATTCGTGGATACGCCCGGCATTGGCTCGGCGATTGAGGCCAACACCAAAACGACTTTGAAATTTCTTCCGGAATGTGACGCAGTGCTTTTTGTCACCAGCGTTGATTCGCCATTCAGTCAGGCGGAATTGGATTTATTGGAAAAAATTCGTCATCACGTCCACAAAATCTTCTTTGTCATCAACAAGATTGATTTGCTTGCCGCGGCGGAACGCCAGGAGGTTTTAGATTTCGTTCGTGGGCTAATCTGCAAACAAATGGGTACGGACGCCATTAAGATTTTTCCTGTTTCCGCGCACTTGGGTCTGGAATCAAAGGTGGATGGTAATTGGATAGATGGTCTGGAGAGCGGGCTGCGCGAATTAGAAAATGAACTGGTCCGGTTTTTGTCCAGCGAGAAGACATCGTTATTTTTAAGTGCGATTATTCGGCGTTCTCTGTGGTTATTGGAGCAGGAAAAATTTGAGGAAGGTCTGATTGCCCAGGCGAACAAACTTCCCGAAAACGCTTTGGTTGAGCAATTGGGAGCAGTAGCCGCCCAATTGGAAAGTCACCAGGTTGCGCGACGACAGATTTTCGACCGTCTGCGGCAGCGCATTCTTTCGCAGGTTGAAGTCATCCTCATGCCGGAATTGCTCACAGTGGTTCGCTCGGAAATAGATAATTTTGTCAGCAACGTGGAAGAAGTTCTTGGCGGTTTGACGTGGTGTCCATTGCGAAACGCCTGGGATAGGGCGGCGGAATCGGCTTCAGAACGCGCTTGCAAAAACATCCGCCAGTGGCTTTCGGAACAAACGGATAAATTTAGTTTTAATTCAGACGAGATCGCCTGCAACGAATGGAAGAAGATTCAATCCAATCTCGCCAATATACCCGCTGAGGTTGGCAAGACGATGGGTTTAAACAGTCGTGCCGACAATTCCACTGAAATGCTTCCACCATGGCGTTTACAGACGAAATTCGAATTGCCGTTTGCTTTAAATCTACGCCGTCTTGCGTCTATCCCCACCTGGCCAAGCGTCCTTCCCAATTTTCTCACGCGCAAATGGCTGAAAAAACATTTGCAGGCCCAACACAAAGAAATGGAAGCCAAGTGGCAAGATGCGGTGATTGGATACGCAGCCGAAAGTGTCCTTAAAACAATAGATGAGTTGGCAAAGGACGTTGAACGGCAGGCTGGTGAAGCGGGTTTGCGAGTGACAGCGGCACTTCGAAACAACTCTTTCAGCCCCGAGGACGCATCAAATCTCCAGGCACTTGACATGATTCGCAGCCAATTGCTGACCCTAAGACAAGAAATTGCGCCAGACCACCACAGTTGCTTAGACGATGGTGATAATCGGAATTCGGCCACGGGGCAGCCTCCACGTGCCTCGACTTCGCTACCTTCAAATGGCTTGGAGGCCGTGAGAATTAATTTCGCGGCCGATTTGAAAACCCGAAACTGTCCGACGTGTAATTACTTAAGTCATGTTGCTTTTCATTTCCTGGCCAATTTCCAGTGGGACTTGATTCGAAATCGGGAAACTCAATCAAAATTCGCTATGGAGCTGGGTTTTTGTCCACTGCATACATGGCAGTTGGAAGCGGTGTCCTCTCCATTGGGGGCTTCGATTGGGTTGGTGAATTTGGCCGAACACATTTCAAAAGTGCTTGCCGAAAAGCGGGACGCCTTGGCTCATGGAGACCGGAATGGAGATTTGTCTTTTAAGCGTAATTCTTGTCGCGTGTGCCGATTGTTGCTGGAGGCCGAACAAACCTATCTGCAAAAACTGGCTGAATTCGTTGAACAGCAAAATGGCCGCACTGCATACGTGGGGTCCCAAGGTCTTTGCCTTCGTCATCTGGATGCGTGGTTGCCCTATTTAAGCAACGAATCTGCCCAATTTGTTTTGAGGCACGCTTCGGTTTGCTTCGAAGAAATGGCGGAGGACATGCAAAGTTTCAGTTTAAAAACGGAAGCACTGCGCCGTGGGCTAAACAATAGCGATGAAGAGGAAGCTTATTTACGAACCATCATTCATTTGGTTGGCACAAGGGGAAATTGCACACCGATGAGCAAGGAGGCAGAAATATGAAACGTGACGTGTGGGACAGATTTTCCAGCAAATTGGAAACTGTGGAAGAAGCGCCTGAACCTTTAGCGGCAGCATTGCAGGCCGCGATGAAGCCTGATGACGAGATACGATTACTCATCTTTGGACCAGCCTACAAAGCTGTAAAAAAAGCGATGCCCTCCACCTTGCTGGCGATTTTAGCACACGAATGGATTCTTGTGACTGGGTCGGAAGAACATCCAGTGGATGTTTATCGTTGTCACTTCTCGGATACCTTGCTGGTCGAGGTGACGCACATCTTGCTGCACGGAATGTTAAAAATTGATTTCGTTGCAGAAGGCCGGGCGCAAAGAGTCGCATTACCTTTCAATACCGTCATGGAAGGATTGTATCAGGAAGCCGCCCAAATGCTGTTGGACGGCATGGATCACGTCACAGAAATCACTCCGCAAACCAGCAAGGACTTTGATTCTGTTTTGGAGCCGCTTCCCATGAAATTCTATAACGCGATTGTTGAATTCATTCCCATGGGCCAGCGGGCGCTTGGTTTTGTCCATTGGCCGGCGGTTTTTGGTCATAAGCTGAAAATGTTTCGCCATGAACTGACGCCTGAAGCGGTATTGGTGCTTACCGACCGTGAATTGCTGCTGGTTTCCGATGAAAAAACCTGGTCGTGGGTCCACACCGAACGAGCAGAAAAATACGGGTGCATCGCCACTCACTGCCCGCTCTCGCGGGTGGCTTCTTTCCAACTCAATGACCATGACACATTGGATACAATTGACGTTATGGTTCAAACAGCTAAAGGCGGAGAGAAGCTTAAAATTGAATTTCCGCGCGAACAAAAGAACGAAGTCACATCGTTCATGGAAAAAGTTCTGAAACAACGGGAGGGCAAAAACGAAGAGGTGGAGATTGGGTATGAACCAAGTTAAAAAATATCTTACCAAAAACCAGAGGCACTTCGTCCTGGATTTGTGCGAATATCTTCGTTTCCCCAGTGTTTCGGCGGATGGGAATAAGGATGGTCTGAACCATTGTGCCCGATGGCTCGTGGAACACTGCCGTCGAATTGGTCTTCAAGCAGAACTCTGCAAAACCAAGGGCAATCCCATTGTGATAGCCCGAACGCCCGGACACCGTTCCAATGGGAAACCTCACTATTTGGTCTATGGCCATTATGACGTCCAGCCTCCCGATCCGCTAAACCTTTGGAAGACATCGCCTTTCCATCCGCGGCTCGTGGGTCATTCGCTCTTCGCGAGGGGCGCTTCAGACAATAAAGGACAACATTTCGCACATCTTAAAGCCATTGAGGCGTATTTGAAGACCGGCACGGAATTGCCCTGCAACGTAACTTTTCTGATTGAAGGGGAAGAGGAAATCGGAAGTCCGAGTATGGCGGCATTCTTGAGGAAAAACCGAACTAAACTCCGCTGTGAGAGCGTTGTGATCTCAGACACTGCCCTTTATGGACTTGAACACCCAACGCTTTCCTATGGATTGCGGGGAGTCTGTGGTTTGGAAATCGTTTTGCACGGGCCGTCCAGGGATGTGCATTCAGGAATGTTTGGCGGTGCGATAGAGAATCCCGCGATGGCGTTATGCCGCCTTTTGTCCAGGCTCAGGGACGAAAACGGGCGAATCACTATCCCCGGTTTCTACAACGATGTGCTCGAATTGTCACCTTTCGAGCGGGCCGCATTTGAATGCCGACCGTTCAACGCGAATGAGTATAAAGCCTCTTTAGGAGTGCCCGACCTATTTGGGGAAGCCGGTTTTACTCCGATTGAGCAAACCAGCGCTCGACCGACACTAGAAGTCAATGGCCTAACCAGTGGCTACCAGGGCGATGGTGGCAAAACCATCATTCCATCGTGGGCGCGGGCCAAGATTACCATGCGGCTTGTGCCCCATCAGACGCCTAGAAAAATGCTGGCCCTGACCATTGCACACTTGAAGAAAATTTGCCCATCTACTGTGCGAATGGAAATCGTCGAAGAACATGGCGGCGGCGAGCCCTATTTGCTCTCCCCGGAAAGCGCAAAGATTCGAACTGCGCTAGAAGTCCTGCGAACGGTATTTGGACATGAACCACTGCTTGTTCGTGAAGGCGGATCAATTCCCGTTGTCAACGACTTCAAACGTATTCTCAACGCGGACTCTCTTTTGCTGGGCCTGGCGCTCCCGGACGATAACGCCCATTCACCAAATGAAAAATTCAACCTTGAAGTGTTCGCCAAAGGCATACTCATGAGTGCCCACCTCTGGCAGCAATTATCAAGCGCGGAGCGAACTTCAACAATTTAAGCATTATGAAAGTTCTCATTGTCTCCGACATTCACGCTAATTGGGTTGCGCTTCGCGCCGTGTTGGATGCGGAACTGGACAGGGATGAAATCGTTTGTCTCGGTGATTTGTTCAATTTTGGACCACAACCACTTGAATGTGTCTCGTGGGCTGAAGAATCCTCGAACTCGGCAATTTTTGTGCAAGGCAACCATGATTATGCTGTCGGGCTGGATGCAGACCCGCGTTGTTCAACTTTTTACGCAAAGTTGGCGGCAGGAACGCAGAAATTTACGGAAAAGCTGCTCTCCACCGAATCAAAGCGATTCTTAGCCGAACTTAAACCCAGCGCCTTTTTTCACTTGGGTGAATCAAGCTGTTTTTGCTGCCATGCCACGCCCAAAGATAGGCTTTACGGTTTTATTCCACCCAGCGCAGCTCCGGCACTTTGGGAATCGGAAGTCACGTTGGTGCAGAATCCCAATTTTCTTTTTTGTGGTCACACCCATTTGCCGCTCAAAAGGCAAATTGGCCGGACGCTGATTGTTAATCCTGGGAGCGTAGGCCTTCCCAACGATGCAGATCCGCGTGCGTCTTACGCCATTTGGGAGGACGGCCATGTCACATTGCGAAGGGTGGCTTACAACGTTGAAGAGGTGATTCAAGCATTCTCCGGTTTGGAGTTGGAGCCCCAAATAGAGGAGAGCTTGTGCAAAATCCTGCGAACCGGTGGCCACTCCTCTCCCGCTACTGAGGCGACACAGGGTTAAAGGATGAAAAAGAAACGGGTTCATTGCGTCTGTGATTGGTGAGGCGTGTAGAACAACAGCCATGATTAGAAGTGTGTTGCAAGGTATTGGGGAAACAGTGGAACTCCTGTGGCAAACCGGCCTTTCACTTCCTCTTGTATTTCGACAGCGGAGAAAGATTTTTGAGCAATGTTATGAAATTGGCAACGGGAGTTTGCTGATGGTTTGTATTCTTTCATTTTTTATCGGTAGCGTACTGACGCTACAAACCGGCCCGGTCTTGGCCGGACGCGGGCTGGTCAACTATGTTGGCGGGCTTGTTGGATATTCCATTGCACGGGAATTGGCTCCCGTGCTGATGTCCATTCTTATCGCCGGCCGAGTAGGATCGGCTATGGCGAGCGAAATTGGCTCAATGAAAGTCTTTGAGGAAGTGGATGCGCTTCGGTCAATGAAGATCAACCCGATTCATTTTTTGGTTTTGCCAAGGATGGCAGCCATCGCCGTGGTGCTTCCCATGCTCGTTCTTTTCGCCATATTAAGCGGCTGGCTCGGCGGGGCTTTGATAGCGGCGGTGAATCACGAGATTGACGTTGCCCCACAAGCGTTCTTCGAGCAATTGCGCGAAGTCGTCAAAGCAAGTGACATAGTGCATGGGCTTTTGAAGACTTTTGTTTTCGCAATATTCATCGGTGCAATTAGTTGTCATCAGGGATTTACAACCAAAGGAGGGCCGCACGGGGTTGGACGTTCCGCCATGCGTGCCGTTGTATTCTCAATTGTGACCATCGTGATATTGGATTACGCGCTTTCCCGCTTTCTCATGCTGCTGGAGAACTGGAACCCCAACTAACTAACTTTCTCCAAAAGCTGAATCAATGACTGCCAACATTCAAAACTTAAAAATCACCGTTGATGCGCAAACGGAAGCGGACGCTTTCCTTCCTTCGCAAGTGGGTGAGATTGCACAGCGGTTAATCAGCAATGTGGAGAAGGTAATTATGGGCAAACATGAGCAGATCGTTTTGTCCGTAGCCGCGTTGATGGCCGAAGGCCATGTGCTAATTCAAGATGTGCCCGGTGTGGCCAAGACAATGCTGGCGCGTGCGCTGGCCCAAAGCGCAGGCTGCACATTCAAAAGAATTCAATGCACCCCGGATTTGCAACCTGAAGATGTGTTGGGCCAGGCACGGGTTGATTCGCAAACCGGGCGAGCAGAGTTTTATTTTGGCCCGCTTTTCTCGCAGTTTGTTCTAGTGGACGAGATTAATCGCGCAAGTCCGCGTACCCAATCAGCATTGCTTGAAGCGATGGGCGAGTCATCAGTCACCGCAGGAAACATCACTTACCACCTGCAAAAGCCCTTTATGGTCATTGCCACCCAGAATCCGATTGAGCAAGAAGGCACTTACCTTTTGCCGGAGGCTCAAAAAGACCGTTTTTTGCTGCAATTGCAATTGGGCTATCCAGCATTACGTGACGAAGAACAGATGCTTGATCAATTTCAACTTAGACACCCAATTGAAACTTTAAAGCCAGTCACTTCACCGGACCGTATCCAAGCTTGTCAGGAGGCTGTTCGCAAAGTGAACGTTGACCGCGAAGTCAGAAGTAATTTACTGAGTTTAGTTCGGGGCACGCGTGAACATCCCGCATTACTGCTGGGCGCGAGTCCCCGTGGGTCACTTGGGCTTTTTCGTATGGCACAAGCGATGGCCGCAATCAATAAGCAGAATAGCGTTTCAACCCAAACTATCAGGGCGCTCGCCTCTACTGTGTTGGCCCATCGCTTGATCGTTAAACCCGACCGCAGAAACCGTTACCACGATGGAACGGAAGTGATTAAAGAAATACTCGAAGGTCGAAAACCGGATTGAAACCCCGGACGTACAAGACAAAATCGTTCTGGATAAGTGGTTGACTCTCCTAGAACGATTTCCCACCATAAAGGCGGCAATGGCGTTTGCCTTCCCATTCTGGGAAAACCGCCTGGACTGTCTCCACGGCTGATAACTCCTACAATGCGTTAGTGTATTGGCGGATTATTGTGTCAAAAACAGGCGAAAAACTTCCTTTGAAATTCAATTATGAAAACCACTGCAAAAAAGCATTCCACAAAGAATATTGCAGATACAATCAGACCGTATTCCAGCATTTTACTTGACGGTGATGAGCGGGCTGCGGCCCGCGCCATGCTCTACCCGGTTGGTTTTAAAGGAGAAGACTTCAAGAAGCCAATAATTGGAGTGGCTTCCACTTGGAGCAACGTTACCCCTTGCAACGTGCATATTGATAAGCTTGCTCTCGAAGCGGAGCGAGGAGCCAACGAGGGCGGGGGCAAAGCCATTATTTTCAATACCATCACCGTCTCCGATGGCATTTCAATGGGTAGCGAAGGAATGAAATACTCGCTTGTTTCAAGGGAAGTCATCGCGGACTCAATCGAAACTGTGGTGGCCTGTGCTGGCATGGACGGTTTCGTTGCCGTTGGCGGGTGCGATAAAAATATGCCTGGCTCTCTTATGGCCATCGCGCGATTGAACCGGGCCGCCGTATTTGTTTATGGCGGAACGATTCTCCCCGGTTGTTTAACGAACACTCCCGAACGCAAGCTGGATATAGTTTCCGTCTTTGAAGCTATTGGCGCTCACGCGAATGGGAAGATCAGCCATCAGGAATTTCATGACGTTGAACAGTGTGCGATTCCTGGCCCCGGTTCCTGCGGCGGAATGTACACTGCCAACACAATGGCTTCGGCCATTGAAGCGCTGGGCATGAGCCTGCCGAACAGCTCCGCGCAAAATGCCGTTTCCGAAGCAAAAAGAAACGATTGCCGCCGTGCCGGCGCGTGTGTAGTGCAGATGCTGAAGAGCGGCCTGCTTCCACTGGATATTCTGACCAAGAAGGCATTTGAAAATGCCATTGCGGTTGTCATCGCTCTGGGCGGTTCCACCAATGCGGTCTTGCATTTGTTGGCAATTGCGCACGCTGCAAAGGTGAGGTTGTCATTGGATGATTTTACCCGAATTGGCAAGCGGGTTCCCGTTTTAGCCGATCTCAAACCCAGCGGAAAGCACCTCATGAGTGAGCTAGTTGCCATTGGCGGCATTCGACCTCTAATGAGGATGCTTTTAGACAAAGGACTCTTGCATGGCGCAGCGCTTACTGTCACGGGCGAAACAATGGCGCAATCACTCGCCAATGTGCAGCCTTACGCTACGGGTCAAAACATTATCCGCTCATTCGAAGACCCGATCAAAAATAACAGCCATCTCGTTATTTTGCGTGGGAATCTGGCTCCCGAAGGAGCGGTCGCCAAAATCACGGGAAAGGAAGGCATACGATTTAGCGGGAGGGCCATCTGCTTTAATAGCGAAGAGAAGGCTTTGCAGGCGATTCTTTCCGGGAAAGTGAAAAAAGGGAATGTCATTGTAGTTCGATTTGAAGGGCCAAAAGGCGGTCCCGGTATGCGCGAAATGCTTTCACCGACATCGGCGATTGTCGGAAAGGGTCTGGGCAAAGAGGTCGCCCTCATTACGGACGGACGCTTCAGCGGGGGCAGTCACGGTTTTGTCGTCGGCCATATCACGCCAGAGGCTTATGTTGGCGGCCCGCTGGCGCTCGTGAAAGACGGGGATGTAATTACGATTGACGCCGAGAATCGTGAACTGAATGTGGAGATTTCAGGCGCGCAAATGAAGCGGCGGCGTCAAGCCTGGCGCGCCCCAAAACCGCGTTATACTCGCGGCGTTCTCGCCAAGTATTCGAGTTCGGTTACCTCGGCTTCGCTTGGTGCGGTGACTGATTTAAATTTGCAATGAACGCCTTTCCCGTGGTTTTCTCAAAGAAGAAAAGCTCTTTGCGACAATATGGTCGTATTGTTACTGTTATAGGACTGTTCTTGTTCTTGGCTGGCGTTTCCTTATCCGCATACGTGATTTATGCAGTCGCAGATAATAATTTCCACGTCATCGTGCCACGAGAGGTCTATCGCTCGTCTCAGATGAATGGAGAACAACTCGCTCGCTGTATCAATACCTATAGAATCAAAAGCGTTCTCAATTTGCGCGGTACAAATTCCACGAGAATTTGGTATCAGGATGAAATTGTCACGGCATCACAGTTTAATGTCGCCCACTACGATTGGAGTTTTGGTGCCTGCGATGAATTAAGCGTCCAAAAAATGGATGAACTTATTGGCTTGTTACGTTCGTTGCCCAAACCGCTGTTAATTCATTGCCAGGGAGGTGCCGACCGAACCGGGCTGGCTTCTGCGCTTTATTGTTATGCCGTTGAGAAGCAAAAGCCCCAAATCGCCGACCGGCAGCTAACGATATGGGATGGCCACATGCCGCTTTACTGGCTGAAGGAACAGGCAATGGACAATTCGTTTTGGCGTTACGTCAGTAACAACGTGCGTCAGATCACATTTGAACAAACTCCAACCGAATAAGTCATGGTCACGGCCCCTCAACCGACAAACCAAACCCGCAAATTCAATTGGCTCAATCGAACGGTACTCGGCATCGGGTTAGCATCACTTTTTAGCGACTGGTCACACGAAACTGCAACTTCTGTCTTGCCCGCATATTTAGCGACAATGGGTGTGGCGGCCGCGTGGCTCGGCTTTATCGAAGGTATTTCAGATGGACTTTCGAGTTTTGCGAAAATGGCTTCTGGCTTCTATACGGATAAATTACAAAAGCGAAAACCGATTGCCATCATAGGTTATCTCTTTACATCATTTGGTACGGCGGCTTTTGGATTGGCAACAGCCGCCTGGCACATCCTGATTGCTCGCGCACTGGCATGGCTCGGTCGCGGTGTACGAACTCCTGTGCGGAAAGCATTGCTTGCCGGTTCGGTGACTCCCGAAACTTATGGACGGGCGTTTGGCTTCGAGCGCATGATGGATACTATTGGCGCAATTGTCGGGCCAACAACGGCCTTCTTTTTATTCGTAGCGCTCCATCATCGCTATTCGTTGCTGTTCGCAGCGACACTCATTCCAAGCTTAATCGCTGTCAGTCTGATTGCCTTTCTCGTGAAGGAAAAAGAACGTAAACCCGTGCCGCATATTTCCTTTGGCCAACAATTACGGATGTTGCCCACATCCTATCGAAAATTCGTTGTTGCTGTCGGATTGTTTGGCGTCGGCGCATTTGCTCACTCGATGCTCATCTTGCTCGCCACCGAAAAATTGATTCCTAGTATGGGTGCGGCTAAAGCCGCGAGTGCTGCCGTTGCGCTTTACGTTTTGCATAACGTATTTTACGCCTCATTTGCCTACATCGGCGGTTGGCTCGGCGACCGTTTCCCAAAGAACAAGTTACTCGCAATGGGATACTCGCTTGCGGCACTCATGTGCATTGGCATTATGGCCCTGCCAGTTCAAATTTGGACGTTTGTATTGATTTTCATTCTAGGCGGAACAAATGTCGCGCTTGAAGAAACCTTGGAGGATTCGCTTTGCGCCGAACTGGTGGAAGAGCCACAACACGGGATGGCATTTGGGGTTTTGGCGACAGTAAATGGTATAGGAGATTTTCTTTCCAGTATCATTGTAGGTGCATTATGGACCGCGTTTGGAACAACGACTGCCTTCGGTTACAGCGCTGTGCTGTCAGTGATCGGCGCGCTATTGGTTCTTAAATTGCCCTCAACGCAGCGGCGGCTCTGACAAGCCTATAAATTATCAGAATCAAGCAGTCGTCTCAATTCGACCAATTCCTTCTTTGCCTGCTCGAACTCCGGGATTTGTGTCAATTGTTGAGCGAGCAAACATTCAATCGTCTTGATTTCTGTCTCTACATGAATTTCCGCCTGCCGCTTTAAATCACGAATTCTCGCGTCAATGGATTCTGTCCACTGAGTTTCCAGCCGCGATAGATTTTTTTCAATTTCCCAAGGCACCTTTCGTAGAAAATGTCGGCGGGTCCAACCTTTGATCAAAGGCATTGGCAGCAAAAACCAAAGAGAATCAAGGTGAATATCGAACGCCGGAGAAATTGAAATATCGGCCCGGTCCGGGGCTTTGATTTGTCCCCGCCATTCGGCTTCCGACATTTTTATTCCTAAAGCGTGTTCGACATTTGCGGCGAGTCTGTTTTTGAAGTTATCAACCGCCCTGGCAATTCGCCGCTCCCCACTTTCCAGAGGGGCAGACAAAACATGATTTTCCAATTTTGAAAGTGCCAGCATCTTTTTCGTAAGCACCTCTTGAAGCCAGGCTTCATAGGCGCGAGACCATTTCCATAAATTCAATTTCCATTCGGCCTGTTGAGCGCGTAATTCCGACAAAACTTCCGTTCTCAGCCGGGCGTGATGTCGTTCGACAACTTCCTCCACCTGCGAACGTGCTTGGCCTGAACAATCACGTTCAATCAAACGTAGTTCTTCCCTCACGGCTTCACTATTGTTTTCTCGATTCAAAACCTGCTCTCGGAGATTGGCGCGAGAGGATTCATCCTTCTCCGCTGCCGCCAGACCAATGTCAAAATACATCAGAGCATCAGTCAGCAGAGTTTTTAATTTGTGCCGAAGAATGGTTTCCGATTCCGTGATTCGAGATTGAGTTAGTGGACTTAACATATCACGCTGGAAAGATTCTCGAAGCGGATATAATTCGTCGCGAATTGAAAAAGGGAAAATTGGGATCGGTTTTGTCACGATGGAATTGATCTGCTGGGCGATGAAATCTTTGACTTCCTTCATTTGCTCCGGGTTGAGTAAATCCGCCTTGGTAAGCAGAATGATTACCCTGGGCGTAAAGCGAAGCAAATCCTTCAACAAAGCGGCATCTTGTTCAGAAAACGGATGGTCAGCACTGACCGCCAGTAAGGCCGCACCGACGCGCGGCAACCAATTTCGGCTGGTTTGCGAATTGTGCGTAAAAATGCTGTTCAGTCCCGGCGTGTCAATGAATTGCAGACCTGCGTGCATTTTAAGACTCGGTGTTTGAATCAAAACATCCGCAACACCCTTCGCGTTTGCCGGGTTTTTTGATTCCGTAATATATGCAGTTATCTCATCCAGAGGAACCCTGCGGTTCTCACCACTGAGAAATTTGACCGAAGCTTGTAAAGATTCGGCAAACCGCAAACGGGTGATGATGGCTGTAACCGGAACCACACCCACCGGCAAGAGATTCGCACCGGCCAGACTATTGAGAAACGAACTCTTGCCGGACTTGAACGTGCCGAACACTGCCACGTCGATTCCGTTATTCTCTTCAATTAATTCGTTGCACGCCTCGATTTGAGGTGCCAAGGATGCCAAATTCCACCGGCCAACCACCTTCGTTATTGCTTTATGGATGTCTCGTAGGGTTTTCACAATAGAGGACTAACGGTCCGGACAGCCGAGACTTGGTTTTCAAGACAACTTCTGTCGGAGCATCCAATTTTGTATTTGGAATACTTTTCGCGTTTCATCCCACCGTAATAAATTTACCGTAGGAGTTATTAGCCGGAGCTAGGCGGGCGGTTTCCCCCTGCGAGGATGGCAAACTCCATTGCCATTTAAAACTATTATACGCCGTGCCTTCGCCAGGTTCAACCTTTTCATTCGAAGTCAACTTGGAAGAGAATTGCCCTAAAACCCGTAAAGACTCAGAAGCGTTTCCACCACGGAAACCATTCTGAAATTTTCCCGTTGGGTTCAATCGGCGGCAGGGTCGTTTTATGAAATCCTTTTTCACAATGCGCAAGGACGCATTGATGTTTTCGTAAATGCCGCAGTTCGTAAGGTTTGATTTTGTGTTCTTCTACATGCGTGTAGCTACGGGAAGCCATGCCGCCCGACGTACCGTAGGTTTGTTGTCGGACACGCCGCTGACCGAGAAAATTCGCGCTCTCCAATGCACCAGCCTCATCTGCTGCCTTGAAAATGATACGGTTTCGCAGGTTTAATGTCAGAACTTGGGTCTTTTCCTCTCCCAAAGGGGGAATGAAAGATGTGGACGATTGGGCAGCGGCAATAAGCGTCGCCCGCGCTTCGCGCATGACATCAATACAATTGTAGTCACTCATTCCCTCGTCGCTCGCGGTAACGAAACGTTGGGCCTCGTCCGCCCATAAAATAACCAAATTATCGTTGGCACGTTCTTCCTTTGTCCGGTCGAAACGACGCAAGACATGGGTATAAAAGAGCATTTTGAGAAACGTGTTAACATAACGTCGTTCCGTTTGGTATTTTTGCGGCATTGCTACACAGATGATTTTGCCCCGGTCAATGTCGTGAAATTCAAAAGTATTTTCACTGGCGCAAAATACTTGTGCGATGTCGGGTGTTAAAAAGAATTGCAGATAATTGGAAATGGTTTCCTTAACGCCGCCCATTTGTTCGGGCGGTTGTTTGCGGTAGCGTTCCATAAAATGCTGAACCAAAAACTTGCCCCGTCCGGTGGGATAATCGGTTGCCAATTCCTGCAACGTCATATCCATTGTCGGGTCGCTCAGAAGGAACGTGCGGACATTTTCCAAAGACACCTCCATGCCAGTCCGCTCCAAAACCTCCAATCCCAAACCTATGTGTGTTTGCGCCTGATTCTTAAAAAAAGACTGTTCGGCGTGCTGACCCAAACTCGTTGCCGTATCCACGATGAATTTCGCGTAAGTGGACGGCGGAATGCTGGAATCTGACAGTAAATTGAAAGTATGCGCTGGTTTCCACTTCTCTGGGGCATTATCAGGCTTGACCTGCAACAAAACCAAATCATCGCGGCGATTGAAAGTTTCCGCCATTTCAACCAGCGTTTCCCAATAGACGCCTTTATCGTCAATGCACAAGCCACCCCAGTTTTCGTCATTTTTAAAAACCTGAAATAACAACTGATTGATGCCGGAACGGGTTTTTCCTGATCCGGTATCGCCGGTGATAAGCCAGCCGCGACAAAAATCCTCGCGGGTCCAATTAAAACCTTTCAGGCGCACAACGTATTTACCTTTCGCCGGCTCATTGGCCGTCGTAATGGTGAACGCCGCAATGCCGGCGAAAAGCATCGCCACAGGCCACGAATACCACTTGGGCAAAAAAAAGATCGCGACCGCTGCAAGTGAAAAGGCCAAAACGCCTGTAATGACATTGAGCAAACGCATAGTTAAAGCAGAAATTTGCCGATGATGATTCCAGCTATGAGCGTGGAAAGAGCCACGCACAAGAATGCTACGGCTCGGCCCGCGGAAAGCTGTTCAGTGATTTTGGGAACCTTCCGAATTTCCTGGGTCAATTCTCGCGCTTCTTTGGAAAATTCCTTTGCCAATTGCGTCAACGATTGGAGGGAAACGCGAACAGTCACCAATTTTATGGCATCGGTGTCGGGCGGGATTTCAATTTTGACGTTTTGGAAAAAAAGCTTTAACAATTCCAACATCTGCAAAACCGCGTCGTCATCCCGAATGCCGTATTTACGCCGCCACTCGGTAACCGCCGTGTCAAAGCTGTTCTTTTCCTCCTTCACAATAGCGAGTCATCAGACTGTTTTTCACTTTCGGCTTTTGCCTCTTTCGATGGTTGCGGCAGCAACATTTCGCGCACCGATTCCAGTTCTTCATAAAAACCGTGCTGCCAATTTTGCAACCGCTGACGATTAAAAAAATCAAAGGCGGCATTTTTTATAGCGGCGGAAATGGTCAAGTTATGCCGGTTCAAATCGGCCACGAGCCAGTCATACAATTTGGGCATTACAACTTCTTCGGCTGCCAGTTCGCCCTGTAATCGAGTTCGCGTCGCGCTGCCTTCGTAATTGGCGAAGCGTTCCGACAAGGCATGATTTTTAACCACGAGGTATTGAGCGTTGCGGTTGAGCCGTTCACTGATACTTCGGATTTGTTCCACGCTGTCAGTTTCATGGTTCACAGGCATAATCAGATTCAGGGTTGCGCCGACGGATTTGAGCAAATCGAAGATTCGCACTTCCTCAAAATAATCCAGAAAAATGTCGGTCGAGGCGGCACGGCAATCCATGACGACTAAATCCGTTTTATCCAGGGTGGCAAAAATCGAATCAATTTCGATTCGATCTTCTATGTCGAGAAACAAGGCTTCGGGATGAAATCGTTTTAACGTGGAATTTTCATTGTCGGTATCAACGGCGATGTGAGCGATGCCATTGTCCTTGAGATATTGGACAAAATTGACAGCGAAGAAGCTTTTGCCGACTCCGCCTTTGCCGTTAATGATGGTGTTGAATTTCTTTTGCATGGTGAGTTTGGATTAGAGATTTTTGGAATCAGCAATGTGTGGGCCGCGTTTGCGTCGCCCCCACAGACCGGGCAAACGTTCGCGCCGTTCCTGTAGCGCGGCCTGGATGCTCGGTTGGACGCTGGCGGGAGGCGGCAATACTGGCTGAACTGTCATGGGTGAATGTTTGGGTGAACGCGCTTTGTGAGGTTGATTGGGGGTTTCGCCGAGCACATCACGGCAAAAGCGGTAAATCGCGTCGAGCGTAACCATGATTTTTTCTTCAGCCAGAATCAGTCGAATATCGTCGTAAGCGGCGTTACGGGCGCGTAATTCTTTGATTAGCGCCTTGAAGGGAAGTAACGCGGCCAGCTTGGGCGGCGGTTGACGCTTGAACATTTTGGCACGGCTCGTCAGCCTGGACATCACTTCGTCGGATGGATTCTGCTCGCTCATAAACATCAAAAATAGCTCAAAAAAACTTCAAAAATCTTTCAAAAGAACTTCAAATGCTTTTCCAGAAGGATTCCAGCCGGAATCCGAAAAAATTCAAAATAATTTCATAAGCAAAATCTTCTAACAGCGTTAGAGGTCTGGCGTGCCTTGAAAAATTACATTGCTGCGTCTTGTTCATGCGTTTTCTAAATGCGGCAAGAGATGGATTGCTTTGGTTGTTGGGATAGCTCGTCGTGCCAATTTTGCAGCTTTGTCATGACGGATTTAATCGAAGTGGTTTGTTCAATCGTTCTGGCTTCAAGACGCTCGGCAAATTTGTCAGCCCATTTCGAGTCAGGTATCTGGTAAATGGCAGACGCCGCGACGTTGTCTATTTGTTCAGCAAGTTTTTTCAGCACCTCAATGGCAATCTGGATATGTTCTGCGGGTGGTATATGGTCGGCTGAACTGGAATGGCGGAAAGGCACGGCGATCTGACGTCGCGGCAAATCATAAACCGTCACAGCAACACCCCTCGCAATCAATTCTTCCCCGACTATTCGTTCAATTTCATTCCACTTGCCGCCGGCCAATCCTGAACCCATGCGCGGCATGTGAACATCCGCGCCAAGTTCCTTTGCTTTCATCGCCACGACATGCAAACCTGCTCGAATCGCCTCGTAACGAATCGGCGGAAGGCCGTTTTGAAAACCGATTCCGTGCTGTCCGATCAAATTGGCAACCCAAACCGCCCCTTCGGCTTGAACGAATTGAACTTGTCCTAAAACAAAAGGTTGAGCCTCTTCGCCACGATACCAGGTCCGATAGCGTCTCTCTGGTTCGCGCCAGCGCCGGGACAACGCGGCAACAAACCCTTTGCCCCATCCACCGGCGTCATTGCAAACGTGGACAATGATTTTAGGACGGTCGCCGGTCGGCCGTGTGGCGTCGCCGATTTGATACTCAATACCCATGCTTTCACCGTTTCCGCTCATGGGCATCCATCTAACCCTATTTTTAACCATCAGGTTGTGGAGATTTCACCACAACTTTAAAGGGAGCGATGAAGTAAAAAGGGGCATGTTGTCCACCAAGACGCAATCCAATTTGAGCAACGCGGAAAAATACTTCAAAGAACATCTGCAACTCGGTGATTATTACAGTCAGGAAAATCACGCGGTGGGCGAATGGATTGGCCTGGGGGCTGAACAGCTTGGCCTTGCAGGACGGGTCAAAGAGGAACAATTCCTCAAACTTTGTCACAATCAAAACCCGAATACGGGCGAATTGTTGACGCAACGGATGAAAACGACGCGCTGGGATTTTGAGAAAATGGCCGCCGTCGCCAACCGCCGGATTTTTTATGACTTCACGTTTTCCCCACCCAAATCGGTTTCGATTCAAGCGTTTATTGCCAAAGACAATCGCATTTTGGATTCGCACAATCGCGCTATCAAAATTGCGATGCGGGAATTGGAACAATTCGCCGGAACGCGGATTCATCAGGGGTTGAACACATCGGAGCGGCTGACGGGAAACATTGTCTGCGCCATGTTTCGTCACGAAACTTCCCGCGCGCTTGATCCTCATTTGCACACGCATTGCGTTATGTTCAACGCCACGTTTGACGCAACCGAGAGCCGCTGGAAAGCCCTTTCCAATTACGAAATGATGCAGGCCAAGAAATACGCGGAGAACGTCTATTATCATGAACTCACCCGCGATCTGCGGCAATTCGGCTATGAAATTGAAAACAATCCGCGCGGCGATTTTGAAATCAAAGGCGTTGCCGGTTCCTTGATTTCGCGCTTTTCCAAACGCCACAATCAAATTGACGCCAGCATTGAAAAACTTCTTAAAGAAAAACCGGAACTGGCCAAAGGGAATTTGAAAGAATTGCGCTCGCAAATTGCCCAGGCGGAGCGCAGCCGAAAAATGCCGAACATCACATTGCCAGAGCTTCAACGGCTGTGGGACGGTCAGCTTACAGGTGCGGAAAAACAGTCCTTGCCGAAACTGGCTCACCAATCAAATGCCAAACAACAATCGTCGGCATTGACGACGCGGGCCGCAATTCAGTGGGCGGAAGCACACTTGTTTGACCGCCGCTCGGTCGTCCGCGAAAGCGAGGTTTGGAGCGCGGCTCTGGAGCATGGACGCGGGGCGGATTGGACGATTGAAGACATCAAAGCAGTAACGGCGGCGCGTGAATACATCCGCAATGTAAACACCCCGTCCAAAATCACTACGCGTGAAATTTTAAGCTGCGAATGGGAGATTGTCTGCCTTGCCCGCAATGGACGCGGAAAATTTGACGCGTTCAATCCGCGCTACAACCTTTCCCAGGAACTCATGCCGGACCAGCGCAAGGCGGTTGAACATATTCTTGACTCACGCGATTTCGTGACGTTGTTCTGTGGCGGCGCAGGCACGGGCAAAAGCCATGCGCTACGCGAGGTCGGCAACGGTTTGAAAATTGCCGGCTACAATTTTTGCGTCATCGCGCCGCAACGCCAGCAGGCATTAGATTTGAAAAAGAGCTTTGGCGACACCCAAACCGTTTCCGAGTTTCTGGCGCGACGACAAATGTTTCCCGGCTCGGCAGTCATCGTGGATGAAGCGGGACAAATCGGCGGCGGACAAATGCGCGAGCTGCTAAAGTTTGTCAAAGCGAATCAAGGTCGCTTGATTCTTTCTGGCGACACGCGCCAGCATGGAGCGGTGGAAGCATCGGATGCCCTCCGGGCGATTGAACGGTATGCCGGCCTGGAAGCGGCCAGGCTGACGAAAATCCGACGCCA
>Ga0335073_10003288_pt1 | contig 22480 bp, 21 predicted proteins | sample Lox_Sample_22_FD_207093 | JGI IMG/M metagenome (GOLD analysis project Ga0335073, IMG submission 207093) | Soil microbial communities from Loxahatchee National Wildlife Refuge, Florida, United States - Lox_Sample_2.2 | ecosystem: Environmental > Terrestrial > Soil > Wetlands | place: USA... | reverse complement strand
CCACCGGTGAGGCGTTCGACGGCCGGTGGCTGCGCACCGGCGACCTCGGCCGCGTCGACGGCGACGGGTACGTCTACATCACCGGCAGGAAAAAGGACATGCTGATCACGGCCGGCGGCCAGCACGTGGTGCCGTCGGCCCTGGAAGACAGGGTGCGCGAGCATTGGCTGATCGCCGAATGCGTCGTGGTCGGCGACCGGCGGCGTTACGTCGTCGCGCTGGTCACCTTGGATGAGGCGGCCTTCGCCCGGTGGGCGAACCGGCAGGGCAAGCCGGCCGGCGCGACCATTGGCGAGCTACGCGACGACCCGGACCTGCGCGGTGTCGTCCAGCAGGCCATCGACCGGGCCAACGCGACCGTGTCCAGGCCCGAAACCATCAAGCGGTTCGCCATCCTGCCCAGAGCGTTCGAGTCCGGTGCCGAGCTCACTCCCAGCGCCAAGGTCCGCAGGGACTACGTGCTGGCCGAGTACGCGGGCGACATCGACGCCCTGTATGCCTGACCAGCCCGGTCAGCGGCCGCTCCACTGCGGGCTGCGGCCCTCGGCCAGGGCCTGGACGGCCTCCTTGAAGTCATCGGAGCGAAGGCAGCGCACCTGCTCCTCCAGGGCCAGCCGGAAGCTCTCCCGCGGATCGCTGTACCACGCCGCGTCCACCGCCCGCCGGGCGCCGCGCACGGCCAGCGGCGGCTGGGCGGCCAGCCGCGCGGCGAACCCGGCCGCGGCGGCGTCGAGGTCCCCGGCGGGGACCACCCGGTTGGCCAGCCCGATCCGCAGCGCCTCGCCGGCGTCGATGATGTCGCCGAGCAGGATCAGCTCCCTGGCGCGGCTCTCCCCGATGATCCGGGGCAGCCGGACCGTGGCGCCCATGTCGGGCAGCAGGCCGTAGCGCGTCTCCAGCAGGCCCGCCTTGGTGCCCTCGGCGAAGATGCGGAAGTCGCAGGCCAGGGCCAGCTGCAGGCCCGCGCCGTAGGCGTGGCCGCGCACCGCGGCGACGCTGGCGCAGCCCAGGTCGGGGATCCACTGGAACGTGCCGGCCGCGGCCTGGCCCGCGGCGAGGCCGCCGGCGTCATCGGGCCGCGCGGCGAAGTCGGCCAGCATCCCGCCGATCCCCTCGGCCAGGTCGATGCCGGCCGAGAAGGCAGGGCCCTCGCCGGTCACCACCAGGCACCGGAGGGTGTCGTCGGACAGCAGCTCGCCGCCGAGACGGGCGAGCTCCTGCCACATCAGCGGGTTCTGGGCGTTGCGCTTCGCTGGGCGGGCCAGGGTCAGCGTGCCCACGTCTGCCTGGCGCTGGTAGCGAATGGTCTGGTAGCCGCTCATGATTTCTCGCCCTCCTCTGGCCCGGGTCGTGAAGCGAGCCTCATCCATACAGTACTGTATGGATGAACGAGGGCTGGCACGAGGGGCACAGAGAGGGGGTGGGCGCGGGCGATGGCCGCCCCGACCCGCATACCGCGCGGCACCTGGATCGAGCAGGGGCTGCGCGCCCTGGCCGCCGGCGGTCCGGACGCGGTCAGGGTCGAGCCGCTGGCCCGGGCGCTCGGCGTCACCCGGGGCGGCTTCTACTGGCAGTTCTCCGGCCGCGGCGCGCTGCTGGAGGCGATGCTCGACACGTGGGAGCGGGCGACCACCGAGGAGGTCATCGAGCGCCTCGACCGGGAGGGCGGCGACATCACGGCCAAGCTGCGCCGGCTGTTCGAGCTCACCTCGCCCGCCGTGCTGGCGACCGACCTGGCCATCCGCGACTGGGCCCGCCACGACCCCGCGGTCGCCGAGCGCCTGCGGCGCATCGACAACCGGCGGATGGACGGCCTGCGCTCGCTGTTCGGCGCGGCCTGCCCCGACCCCGGCGAGACCGAGGCCCGCAGCCTGCTCTGCTTCTCGCTGCTGATCGGCAACCACTTCATCGCCGCCGACCACGGCGCGCGCAGCCGCGCGGACGTGCTGGACCTGGCGCTCGGCCGGCTCGCGGGCTGACTGCCCGCGATCAGACCGGCAAAAGCCGTTCTGCGCGGTGCCCGGCGTGGGGCAGGCTGGTCGGGTGACAGCAACCATGCGCGCGATCAGTCAGGACGTCCTCGGCGGGCCCGAGGTGCTCGAGCTCGTCGAGCTGCCCCGGCCCGAACCCGGGCTGAGCGAGATCCTGGTGCGGGTGCACGCGGCCGGGCTGAACCCGACCGACTGGAAGCACCGGGCGCACAAGATCTTTCTCGGCCCGCCGCCGTTCGTGCTCGGCTGGGACGTCTCCGGCGTCGTCGAGGCGACCGGGTTCGGCGTCACCCTGTTCCGGCCGGGCGACGAGGTGTTCGGCATGCTGCCGTACCCGCACGGCGCCGGCTCGCACGCCGGATACGTGGCCGGGCCCGCGCGCGCCTTCGCGCCCAAGCCGGCCGGCCTCGACCACGTACAGGCCGGGGCGGTGCCGCTCGCCGCGCTCACCGCGTGGCAGGCGCTGGCCGACACCGCGGGGCTCTCGGCCGGTCAGCGGGTGCTGATCCACGCCGCCGCCGGGGGAGTCGGCCACCTGGCCGTGCAGATCGCCAAGGCGCGCGGCGCGTACGTGATCGGCACCGCCAGCGCGCGCAACCACGACCTGGTCCGCGGCCTCGGCGCCGACGAGATGATCGACTACCACGGGGCGGACCTCGCGGAGGCGACCGGGGACCTCGACGTCGTGCTTGACGCGTTCGGCGGCGACTATCCCGCCCGGTCGCTTCCCCTGCTCCGCCCCGGCGGCAGGCTGATCTCGCTGCTGCCGTTCCCGCCCGAGGTGGCGGCTGAGGCGGGACGGCTGGGCGTGCGGGCACAGGTCATGCTGGTCGAGGCCGACCACGGCGGGATGACCGCGATCGCGCAGCTGGTGAACCAGGGCAAGCTACGTCCGGTCGTCGCCGGAACGTTCCAGATGGCCGACGCGGCGAAGGCGCACGAACTCGGCGAGGCCGGGCATGTGGCGGGAAAGCTTGTGCTGCGCATGGCGTGACAGCTCGGGACGTCCGGCACTGGGGATCGCGGGCCGCGAGTGCGATCGTGGCCGTAGGCCAGCGAGGAATGAGGCGTGACGGCGGTGCTCAAGCTGAGGATTCTCGGCGCCCTCGTGCTCGCCGCGGCGGTTGCGGCGTGCGGATCGTCGGCGTTGTACGGCGTCCCGGGCGCGCAGGCGCCGCCGTCGTCGACCCCGACGCTGGTGCCCGGCAGCCATCCCTACAACGTGTCCGGGCTGCGCGCCGCCGCCGGCGGGAAGATCCTCGGGGTCGAGGCCCCCGGCGCGCCGGACTCGCTCGGGGAGGTGCAGTCGTTCGCGGCCAGCGCCGGGGTCCGGCCGAACATGATCGGCGAGTACATGTCCTGGAACAACCCGCTGGACGTCAAGGCGGTGCAGAACGCCTGGTCGTACGGGGCGCTCTACTACATGGTCTGGGAGCCGTACCACACCACGGTCGCCGCGATCGCCGACGGCCGCAGCAACGGCTACATCACCCGGTTCGCGCGCGAGGTCCGCGCGCTGAACCTGCCGCTCGCGATCAGCTTCGGGCACGAGTTCAACGGCTTCTGGTACCCGTGGGGCACCACGGGCACCACCGCCGCCGATTTCGTGGCCGCCTGGCGGCTGATCCACCGCCTGTTCGCCGCGGCGCACGCCACCAACGTGATCTGGGTGTGGAACCCCAACGACATCTCCGCGGAGCCGCAGCTTCCGCTCAGCGCCTACTACCCGGGCGACGCGTACGTGGACTGGGTCGGGATCACCGGCTATTTCTCCACCACCGGCCCGCATACGTTCGACGGCCTGTACGGGCCGACCATGCAGGAGATCAGGGGCTTCACCGCCAAGCCGTTCTTCATCGCCGAGACCTCGGTGGAGACCGGCCCGGACGACGTCGCGGCCGCGCAGAACCTGGTCAGCGGCGTGCGAGAGCGTTCTGACGTGATCGGTTTCGTCTGGTTCAACTTCGACAAGGCCGGCGTCGACTGGCGGCTCGGCACCCGGCCGCCGGTGCGCGCGGCGATCGCCTCGGGCCTCGCCGGCGAGCGGCTGCTGAACGTCCGGCGGCCGTGAGGCGGGCTCATCGCGCGTCATGCACCACGATCCGACGGTAACCGACACCGCGGCGCCCCCCGCGCTGCCACCAGGACCCGGCCGGCCACAAGGACCCGGCCGGCCACCAGGATACGGCCTGCCACAAGGACACGTCTGCGGTGCCCGCGACGGGGAAGGCTTCGGCTATGTCCCATCCGCCTCATCCATCAAGATCAACTCGACTTGTTATTCGAATCATGACCACAAACCTGGCATACCGGACCCAAAAGCGACGGTTTCGAATAATAAGTCGGAATGATCAAGAAAGCGGGCCGGTGAGCAACCTATGACGGAACACGCGCCCTACATCGACTACGCCAACCTGCCGAACCCCGACGAGGGCTTCCTGGTGACGCTGTTCATCACCGTCCGCAAGGTCGCGCGGTCCCGGGACTTCTACTCGCGGGTCCTGGGCGGCACGGTGGTGCTCGAGGAGAACCCCTGCATCGTCAAGCTCTCCAATTCGTGGATCCTCATGAATCCCGGCGGGCCGCCCACCCCCGACAAGCCGGGCATCACCGTGGTCGACTACGAGCCCGGCGACACCGCCTCGATCTTCCTGAACCTGCGGGTCGCTGACGTCCAGGCCTGCTACGAGGAGTGGAAGGCGAAGGGCGCGGAGTTTGTCACGCCGCCGATCGACCGCGGGGCCGAGATCCGCTGCTACATGCGGGACCCGGACGGATACCTCATCGAGGTCGGCCAGGCCACCGGCGTGCTGCACGGTCAGCTCGCCAAGAAGCGGCCGGAGGATCTGCCCGGCTGAGCCCAGCACACCCCGGCATGCGCGCCCCGGCGGGCCGTGGTTGGCTGGGGAACCGTGCGCGGCGACGACCCGGTGCGCGGCGACCCGGCGCGTGACGACGACCCGGCGCGTGACGACGACCCGGCGCGTGACGACGACCCGGCGCGTGACGACGACCCGGCGCGAGACGACGACCCGGCGCGTGACGACGACCCGGCGCGTGACGACGACCCGGCGCGTGACGACGACCCGGCGCGTGACGACGACCCGGCGCGTGACGACGACCCGGCGCGTGACGACGACCCGGCGCGTGACGACGACCCGGAGACCGGGCGGCGGTTCCTGACGCGGTCCGCGTACGCCGACGACCGGCACCTGCGCTCGCGCCAGGCCATCTGGTCGTACGTGCAGGCACCGGCCGACCCGGGGTGGCGGATCTCGGCGGTCCCCTGGGACGGCACCCAGGTCGTGGCCGACGTCGGCTGCGGCAACGGGTTCGACCTGCGCCAGCTGGTCCCCGAGGGCCGCTGCCGTCACGCCTATGGCATCGACCTGTCAGCGGGGATGCTGCGCTCGCTGGCGGACCTGCTCCCCACGGGCCGCGACCGACGCCCTCGTGGTTCAGGAGATCTGGCAGGGGCCGCGGCTGTCGGGCTCGCAGAACGACCTGCTGACCGGGCTGCCGGTGTGGTTCGGGATGGAGCCGGGGGCGAACCTCGCGGGGGTCTATGTGCCGCCGCCGATCCTGGGGCCCGGCGGCGGGCTCGGGCTCGCGACCACCTATCAGCTGCCCGACGGGCAGTGGTCCGGTGCGCCGTTCATCCCGAGCGACGACTGGTTCCAGCGGTGGATCACGCAGGATCTGGGCTTCGTCTACACCGACCTCACCTACCAGCAGTACTGGCAGGACTTCGTCAAGTCGGGCCAGATGTTCGACGACGCGCTGGCGACCGACAACCCGGACCTGCAGGCGTTCAAGGCTCACGGCGGCAAGCTGATCATGTGGCAGGGGCTGGCCGATCAGCTGATCTTCACCGGCGACAGCATCAACTACTACAACCACGTGCTCGCGGCCAACGGCGGGATCCGCGACACCGAGTCGTTCTTCCGCTACTTCCTCGCGCCTGGCGTCATGCACTGCGGCACCCCTGGTCCGGGAAGCATCGCCCCGACCAACCCGATGCAGCAGGTCATCGACTGGGTCGAGCAGGGCCGGGCGCCCGCCGCCCTCGACGCGAGCGGTTCGATCAACGGCCAGGCCGTGACCCGGCCGCTGTGCCCGTACCCCGACCCGGACGCGGTCTACACCGGCGGGGACCCGACCCTGGCCGCCAGCTACACCTGCAGTAGCCGGCCCGAGTTCACCAACCCGTTCCTGCTCAACGGCCAGCACGGTTCCCCGCGGTGAGCGCGGCCCCGCGGCGGGTCAGCCGGTCAGCCGGTAGAACTGCCAGGTGTCGGTCTTGAGCGGCAGGATCTCCAGGCCGGCAAAGCCGGCCTCCAGCGCGTAGCGGCGCAGGGTCGCGGGGCGCAGCACCGCCCCGGTGGCGGCGGTCTGCGGGTCGCCCATCGCGGCGGGCAGGCACGCCACGACGCTCCAGCCGTAGTGGTAGCGCTCCAGCTCGGAGGCGGGCGCGGTGAACTCGTCGGCGACGAGTTCGTCGGCAACGATGACCGAGCCCGACTCGGCGAGCATGCCCCGCGCCGCGCGCAGCGCGTCCACCGGGCGGGACATGTCGTGCAGCCCCTCGAGGATCGTCACCAGGTCGTAGCGGCCGGCCCAGCCCGGGCCCGCGGCGTCGGTGACCGCGAACGCCACCCGCTCCGACACCCCGGCGTGCCCGGCGTTGCGCCGGGCCGCCGCGATCACATCGGAGTCCAGGTCAAAGCCGTCGACCCTGGCCAGCGGGTAGGCCCGGGCGATCGCGATGCTCGACCAGCCCGCGCCGCAGGCCAGGTCGGCCACCCGCGCCGGCGGTTCGCTGCGGAGCCTGCGGTCCACGTCGGCGATCCCGGGCAGCCACTGCGTTCCCAGCAGGTTGAGGAACACCGCCCGGTTGTAATCGGCCCGTCCCTCCGGCGGCCACGGCAGCGGAGGCGGGGCGCCACCGCTGCGGAACGCCTCGACGAGGTGCGGCAGCCGGCGCGCGGCGCGCGCGATCTCGGTTCCGTTGAAGGCCCGGTAGCGGACATCGTCGGAATCGGCCAGGACGGGCACGTGCCCGGCCGGCAGCCGGTACCGGCGGGCCAGCGGCCCGGCGGCCGGGTCGTCGACCTCCAGCAGGCCGCTGGCCGCGTGATGCTCCAGCCACTCCCGGATGTAGCGCTCGGCCGTGCCGGTCTGGCCGGCCAGCTCACCCGACGTCGCCGGGCCGTCGGCGGCCAGCACCCGGTACAGGCCCAGCCGCTCGCCGACATACACGGTGAACAGCTCGAGCGCGCCGACCATGTCCCGGCGCAGCCGCGCGCCGAGCGCGTCGGTCGCGTCGGTCGCGTCCGTCGCGTCCGCCAGCGCGTCCGTCGCGTCCGCCAGCGCGTCGGTCGCGTCCGCCGGGCCGTCCTGCCGGGCCGGGCCGTCCTGCCCGGCCGGGCCGTCCTGCCCGGCCGGGCCGCCGTCCGTCACCATGGGCCACAAGCTACCGCCCGGCGCGCAGTCCGGTCAGGGAAGGCAACGTCAGAGGCAATGTCAGAGGCGGCCGTTATGGTCGGCTCGAGCCGGTCAAGGCGCACAACCGCCCGGCTTAGGTTGTGGGAGCTGATCGCATGACGACCTTTCCTGCCCGCCCGACCATTCCCGCCCGTCCCGCCGCTTATATCAGAGATCAGTACGCAACGGCCGCAGGCGGTGCCGACATGACCGCGGAGCGCGACATGGTGATCAGTCTGGTTCAGGGCGAACTGGGCTGGCCCACGCCCGACGTGTACGCCGACGCCGGCCCGCCCGGCAGTCAGCTGGCCGCCCTGGTCGAGGCGATCACCGCCGGCCGCCACGACGGCGTGTTCGCCACGCAGCCGTGCGAGCTCGGCGACGACCTGGCCCGGATCGAGGCGTTCGACCGGCTCTGCAGCGAGAACGGCGTCCGCCTGCGCTTCCGCTGGCACCAGGACGTGAGAAACACCCGCGCGCTGTTCGACGTGATCCGTCAGGTCAGGGAGTTCACGGTCACCGACGAGCACCTGCGGCTGCTCGGTCACGCCCATGTCTTCTGGGACGAAGCCGAGTTCGGCGCGCCGTCGATCGACCCCAAGCGCCCCTACGGAAACTCCGACGTCTACGGCGACATCGCAGAGATCCTGGACGTGCCGGGCAGCGAGTGGGCCGACGAGCACTTCAACCCGTCCGCGGATGCCGAGTGGCGTTTCCTGCGGCGGCACGTCGAGACCGCGATCGCGCTCCAGATCGCCCTGGCCACCGGCGAGTTCCGCGCCGGCCGCTACGTGCTCGAGGACGGATGGGACATCCGCCGCTGGACGCGCGTCGAGACCTGAGCCGGCGGCACTGCCGTCGGGTGTCCGGCCGGCCTGGCATTCTTGGGCTATGCAGAGCGTCTACGAGGCCGCGGGAGGCAGCGAGGGCCTGCTCCGGCTGGCGCGGGCGTGGCACGCGCGCGTGATGGCGGACGAGATCGTGAGCCACGCGTTTAGCCACGGCTTCCATCCGCAGCACGACGAGCGGCTCGCCGCCTACTGGGTCGAGGCCCTGGGGGGTCCCGCCGCTTATTCCGACGCTTACGGGGACGAGACGTCGGTGGTGAAGATACATAGCGGCAACGGCCCGCATGAGGAAATGGACCTCCGGGCCATCGCCTGTTTCGACCAGGCGCTGCAGGACGTCGGGCTCACGGCGGCCGATTCGGTCCGGCAGGTGTTGCACGATTACTTCGCCTGGGCCACCACAACCGCCATGTCCCGCTACCACGAGTCGGCCGACGACGTCCCCGAGGGCCTGAGCATCCCGCGGTGGTCATGGGACGGGCTGCAGCGCTGACCCGTGGCGGCCCCGTCTGCCGCGGGCTGGTTTTGGACGCACCATGTGAGCGGAATCCGGTGTCCGAAAACCGGCCCCGGAGCCGAAATGCCCGTCGAGCTGGTTGTCGCCCCCCTTATATCGGGCATATCGCCCAGTCATCGGCGGTTCGCCTGGCCTTCCAATGACAGCAACGGACCATAGCGGCGAAAACAGTAGCAGCAGTGGGACAACCACGCTATTGCCGCAAATCGGCGACCGCCGGGGCTATGCCCAGCAACGTCCCGAGGGTCAGCCGACGAGCGGCAGGAACACCTGGTCGACGATCTCGGTTATGGCCTGCTCGCCGCCGCCGCTGAGCAGGAGTTCGAGGCGGAGCAGGTCGATCGGGAGGGCGGCGACCCGGGGCGGGATGTCGGCTCGCGTCTCGCCGCGTTCGGCGGCCCGGCCGAGTATGGCCGCCATGATCTCGTTCCCGGTCTGGAGCACCTGGGCCTGGAAGTCGGGGACGAGGGCGGGGCCGGCGAAGTAGTCGCCGGCCAGCCCGTAGAGGATCTCGGGCCCGATCTCGGCGAACCGTGCGGAGATCCGGCGCAGCACGGCCAGCACGTCGCCGCGCAGGCTCCCGGTGTCGGGAATCTCTCCCGCGAGCATCGGGCGGTGGCGGCGCAGGGCCGCGATGACCAGCTGCGGCCGGGTCGGCCAGCGGCGGGCGAGCACCGGCCGGCTGGTACCGGCCCGCCGGGCGACGCCCTCCATGGTCAGTCCCGCGTAGCCGGCCTCCCGCAGCTCGTCCCAGGCGGCGTCGAGGAGAGCGTCCTCCAGCGCCGATCCGCGCCTCCGCGTCCTGGCCGCCGTGGCCGCCGTGGCCGCCGTGGCCGCCGTGGCCGCCGTGGCCGCCGAGGCCGCCGTGGCCGCCGTGGCCGCCCGGCCGGCGCGCGATCGCGCCGCGGCGTGTCCGGTCACTCGCGCCTCCCGCTCTAAGAATCAGCTTGCATCTTATCGCCCGGAGACGCGTATCCTCCTCTATAGGATGCGGGCTGCATCTTATAGACGAAAGCGCGGCGATGGCGCGCACGATCCGGGCGGCGGGCGCGCCGCGCCAGTTACAGGGCGGGGAAGGTGCGCGGATGGCGGGCGTGACCGAGGCGGCGGGCGCGCAGCGGCGGGCACCGGCGCACGGCTGGTGGCCGCTGCTGGTCATCTCCTCGGCCCAGCTGATGGCGATCCTCGACACAACGGTGATGTTCGTTGCCCTGCCGTCGGCGCAGCACGCCGTCGGCCTGTCGGTGGCCGGCCGCCAGTGGATCGTCACCGCGTACACGCTGGCGTTCGCCGCGCTCCTGCTCGTCGGGGGCCGCCTGGCCGACCGGCTGGGCGCCCGGCGCACGCTGCTGGCCGGCGTGACCGGCTTCGCGCTCGCCTCCGCCGCCGGCGGGGCGTCGGTCACCGGCGCCATGCTGCTGACGGCGCGTGCCGTGCAGGGCGCATCGGCCGCGCTGCTGGTGTCGTCGACCAAGTCGCTCCTGGTCACCGTCTACAGCGGTGACGAGGAGCGCTCCCGGGCCATCGGGATCTTCACCGCCGCCAACGCCGTCGGCGGCGCCGTCGGGCTTGTCCTGGGCGGGGTGCTCACCACCACGCTCGGATGGCGCTGGTGCCTGTACGTGAACGTGGCCGTCTCCCTTGTCGCCATCATCGCCGGCCCGAGGGTCCTGCCCGCGGTGGCGGGCCGCCGCGAGATCCGCATCGACCTGTCAAGCGCCGCGGCGGCCTCGGCCGGGATGGCCGCCCTCGTCTACGGGCTGGGGGAGGCGGCGTCGGCCGGCTGGGGGTCGGCCCAGGTGACCGGCTCGCTCGCCGGTGCGGCCGTCGCCCTGACGGCCTTCGTGATCCGTCAGGCCGGCCAGCCCGACCGGGTCCTCCCGCTGCGCGTTGTCTGCGATCGCAACCGCGGCGGGGCGCTGCTCGCGATGATCGCCAACAACCTGAGCACCTTCGGACTGCTGCTGATCCTCACCTACCAGCTCCAGACCGTGATGGGCTATTCGGCCCTTCGCGCCGGCCTTGCCCTGCTCCCGTTCGCGATCGGCGGCGCGGCGGGTGCCGGGCTGCTCGCGCCCCGGCTCGGGAAGCGGATCGCCCCGCGATGGCTGATCGCGGCGGGCATCCTGCTGTCCGCCGCCGGGCTGGCACCCCTGATCGGCCTCACGCCGGCCAGCCGCTACGTCCCGCTGATCCTCATCGCCACGATCGTCGAGGGCGTCGGGACCGGCCTCGGCGGCCCGCCGATGCTGCAGACCAGCCTGCGGGCCGTGCTTCCGGGCGACACCGGGGCCGCGGCCGCCGCCGGGAGCACGGCAAACCAGCTCGGCTCGTCGATCGGCGCGGCCCTGCTGAACACCATCGCCGCCACCGCGACCGCCGGCTACCTCGCCGCCCACGCCGGGGCCAGCGCGGTCACCGGCACCGTCCACGGCTATGCCATCGCGATGGCCTGGGGCGCGGGCATCCTCCTCGTCGCCGCGATCCCCGCCCTCATCATGATCAACGCTAAGGCACCGTCTTCGCCGCGGTAACGGGCGCGGAATCAGGCCGCACGTCATACCGCAGGCCGATGACACCACGCCCGCTCGTCCGTACGTTTCCGGTACCGGCCCGGGAGCGGGCCGGTCACCGAACCCGGAGGACGCCGCGATGGGCGCCACCGACCAGGACCGCGCCGGGCCGGGCGCCGGTCGCGCACGCCCGGCAGCCGGGGCGACCGGACGGGCGATGCTCGGCCTGCTGGTGTTCGCGTTCGTCTGCGGGCTGGGGCTGCTCGCGGCGCTCGTGCCCGTCGGCCACGGGTTCTCGCCGAAGGGCGGCGGCTGGTTCACCCCGGCGGTTGTCGGCGGCCCGTTCACGCTGCATCCGCTGCCGATCGCCGTGCCGGCCGCGGCCTGCTTCGTGCTCGGCCTGCTCGACTGGAGCCGGCCGTGGCGGGTCGAGCACCTGGACCTGCTCGCGCTCGCCGGCTTCTTCCCGGTGGCGATGCTGCTCAGCGACGATCTGTCCGCGGCCGGCCTGTGGCTCGCGGCCGGCTGCCTCGGCTGGCTGTCGGTCCGCATGGCCGGAGCCTGCCTCGGGAAATGGCGGATGCCGGAGCTGCGCCCCTCGGTCGGTTCCCGGCGGCTGGGCCTGGCGATCCTGATCCTGCTGCTCGCCCGGGTCGCAAGCGTCGCGGCCGGCAACGTTCTGGACGTCGGCCAGGCGAGCTCGCTCGGCGCCTGGCGCCTGCTGCACGGGCTGCACCTCTACGGGGCCGTGTCCTGGCAGGGCCCCGGCGGGTACCGGATCTATCGTCCCGACACCTACGGCCCGTTCGCCTACTACGCCTACATCCCGTTCGCGGCCATCTTCCCGCCGGCGCCGGCGCCGATCGCGACGCTGCTGCCCGCGGTGTGCTTCGACGTGGCGACGCTCGCCGGACTGCACACCCTCGGCCGGCGGCTGGGCGGCCGCCCGCTCGCGCAGGCGTTCGCGTTCGCCTATCTGCTCTACCCGTTCCCCGACCTCTCGTTGCTGGCGCAGACCAACGACGCGCTGGTCGCCGCGCTGTGCGTGTGGGCCATCGTCGTGGCAACCGAGCGCCCGGTCGCCCGCGGGCTGCTCGTGGCGGCCGTCGCGCTGACCAAATTCCTCCCGGCGCTGCTGGCACTGCAGTTCCTGGGGGAACGACGGGGCCGTTCGCGCTACGCGCTGACGCTCGTGGCCGCGCTGGCCGGGATGCTCGCCTGGCCGCTGATCACCTCCGGGCCCGCCCAGTTCCTCGACTCGACATTCGGCTACCAGCTGATGCAGCGCGGCGGCGGCCTGCAGTTCAGCATCTGGACCTCCATGCCGCACGTGGCGGTCGTGGCACGGCCGGTGCTCGCCGCCGCGCTCGTGCTGCTCGCGCTCTCACCCATGTGGCGTCCGCCCGCGCCGGACGCGCGCCAGCACGCCGCCCTCGCCGCCGCGCTCCTGCTCGGCGCGCAGCTGCTGCTGGGTTACTGGTTCTACAGCTACCTCACCTGGTGCTACCCGCTGCTCATCGTCGCGGTCATCCGTGCCGGGCCGCAGCGCGACGCGGCCGGCGCGCCCGATCCGGCCGCCACGCGGCACGTCGCCGCCGCACCGGCCTGAGCAGCCACGGGGCTGAGCGTTCGATATGGCATAAAGGCCGTAACGGCATCCGTCCACAGCGATCCCAACGCTCAGTCAGCTTCGAAGCAATAATCGAAAAAGTAATACTGGGCTCACAAAAGTCATTTCGGCCTGGGCGTCGCAATGTCATCTGGCCCGCCGGTGCATTCCACCGTAGGCTGGAAGCGATCACCGAGGCGGAGGCCCGATGGCGAACAGCGACGAGCCGTCAAGCCGGCGGAATAACGGCGTGCTCACCTGGCGGCAGAGCCTGGTGCTCCAGGCCATTGAGGACTATGTCGCGGAACACGGTTGCTCGCCCAGTAACCGCGATATCGCGAAAGCGGCCGGCCTGAAAAGCGCGTCCAGCGCGCTGCATCACCTCCAGGGATTGCGGGCGGCGGGTTTCGTGAGCTACGACCCGGGGTCGCCGCGCACGGTGCGGGTGCTGCAGTCCGGCGCGACCTCGGCGGATGACGCGGCGAGCGCGTCGCACGGCCCGCGGGCCGCGGGGTCGCGGGAGGTTGTCTGGGTGCCGGTGGTGGGCCGCGTGGCGGCCGGCGAGCCCATTCCCGCGCTGGAGTCGATCAAGGAGCGCATCCCGCTGCCGCGCGAGGTGGTCGGCGCGCAGGACGGGCTGTTCATACTCAAGATCGTCGGTGATTCAATGACCGGCGTCGGCATTTATCCGGGCGACTGGGTCGTGGTGCGCGAACTGTTCGACGAGCCTAAAGACGGCGACATCGTGGCCGCGTGGGTCAACGGCATCGAGGTCGAGGGCACGGTAAAGACCTACAAGAAAATCGGCCGCCATATCTGGCTGATGCCGCAGAACCCGGCCTACACCCCGATCCAGGGTGACAGGGCGAAAATCGGCGGCAAGGTGGTCGCCGTATTGCGCTGGCTCCCGGAACGGGTCAGGACGCCGGCCGGGTGACGCGCCCCGTCGCCGCGTCCGACGGCGCCGGGACCAGTTCGCGCAGCCGGACCCGTCCGCCCGTCCGCAACACCGCCGCGCGGTAGACCCGCGCCGCGACGACGGCAACGGCGGCGGTGCACGCCAGGCACGCCGCCGCCGAGAGCAGGAATTGCCACCAGGTTGCCTCTCCGAACCCGACCAGGGTCGGCATGGCGAACGGCGCGGTGGGCGGCAGGTAGGCCAGGACCTTCACCAGCAGCGAGGCGTTGCCCGAGCTGACCCCGATCAGCGAGACGATGTAGCCGAGGATCAGCGGCGCGCTCAGCGGCAGCGCCAGGCTCTGCACCTGGTCCTGTCGCTCGGCAAGCGAGCCCGCGGCGGCGTAGACCCAGCTGTAGAAGGCGTATCCGAGGACCAGCCAGACGAGCGTGGCCGCCACCACGAGCGGAGCGGCGCCGTGCACAAGGCTCGAGCCCACCGCCTCGCCCAGCACGAGCGCGAACGCGACAAGCGAGGCCGCCTGGGCGAGCGCGACCGCGCCGATGCCGATGACCTTGCCCGCGAGCAGCTGGATCGGCCGCACCGTGGCGAGCAGGACTTCCACCACCCGGCTCGCCTTCTCTTCCATCACGCCCATGAGCGTCCACGTGAGGTACTGGGTGAGCACGACGAAGATGAGGATCACGCCGAGCAGCGCCGTGGCCTCGGTCGTCGTGCGCGGCGCCTTGCCGGGCTTGAGGCTCTCGACCGGCAACGGCCCGGCCGTGGCGACGATCGCCGCCTGCCCCGGGGTCAGGCCCGCCCGGGCGAAGGCGCGCTGTTCGCCGAGGCTCAGCGACACCTCACGCACGTAGCGCGCCCCGGCCGAGGTGTCCGAAGCCGAGACGGGGTTCTCCACCAGGATCTTTCCGGTGCCGTCCACGACCATGTCGAGACGGCCGGAGCCGAGGGCCGCCCGTGCCTGCGCCAGCCCGGGCTCGCCGACGAGCTGCACCGTCGTGCCGGCGCTCCTGGCCAGGGCCCGGAGCTCGGCCGTCAACGACGCCGAACCCGCCACGACACCGACCCGCTCGCTCTGGGTCGTCCCGCTGTGGATCGTCGGGATCACCACGGCGGCCCCCACCACGGCGAGCAGGATGACCGTCACCACGCGGAACATCCGGCTCCGGACCCGCTCGCGGATCTCACGCCAGGCCACAAGGCCCGTGTCGCCGAAGAGCCTGCGGCCCCGCACCCGGGCCGCGAGCCAGCGCAGCGGTGACGCGGGCGAACCGCGCTTGCGGAGCAGGACCAGGCGGACCACGACGACCACCGCCAGGACGGCGAGGATGACGGGGAGGGCCTTCACCGGTTCACCGCCTCCCTGAAGACCTCCGACAGGCGGCGCCGCCCGAACACGAACTCGGTGACCCGCCCGGCCGCGCGCGCGGCGTCCAGGACGACGTCGCTGTCGGCCGAGTCGTCGAGGACCAGCCGCACCTCGCCCCCTTGCACCTCGGAGACCGTGACCCCGGGGAGAGCGCGTGCCCACGTCGCCTGGCGATCGCCGTCAACCCTTACCGCGAGCCTCCGGGCGCCTTTGGTTGCCAGCTCGTCGACGGTCCCGCTCGCCACGAGCCGCCCGTGGTCGATGATGGCCACCGACTCGCACAGGTCCTCGACCAGGTCGAGCTGGTGGCTCGAGAACAAGACGCAGCGCCCCGCGTGCGCCTGCTCAACGAGGACCTGGCCGATGACGTCGATGCCCGCGGGGTCCAGGCCGGCCAGGGGCTCGTCGAGCACGAGGACCTCCGGGTCGTGCACGAGCGCGGCCGCCAGCTGCACGCGCTGCTGGTTGCCGTGTGACAGCGACTCGACCTTGCTGCCCGCACGGTCCGCCACATCCAGGCGCTTCAGCCACGACCTCGCGGCGGACGCGGCGTCGGTGGCACCCATCCCGTGGAGCCGGCCCAGGTACTCGATCTCCTCGGCGACGAGCATGCTCGGGTACAGGCCCCGCTCCTCGGGCATGTAGCCGAAACGGCGTCGCTCGGCCGGACCGACCGGCGCCCCGTTCCACCGGACCGAGCCGGCGTCCAGGTCGGTCAGGCCGAAGACGGCCCGCATGGTGGTCGTCTTCCCGGCCCCGTTGGGCCCGAGAAAGCCCACCACCTGTCCCGAGGGAACGCTGAAGCTCAGCCTGTCGAGTGCCGTCACGACGCCGAACCGGCGGGTCAGGCCGTCAAGCTCAAGCAGACCGCCCACTGGCGTCCTTTCCTCCGCTATCAGATGCCCGCGTGGCGGGCCGCTGGTAGGGGCCTAGGTCCCGTACCGGCGAGGTGGCTGCGCCGCGCGGCCCGTCGATACCCTTGACGCCGAGCGTCTGCTGGCCCGCCGCGATCCGGCGGCGGCCCCCGTGGGAGGTAGCTGGTGCCGGTGGCGGAGCCTGGGCTGAGTTTCGCCGGGCTGCTGCGGCAGCTTCGGGCCGGGGCCAGGCTGACCCAGGAGGAGCTGGCCGACGCGGCCGGCCTGAGCCCCCGGTCGGTCAGCGATCTGGAGCGCGGCATCAACCGCACGGCGCGCAAGGACACCGCGCTGCTGCTCGCCGACGCGCTGAGCCTGACCGGGCAGGTGCGGGTGCTGTTCGTGGCGGCGGCACGCGGGCGGGCGCCGGCCGACGAGGTCCTCGCGGCGGGGGATGAGGGAGCTGCGCCCGCGAGTGACATGGCCGGCGGGGCGGACGCGGCCGGCGCCGGGGACGCGGCCGGCGGGGGTGACGGGGCCGGCGCGGGTGACGGGGCCGGCGCGGGGACCGCCGCGGCGACCCGCGCACTGCCGCGCGATGCCGGCGGTTTCACCGGCCGGGAGGCGGAGCTGAGCCGGCTGCTGGCCGCGCTGACCGCCGCCGCCGCCGGACACCAGATCGCGGACCTCTACGCCATCGACGGGATGGCCGGGGCAGGCAAGACGGCCCTCGCGGTGCATGCCGCGCACCGGCTGGCGGGGAGGTTTCCCGACGGGCAGTACTTCGTCCCGCTGCACGCCCACACGCCCGGGCATCAGCCGGTTGATCCCGCCGACGCCCTGGTCAGCCTGCTGCTGACCGCCGGGGTGGCGGTGCACCGCATCCCGCCGGGCCTGGAGGCGCGGGCTTCCCGGTGGCGCGACGCGGTCGCGGGCAAGAAGATCCTGCTGGTCCTCGACGACGCGGCCGGGCATGAGCAGGTCAGGCCGCTGCTGCCGGCCAGCGGGGGAAGCCTGGTCCTGGTCACCAGCCGGCGACGGCTCACCGCGCTCGAAGACGCCGACGTCGTCAGCATCGACGCCCTTACCCCGGCCGACGCGGCGGCGCTGCTGGCGCGTCTGGCCGGCCGCCCGGACCTGGGCCCGGACTCCGCGGCCACGGGCGAGATCATCCGGCTCTGCGGCTACCTGCCGCTGGCGATCGGGATGCTCGCCAGGCAGCTGCGGCATCACCCCGCGCGCAGCGGGGCGGAACTGGCCGCGAACCTGGCGCAGGCGCGCGACCGGCTGGCCATCATGCGCGCCGAGAACCTGTCCGTCGCGGCCGCCTTCGACCTGTCCTATCGGGACCTGTCCGAGGATCAGCGCAGGCTCTTCCGCCGCCTGGGCCTGGTGCCCGGCCCCGACGTCGACGCCTACGCGGCCGCGGCCCTTGACGACATCGGCCTGGATGCGGCCCGGGCGCGGCTCGACGAGCTCTACGACCACCACCTGATCACCGAGCCGGCCACCGGTCGTTACCTCCTGCACGACCTGCTCCGCGAGTACTCCCGCACGCTCGCCGCGGCCGATGACGCGGATTCACGGGCGGCCGTCGCCCGGCTGGTCACCTACCACGCGCACGCCGCCGCGGCCGCCGGGCGGCACATCGCCACCTGGACCACGGCCGGCGGCCGTCCCGCGCCGGGCAGCCCGCCCGCGCACCTGCCGCCGCTGGCCGCCCCGCCCGAAGCGGCCGCCTGGCTGGAGGCCGAGCGGCCCAACCTGCACGCGGCCGTGACCTTCGCGGCCGGCGCCATGCCCGGCCACGCGGTCGCGATCGCCGCGGCGATGGGCGGCTTCCTGCGCTCGCGCGGTCACTGGGATCAGGCCGCGGGCCAGTACCGGACCGCCCTGGGCGCGGCCCGCCGCGCCGGGGACCTGGCCGGCCAGGCCGGGACGCTCGACGAACTCGGCCTGCTGCAGCAGCTGACCTCGGACTACCCGGCGGCCGTCGCCGCGCTGACCGAGGCCGCGGCGTTGTTCCGCGACCTCGGCGACCGGCCCGGGCAGGCCTACGCGCTCAACCACCTGGGACTCGTGCACATGGACACCGGCGACTACCGGGCCGCCGAGGACCGCCACCGGGAGGCACTGGCCGTGGCCCGGGCGGCGGGTGACCAGCTCGCCGAGGCGGTCTCCCTGACCGACCTGGGACAGGTGCAGCAGCTGACCGGCGAATTGCCGGCCGCGGCCGCCAGCCACCGGCAGGCTCTGGCCATGTTCCGCGGCATCGGCTCGCCGTTCGACGAGGCCGACGCCCTCTGCCAGCTTGGATTCACCGCATCGGCAACCGGCGACTACGCCACCGCGGGCGCCTGTCACCGCGAGGCCCTCGAGCTGTTCCGCGGCCTCGGCGATCAGCTCGGCCAGACCTGGTGCCTCGAGGGGCTGGCCGAGGTACAGCAGGCGGCGGGCGACTACCCGGCCGCGGCCGCGGGCCTGGGCCAGGCCCTCGCTATCCACCGCGAGCTCGGCTCGCGGCACGGCGAGGCCAAGGCGCTGAACAGCCTCGGCGAGGTCGCGGCTGCCGCTTGCGAGCCGGAACGGGCCCGCGACCGGCACAGCGAGGCGCTCACGATCGCCCGCGAGATCGGCGCGCGCGCCGAGGAAGCCCAGGCCCTGGCCGGAATCGGCCGCAGCCTGCTGGCCGTCGCGCCCGCCGAGGCCGGCGCGCACCTGCGGCAGGCACTGGTGATCTACGAGAGCATCGGGTCCCGGGATGCTTCGCGCGTACGGGACATGATCGAAGAGCACGGCCTGTAGGCCCAGCCGGGCTCACCGAGCCCGCCGCCCGGCCATCCGCCGGCTGTCGTCCTCGATGACGGCCGGGTCGTGCGGGCCGCCGGCCGGCCCGCCGAGCAGCGCGCCGGCGCGCAGCAGGCTCCACAGCCGCACGCCCGCCCGCAGCCCGGGCCCTCCGCGGCCGGTCGCCCGGGGCGCGGGCCGGCCGCCGCCGCCCGGCGTCGGCGCCTGGGCGCGACCGGGCATGGTGCTGGTGTTTCGCGGGGTCCGTGTCTCGATCATCGTCGGCGCCTTCCTGTGCTTTTCTCGCTGACTCCACGGTCGCCGGGACGGGAGCCACGAACCACACGTAGCCGCCCACAGGAGTGCCCACAGGATTGCCGCAGGCGGCGCCGCGACAACCGAGCGCGTCCACCGCGCCCGGCCGTCCGCCAGTAGCCTGGCAAGATGAAGGCCGGCGGAGCCCTGGTCCTCGCCGCGGACGCCGGCGAGGCGGCGCGCCGGGCCGTGGGGGAGGCCCGGGCGTCGCTCGGGGAGGCGTCCCCGTCGTTCGCCGTGCTGTTCGCCTCCGCCCACTTCTTCGCCTCGGCCCAGGCGCTGGTCTCGGCGGTGGCCGAGGAGACCGGGTCGCTGCCGCTGATCGGCTGCGTCGCGGAGGCGGTTGCCGGAGGCGCCCGCGAGGTCGAATCCGAGCCGGCCGTCTCGCTCTGGCTCGCCGCCGGCCTCGGCCAGGTCGAGACCTTCGCCATGGAGTTCGTCCGCACGGCCAGCGGGGGCGCCTTCGGCGGCTACCGGTTCGGGCAGGGGCCCGGTGGCGCGCACCTGATGATCTGCGACCCGTTCACGTTCCCGGCCAGCGGCCTGCTGGCTCACCTCAACGAGCACGTCCCCGGAACGACGCTGACCGGCGGGCTGGCCAGCGGCGGGCTGGCGCAGCGGCAGAGCAGGCTGTTCCTGGACGGGCGGGTGCTCTCGAACGGTGCCGTCGGCGCCCACCTCCCGGGAGCCGAGGTCCATTCCCTGGTGGCCCAGGGGTGCCGGCCGGTCGGGGATCCGTTCACGATCACCCGGGCCGAAGGAAACCTGATCTTCGAGCTGGGCGGGCGCCCGCCGCTCACGCGCCTGCAGGAACTCGCCGCGGCGCTGCCCGACTCCGAGCGCGAGCTGCTCGCCCAGGGCGTTCAGGTGGGCATGCTCATGAACGAGTACCAGGCCGAGCCGGGCAGGGGAGACTTCCTGATCCGCAGCCTCGTCGCGGCCGACCCGGAGTCGGGAGCGATCGCGGTGGGCGACGACATCGAGGTGGGCCAGACGGCGCAGTTCCACGTCAGGGACGCGCGCTCCGCCGATGAGGACCTGCGCCGGATCCTGGAGCGGGAAGCCGCCGCCCTGGGCGCCCGCCGTGCCGCGGGGGCGCTGATGTTCACCTGCAATGGCCGCGGGTCGCGGCTGTTTTCCGGGCCCGACCACGATGCCGGGCTGCTCGCGGCGTTGCTGGGGCAGATCCCGATGGCGGGGTTCTTCTGCGCCGGAGAACTCGGGCCGGTGGGCGGGCGGAACTTCCTGCACGCCTTCACCGCGTCGATCGCGCTGTTCCCCGGGACCGCCCGGTAAGCGCCGGGCGACACGGCGTACCCGGCGCGGGACCGGCAGGCAGCGAAGGCCGAACAGTGGTGGAGAATTCCATCGCACGCTGCGAGAGTGATGGGCATGCAACCTGGGCAAGGGCCTGCGCGGCGGCCGCTGAAACGCCACGACAGTTACGTGGCAGAGGAGTTCGTCGAGCGGGCGGCGGAGCTGGCCAGGGACTCCCACGCCCGGACCCGGCACGCGGCGGTGCTGGTCAAGGACGGCAGCATGCTGGCGTGGGGGACCAACGGGGTGCCGTTTCCCGGGGAAGACCACTGCCACTGCAAGGTCGGCGAGTTCGGCAACCATGACCAGTGCCGGACCCACGCCGAGCAGCGGGCGATCACGCTGGCCCGCAACGGCGACGGGTGGCGGATGCTGCCGGGATCGAAGCTGATCTACGTGCGGCTGGAGGCGGACGATTCGGTGCGGCTCGAGGAGCCCCACTTCTGCCCTCGCTGTAGCCGGCTGGCGTTGTCCCTGGGCATCGCGGAATGGATCTTCGCCCTGTCCGACGGCCTGGTCGGATACTCGTCGGTCGATTACGACGTGATCGCCCAGCTCAAGTGGTAGCCGATTCCGTTGTCAGGACCTTCCCCGGAGCCTCACGTCCGCCAGGCCGGCGCCGATATTCCTCAGCTCGCATCGAGTCACCTGCGGATCGCCCGTCCCAGCCGTGACCTGTCCCGGGCGGAGGCGTTCTGGGCCGGCGGCCTGGGCATGCGGGTGCTCTACCGGGTCGAGGGGCACGCGGAGGGCGAGCATGACCTGATCATGCTCGGCTTGCCCGGCGCCGGCTGGCACCTGGAACTCGTCGGCGACCCGGACGGCGAGACGCCGCCCGCTCCCACCGAGGAGGACCTGCTGGTCCTCTACCTTGGCACGCCGGTCAGCCCGGCGCTCGTCGGGCGCCTGGTCGATGCCGGCGGGCAGGTCGTCACGGCCCGGAATCCGTACTGGGACCAGTGGGGCGTCACGATCGCCGACCCGGACGGGTACCGGCTCGTCCTCAGTCACCGCACCTGGGGCTGAGCGGCCCGCCGGGCGGTCCGGGCGGCCCGCCGGCGGTCAGCGGCTACGCTCCGGTCCACGAGCTGATCTCCACGCCGTCCTCGACCGGGAATGCGACGGTCACGTAACCGTTGGCCGGGTCGCGGACGTAGCCGAGGTAGCCGGCCATGCCCGCATGGGTGATGTCGTCGGCCGCCACCAGCGCGCCCGGGGCGAGCCTGGGCTCGAGCAGGCGGAGTACCGGCAGGCACAGCTCTTTCCAGCCGTCCAGCAGCGCCAGCCCGACCGGGCCGGGCACGTCGCGCAGTGTCTGCCTGGCGTCCCCGGCCAGGATCGTGACGGCCGCGCTCACGCCCGCCCGCTCCAGGTTGGACCGGGCCGCCTCCGCCTTCCTGGTGCTCAGCTCGGTGGTGAAGACGTGGCCGGTGCCGTTGTCGGTCACGGCGGCGGCCAGGTAGATGGTCGAGATGCCGAACGAGGTGCCGAACTCGACCACGGTGTCCGGGCGGATGGCCCGGACCAGCGCGTACAGGAGCTTGCCGGCCTCGGCGGAGATCGGGATGTAGATGTCCTGGTAGGCGTCGGCGCGCTCCAGCGCCGACGATGCGTCCCAGGATGCCCGGCCGGAGGGCGGCGCGGGCACGTGATCGCCGTCGCGGGCGGCCGCGGCGAACATGCGGCTGAGCACGGCATCGAGGCGGGGTGCTGCGAGGGTGTTGGTCATGCATCAACAGTAGACGCAACGTTGCGTCTATGCAAGATGTCGTTATGCTGGCCCGGTGATGGCCAGTGACCCGCAAGCGCCGGGCCGGCGCGGCTCGTCCCGCCCGGCCGCGCGGGGCCGGGATCGCGGCGGGCTCGCGCGCCACCACGGCAACCGGCACGGGCGCAGCGAGCCGGCCCGGATGGCCGTCCTGGAGGCCGCCGACGACCTGCTGGTCGAGCGCGGCTT
>Ga0335073_10003287_pt1 | contig 22483 bp, 15 predicted proteins | sample Lox_Sample_22_FD_207093 | JGI IMG/M metagenome (GOLD analysis project Ga0335073, IMG submission 207093) | Soil microbial communities from Loxahatchee National Wildlife Refuge, Florida, United States - Lox_Sample_2.2 | ecosystem: Environmental > Terrestrial > Soil > Wetlands | place: USA... | reverse complement strand
CGATTCGCGCCGAGCTCGGCTGTCCGGTCACGGGCGTTGTGACGGGTCCGACGACGGACATCTCCGGCGGGGGCGGCACGGGCGGCCCCGATTAGCCCTGGGCGCCATCCTGGCGGCCTGCGCGCTCGCCGCGCTCGGGCTCACCGGATGCCACCCCCGCGCCGGACCGGATCCCGCCGCTCTATATAAGAGTGCCTACCTCGACCTGCTGCACGGCAGTCTCGATGCCGCCCGGTCGAAAGCGGAGCAGGCGCGCCGCGCATTCTCCGCCGCCGGCCGCCCGAGCGATGCCGCCTGGGCGCTCGAGTTTCGCCTGCTCGAGGCCGACATTCTCCTGCGCGAGCAGCGGCCGGAGCAGGCCATGGGGCTGCTCGCCGCCGCCGGCCCGTTTCCCCCCGGCGGCGATCTCGCGATCGGACGGCACGTGCTTCTCGCCCGGGCGCACGGCTCGCGCGGTGAGCTCGAGGCGGCAGATCGGGAGCTGCGCACCGCGCGCCAGCTCGCGCAGGGCGCGCACTGCGCGCTGCTCGGCGAGATGCTGCGCGCCGAGGCGCTCCTGGCGCGCAGATCCGGCCGCTGGGAGGAGGCCGGCGAGGCGTTCCGCCGCAGTCTCGCCGCGGCTCGCGCGCACGGCAACGCGCTGCTCGCCGCGGATGATCTGATCGATATCGGCTACGTCAGCCTGCACGGCGCGCGCTACGATCAGGCGCTGCTTTTCTCCCGGCAGGCGGCGAGCTCGGCCGCGTCGATTCACGCGCGCCGCGAGCTGCAAGCGGCGCTCGGCAATGTCGGCTGGGCGTACATCAATCTCGGCGATTTCGAGAACGCGCTCGAGAACTTCGAAGCGGCCGAGCGGCAGGCGCGCGAGCTCGCCATCGCCGACCTGCGCGTGCTCTGGCTCGAGGATGCGGGCCTCGCCGAATACAAGCTCGGCCATCTGCCGGCGGCGAGGAAGTACGACCAGCAGGCGCTCGAGCTGGCGCTCAGCTTGCCGGCGGCGAAGGAAGTCGATCGCATCGTGAACATCGACACCAATCTCGCCTTGCTGCTCTACGACCAGGGCCGCTACGCCGCGGCGCAGACCTACAGCGGCCAGGCGCAGCGCGCGGCCCGCGATTCCAGGGACGCCACGGCCGTTGCCTATGCCGGGTTCGTCGACGCCCTGATCTCGACCCACCTGCCCGCGGCCGGGGATGCCGAGCGGCGGCTGCTCACGGCCTGGCGGCTCACCCCCGATGCCGAGACGCGCATGGAAATCGAGAATGCGCTCGCCCGATTTCATGCCGGCCGTCATGAGCCGCGGGAAGCCGAGCGCTGGTATCGGCGCTCCATCGACACCTTCGAGCACAATCGATCCTCGGTCCGCGATGAATCTTTGCGCCTCTCCTCCTTCGCCTACGGCGACTCGGTGTATCGCGACTACGCCGAATTTCTGATCGATTCACACCGCGCCGGCGAGGCCTTGCAGCTCCTCGACCGCAGCCGCGCGCGAACGCTGGAGGAGGGCCTGGGCGTCGCCGATGCGCACTCGAGCGCGCGCGCGGAGCGCACGCCGGATGCTCGAGCCACTGCGCGCAAGGTCGGCGCCCCCATCCTGTTCTACTCGCTCGGCCCGCGCAGATCGCATCTGTGGGTGATCACCGCGCACGCGACGCGCCTGTTCACCCTGCCCGCAGATGAGGAGCTGCGATCGCTGGTCGATGAGTACCAGCGAGCCATCCAGAGATCGATCGATCCGCTGCAGACCGCAAACCCCGCCGCCCTGTCGCTGTACGCCGCCTTGATCAAGCCCGCCGCGGCGCTGCTGCCGCCGGGATCGAGGGTGTTTCTCATTCCGGACGGGGCGCTGCATGCGCTCAATTTCGAGACCTTGCTCGAACCCGCGCCGCGAGGATTCAAGTACTGGATCGAGGACGTCACCGTCACCACCACGAGCTCGATCCGCATCCTGGCGCAATCGCCCGCCGCTTCGTCGCAGCGGACCGAAGCCTCGTCGCCATCGCCCGGCTCAGCGCAATCGCCGGGCTCAGCGCAATCGCCCGGCTCGTCGCAATCGCCCCGCTCAGCGCAGTCCGCCGCCACGCAAGACCTTTTGCTCATGGGCGATCCCGTCTACGCCGCTGCGCAGTTCGAGCCGCTGCCCCATGCCGCGGCGGAGATCGGACGCGTCCGCGCGCACTTTCCCGCGGACGCCGAGACCGTGCTCACGCAGGCCCGGGCCGTCCCCGCAGCCTACGCGGCGAGCGCCCCCGACCGCTTCCGCTACATCCACTTCGTCGCGCACGGCACCGCAAGCCGCTTGAGCCCGCTCGACTCGGCGGTGGTCCTGTCGCCGGCCGCGAAGGACCCCGAGGATTTCAAGCTCTATGCGCGCGAGATCGTCCGTCATCCGCTGCACGCGCGGCTCGTCACCATTTCCGCCTGCTATGGCTCGGGTCTTCGCGCCTACGCCGGCGAAGGACTCGTCGGCCTGGCGTGGGCGTTCCTGCGCGCCGGCGCACACGATGTGATCGGCGCGCTCTGGCAGGCGGACGATGCCGCAACGCCGCTCCTCATGGATCGCCTCTACGCCGGGCTCGCGGCCGGGCAGTCGCCCGACGCGGCGCTGCGCGCCGCCAAGCTCGCGCTCATTCATTCGGCCAACGTCTACCGCAAGCCCTTCTACTGGGGCGTCTTCCAGCTCTACGCCGGGGCGTGAGCGTCAGTCGCGGTGCGACGTATTCGCGAAGCTCGCTCGCCGTGAGTCGTCGCGCTTCCTCGGCCCGGGCCTCGATCCGAGATGAAGGGATGCCGGCCAAGATCGCCTGGGGCAATTTCAACTGGTCGAGTCCGTCCACGTGCCTGAGCAGTGCATCGAGGTGGGTGCGCGACAGGCGCCTTGTCGTCTTACAGAGCTCGGAGAATTCCGACTCGGTCGCGCCGACGGGGACACGAAGAAGGGCATCGAGGTTGCGGCAAAGTGTAGGCGTCAATCGAGCCGATACGGAAGCCATCCACGATTGGGTGGTCTAGGCAGTGCGGCACGTTCTGCGATGTGTGAGACGATGGCCCCGGGAATCTCCCTCAGCGGGAGAAATCTACCGAGGGCCGGAAACGTCTGGAGCCGGCAGAGGAGGGCAGGACGCGGCAGCAGCGCATTGGCCTTCTGCCGAGCCCAGCGCAGCTCCGCCAGATTGGGGGTGAAGAGCTGTCCCAGTATCGCCGGCGTCAAGGGGTCAGGGAACTCGGGATACGCTAGCAGTGAAGGATTCGGCTTGGCCATGGAAAAAAAGCCGCTGGACGCGGCCCGCAACATGATTACACTGCAATCATTGCGAGCACCGGGGACTATGGCCAGCATCACCATTCGAAACCTAGATGAATCGCTCAAGAACCGTCCCCGTATCCGCGCCGCGCACCATCGGCGGTCGATGGAGGAGGAGGTCCGGCATATACTTAAAACGGCGCTCAGCAAGGAGCCGACGCCTGCGATCAATCTCGCCGCGGCGATCCAGAAGCGCTTTCGGCCTTTCTGAGGTGTGGACCTGAAGATACCGGGGCGCGCTGCAACCCGTAAGCCGCCGAGACTCGAGGGGTGATCGTTCTCGACACCAACGTGGTGTCGGAGCTGATGAAAGCCACGCCCACGGCGGCAGTTGTTGCCTGGATCGGTCGCAGCGACAGCGCCGACTTCTGCACGACGAGCATCACAGAAGCGGAAGTCCTCAACGGCGTCCTGGCGCTACCGGCGGGGCGTCGTAGGCGCGCGCTCGAACAGGCGGCCGATGCGATGTTTGCCGAGGACTTTGCCGGGCGGATTCTGCCGTTCGACCGCCGCGCAGCGCCGGCCTATGCGGAAATCGTGACAGAGCGGGATCGCCAAGGCCCACCGATCTCTCAGTTCGATGCCCAGATCGGCGCGATCACCCGCTCAGTCGGGGCCGTACTCGCGACGCGCAATGTGGACGACTTTGATCACTGCGGAATCAGTGTCGTCAACCCATGGGAATCAGAGCCGGAAAGTTGACGCCTTGTCGCGGGTCTACACTCGAGATCAGTCCACGCCGATTCGGGATCTCCGTGCTAGGGCAGTTATCCACAAAAGTGGCACTTTCCAACACGAATCTTCTCTCGGGGCCTTGTCCGTCGCCGGATCGTCCGGCACGTAGCCGCCGATGGCGCTGTACAGCGCGATGATCTGCGCGTTGCTGTAGATGAACGGCTTGCCCGTGGCGCCCGCCGTGAGCACGCCCGCCACATGGGCCATCCCGGCGATCACGCAATCACCGAGCGTGTCGTTGCCATGGACGTTCGCGAGCGCCGCCGCCGGCTTGGAGTAGTCGCACGTCGCCGGAGGCGCCGGCAGGTCGCGCAGCAGGTAATTGCGCAGGCTGAAATGCGGACCGCGCGCCACTGGCCGCGTGCGGCCGAACTTGTAGATGCGCTTGCTCAGCGGACGTTTGACCGCCTCGACCGCCATGATGCGTGCCCTCCTGGTTTGCCCGTGGAAATAGTGCGCGACGGCGCCGCGGCGTTACACGCCGGCGCGCCCTTCTCTCGGCGCCGAACATGGCAGTTTGATTGCAGATGCGCTGCCCGCCTGGTGCGCGTGCTACGGTACGTCCTCACCGTTCTGCATCGAGGCTCCATCGTGCGTTACCCCTGGGCGCTGATGATTCTCTTCCCGTGGCTCGCTCACGCCGGCACCCCGTTGGTCATCAACAAGAGCCTCTCGGCTCAGCATGCCGCCGCGAGCTACGCGCAGTTCTACGTCGAGGACGGCAAGGTGCGTGCCGGCGGCTTCGACGCGCGCACGGTGTACTTGTTCGAGGATCGGCGGATCTACGTGCTCGACAATGCCTCGAGATCGGTGCGGCTGGTGACCGGCGGCCTGGTCGAGCAGGCCGCCGCCAGGATGGACCAGCGCGTCGAGGTCATCGAGCAGGCGGCGACGAGATTGCCCCCCGACAAGCGCGCGGTGATGGAACGCCTCGCGGCGCAGATGAAGGCGCAGAACGACATCCGCCGGCTCCCGGTAGCGCGCGAGTATCGCATCACCGACCGATCGGAGGCCGTGGACGGGCGTCCCTGCCGCATCTGGGAAGGCCTCGAGCGGCAGGCCAAGCGCTTCGAGCTGTGCGTGGCGCCGCTCGCGCAGATACCGGGCGGCGCCGAGATACTGCGCGGCATGCGCTCGTTGAGCGAGTACTCGCAGGGCTCGATATTCGCCCTGGGTGTATCGCTCGGCAACGCGGGCTGGTGGCCGGGTATCGCCAGTCTCGGCGGCGTGCCGCTGCTGGTGCGTGAATTCAACAACGGCGTGCCCGTGTCCGAGACGACGCTCAGCGCCATCGGCGGCGGCGTGCCCAGCACGCCGCCGTTTGCCCTACCCGCAGGGTGGCCGGTGACCGAGGTCGCTGCCATTCCGTGAGCGACCCGCTTCCCGCGCGGCTCCAGCACGCTCTGGCGGCCTTTCACAGCGGCGATCCATCGGCAGCGCAGAGGCTCTGCGAGGACCTTCTCCACAGCGAGCCGCGCAGCGCCGGCGCGCTGCAGCTGCTCGGCGTGATCTGCGCGCAGAACGGCAACTCTGCGCGCGCGCTGGCGCTGTTCGGCGAGGCGCTGCGTCTCGAGCCGGGCGATGCGCTGACTCACTCCTTCAAGGCGATCGTCCACCAGGATCTCGCGCAGTGGGAACAATCGCTGGCCAGCTACGACCGGGCGATAGCGCTTCGCCCCGATTTCGCCGAGGCATGCTCGAACCGGGGCAACGTGCTGATGCAGCTCGAGCGCTGGGACGCGGCGCTCGCGAGCTTCGACCGCGCGCTCGCCGTCAAGCCGGACTATGCCGGGGCGCATGTCAACCGCGGCAACCTGTTCAAGGCCCTGCGGCAGTGGCAGGCGGCGCTCCGCAGCTACGACCGGGCGCTCGAGATCGCGCCTGATTTTGCCGACGCGCACTCCAATCGCGGCAACGTGCTGATGGAGCTGCACCGCTGGGAGGCCGCGCTCGCCAGCTACGACCGGGCGCTCGAGATTCGTCCTGACTTCGCCATCGCGCACTACAATAGGGGCAACGTGCTGCGGGCGCTCAAGCGGCAGCGAGCCGCCATCGCCAGCTACGACCGCGCGATCGCCATCGACCCCGCCTATGCCGGCGCCCACCATAACCGCGGCAATGCGTGTCTGGATCTGAGGCTCTTCGAGGCGGCCATCGCGAGCTACGAGCGCGCCCTGGCGCTCGACCCGGCCATCGAGTTCCTGCTCGGCACCTGCCGCCATGCCAAGATGCAGATCTGCGACTGGGATGGCCTCGAGGCGGATATCGCCCGGCTCACTGCCGATATCGCCTGCGATCGCAGGGCCTCGCCGCCGTTTCCGGTGCTGGCGCTCATCGGCTCCGCGCCGCTGCAGCGACGGGCGGCCAGCATCTGGGTGAGCGCGCGCCACCCCGCGAATCCCGCGCTCGGCCCGATTGCGGCGCCCGGCCCGGCTCCGATTGCCGAGCATCGCGCGCCCGAGCGCATTCGCCTGGGCTATTTCTCGGCGGATTTTCACGAGCACCCGGTCTCGTATCTCACTGCCGAGCTGTTCGAGTCGCATGATCGGTCCCGCTTCGAGGTCACCGCCTTCTCCTTCGGACCCGACACGCAGGACGCGATGAGGCGGCGGCTCGAGCGGGCCTTCGATGCATTCCTCGACGTGCGGCAAAGCTCCGATCAGGACGTCGCGCAGCTCGCCCGCGCCCGCAAGATCGATATCGCCGTCGATCTTTCCGGCTTCACTCAGGGTGGCCGGCCCGGCGTGTTCGCGCTGCGCGCGGCGCCTCTGCAGGTGAGCTATATCGGCTACCTCGGCACGCTGGCGGCGCAGTACATCGATTACCTCATCGCGGACGAGACCCTCGTCCCGCCATCCGAGCAGCAGCATTACGCCGAGAAGATCATCTATCTGCCGAGCTTTCAGGCCAATCAGTCGACCCGCGAGATGGCCGAGCCGGTCGCGCGGGAGCAGCTGGGACTGCCCGCTTCGGGTTTCGTGTTCTGCTGCTTCAACTCCAATTACAAGATCCTGCCCGCGCTCTGGGAGCGCTGGATGCGCCTGCTGGCGGGCGTCGCGGGCAGCGTGCTCTGGCTGTTCGTCGACAACGGCGCCGCGCAGCGCAACCTCGGCAAGGAGGCCGCGCGCCGCGGCGTCGATCCGGAGCGGATCGTCTTCGCCTCGAGACTCCCCCGCGCGCAGTATCTGGCGCGGTTTCGAGCGGCGGATCTCTTTCTGGACACGCTGCCTTATAACGCCGGGGCAACGGCCGCCGATGCGCTGTGGGCGGGACTGCCGGTGCTCACCTGCCTCGGCGAGGCCTTTGCCGGCCGTGTCGCGGCGAGCCTGTTGCGCGCCATCGGGTTGCCCGAGCTCATCACCCGCGATCTGGACGAGTACCAGAGAGTGGCCCTCCAGATCGCCGCCGACCCGCAGCGCCTCGCCGCCCTCAGGGGCAGGCTGGAGACGTGTCGGCATGCGGCCGCTCCGTTCGATGTTCGGGGGTTCGCCCGGCGCGTGGAAGCGGCTTATACGGCGATTCACGAGCGTCATCGCGCGGGCCGGCCGCCCGAGCACATCGGGGTCTGACGCGGGCCGTTCCGGCCGTCGCGCCGGCCGTGACGCCAAACTGTCACGAGACTTAAAGCTCGCGGTTACAAACGGCGCCTAGCGTGCGCTCATGCAAGCTGCCGCCCTCATCAGCGCGTGCGCCCTGGTGCTCGGGCTGTGCGCGCCGGGTGCCGCCGCGACCGGCGCGGCCGCCGCGCCGCTGAGTCGGCCTGCCGTGCCGCCTGGGCCGCCCGCTGCGCCTGACCCGGGTCTGGCCGCGCTCGGCCGGCGATTGTTTTTCGATCCGTCGCTGTCGGCATCGGGCAAGCTCGCCTGCGCGAGCTGTCACGACCCGCGTTACGCATACGGTCCGCCGCCGCACAAGGCGCTCGCGCTCGGCGGTCCACACATGAACAGGCCCGCGACGCGCGCCGTGCCCTCGCTGCGCTACCTCGAGCGGGTACCGCCCTTTTCGGTGAAGGTGACCCTGGGTGATGGCGGTGTGGGTCCTGCGGGCGGCTTGACCTGGGATGGGCGCGCGGCTTCGCTGCGCGAGCAGGCCATGATCCCGCTGTTCGGGCCCAACGAGATGGCCAACGCCGGCCCGCGCCAGGTGGTGGCCAAGCTGCGCCGCGCCGCCTACGCAGCGCAGTTTCGGCTCGAGTTCGGCGCCAGGGTGTTCAGCCGCCCGGATGAGGCATTCGCGGACGCGCTCCTCGCGCTCGAGGCGTTCGAGCGAACCCCGGCGGAGTTCTTTCCTTACAGCAGCAAGTACGATGCGTATCTGCGCGGCGAGGCGCAGCTCACCGCGCAGGAGAAGCGCGGTCTCGAGGTCTTCGACAGCCCCGCTCGCGGCAATTGTGCCAATTGCCATCTGTCCAGATCCGCCGACGGCTCACCGCCCCTCTTCACCGACTTCGAGTTCGACAACATCGGCGCCCCGCGCAATCCCCGCATCCCCGCCAATGCCGACCCGAATTACTACGACATGGGACTGTGCGGACCGCAGCGCACGGATCTCACCGCCCGCAAGAGCTACTGCGGCCTGTTCCGCACTCCGACGCTGCGCAACGTCGCTGTGCGCGATGCCTTCTTTCACAACGGCGTGTTCGGCAGCCTGCGTCAGGTGGTGCAGTTCTATCAGCAGCGCGACGTGCTCCCGTGGCAGTGGTATCCGCGCAATGCGGACGGCACGATCGACAAGGTCGATGACCTGCCGGTGGCTCTGCGGCGCAATCTCGATATCGACCCGCCCTTCGAGGGCCGCGAGGGCGGTCAGATCGGCGCCATCTCCGACGCCGACATCGACGATCTGATCGCCTTCATGCGCACCTTGACGGATGGCTATCAGCCCCCGGGGCCGCAGCGGGCCGCGCAGCCGCCGGCGAAGGCCCCGCCCGCCGCCGGGGCCGGCTGAGTACGCAGGTGCCAGACGCCCGCGCCGCCGCGCCGAGCGCCGCCGCGGCCCAGGCGCAATTCCATGAGGCGTTGCGCCTGCAGCAGCAGGGGCAGCTCGCCCGCGCGCGGCAGCTCTGCGAGCAGATGCTGCGCTCCGAGCCGCGCCAGGTCGCCGTGCTGCGCCTGCTCGGCGTGATCGGCGCGCAATCGGGCGATGCCGCGGGCGCCGCGCGGCGCTTCGGCGAAGCCATCGACCTCGAGCCGAACGACGCGCTCACCCACACGCTGCGGGCGGCGGCCCATGAGCAGCTCGGTGAATGGGGCGCGGCTCTCGCCGGCTACGACCGGGCGCTCGCCCTGCAGCCGCACTTCGCCCCGGGACACTTGCGCCGGGGCGATGTGCTGCGGCGGCTCGGACGGCGCGATGCGGCTCTTGCCAGCTACGATCGGGCGATCGGCCTGAGCCTGCGACTCGCCGAGGCGCACTCGAATCGCGGGGTCGTGCTCGGTGAGCTGTCGCGCTGGGCGGAGGCGCTCGCCAGCTGCGATGGCGCCATCGCGATCCGCGCCGACTACGCCGCGGCACATTCGAATCGCGGCGCCGCTCTCAAGGCGCTGCATCGATTCCAGGAGGCGCTCGCGAGCTATGACCGGGCCATCCTCATCGAGCCCCGACTTGCATCGGCCCACGCCAACCGCGGCGAGATCCTGCTGAAGCTCGAGCGGCCGGCCGAGGCGCTCGCGAGCTGCGATCGCGCCATCGCCCTCGATCCCGAACTGGCCGCGGCCCACCTGAATCGCGGCAATGCGCAGCGCGAGCTCGGTCGATCGGAGCAGGCGCTCGCGAGCTACGAGCGTGCCATCGCCCTGCGGCCTGATTATGCCGTGGCGCACTCCAACCGCGGCGCCATGCTGGGCGACCTCGATCAGTGGCAAGCGGCGCTCGCGAGCTACGAGCGCGCGATTGCCCTCCAGGCCGACTTTGCCGAGGCGCGCTTCAACCGTGCGGTGATCGCCCTGATGCTGGGAGATTTCGCCGCGGGCTGGGTCGACTACGAGTGGCGCTGGAAGAACGAGAACGGCAAGACGCACAAGGAGAGGCGGGACTTCGTGCAACCGCTGTGGCTGGGCGAGAGCTCGATCGCGGGACGCACCATCCTGCTGCGCGCTGAGCAAGGGCTGGGAGACACCCTGCAGTTCTGTCGCTATGCGCCGCGCGTCGCCGCCGCGGGCGCCCGGGTGATTCTCGAGGTACAGCCGCCGCTCGTGAGCCTGCTCGGCGATCTCGACGGCGTCGCGCAGGTGGTCGCGAAAGGCGAGGCGCCGCCGGATTTCGACTGCCATTGCCCGCTCTTGAGCCTGCCGCTCGCCTTCAAGACCACGCTCGAAACGATTCCGGCATCGGCCGGATATCTGCACGCCGACCGCGCCAAGGTGCAGCAGTGGCGCGCCCGGCTGGGCGAGCGCTCGAAGCCGCGCATCGGACTGGCGTGCAGCGGCAATCCCGGGAACGCCAATGACCGGCATCGCAGCATCCCGCTCGGCGATCTGATGCGTCACTTGCCGCACGACCTGGAGTATTTCTGCCTGCAGAAAGAGCTGCGCGCATCCGATCGCGAGGCGCTCGCCGCGCACCCCGAGATCGCTCACTTTGCCGACGATCTGGGCTTTCGATCCACCGCCGCTCTGTGCGAGCTCATGGACCTGGTGTTGAGCGTCGACACCAGCATCGCGCATCTGAGCGGCGCGCTGGGCAAGAGCACGTGGATCCTCTTGCCCTTCAATGGCGACTGGCGCTGGCTCGCGATGAGAGAAGACAGTCCCTGGTACGCCTCGGCACGGCTCTTCCGGCAGACCCGCCGCGGCGACTGGCACGGCGTGCTCGAGCGGGTCGCGGCGCAGCTGCCGCGCCTGTGACTTCGGCGGCGACCGATCTCGCCTCGATGGCGATACGCAAAGTTCACAATGCGGACATGCGTGTGAGATGACACGCGGCATATAGTCGACTCACCAGCTGGACGACGCCCAGCGACAATCATCACAACAGATAAGAGGATGATATCCGTGAATCTAAAAGAAGCCGTCCGGCTGGCATTGATGCCGGCTGCCTTGTGCGCATCCTTCGCCGCCGTCGCTCAGCCCGCGACGACGACTCCGATCAACCACGTCATCGTGCTGTTCCAGGAAAATGAATCCTTCGATCATTACTTCGGCACCTACCCGAATGCGCTGAACACCGACTCGACCTATGGCAGCAACATCGGCAGCTCCTTCACGGCCTATCCCGGTACGCCGACGGTGAACGGCCTCACGCCGGAGCTCCTCAATAACAACCCGAACCTCAATTCCGCCTTCACCGCTCACGTCAACCCGACCCGCCTGGCCCCGGCGAACGCCTTCACCTGCAGCATGAACCACAATTACGGTCCGGAGCAGGAAGCCGAGGACAGCGGGTTCATGGACAAGTTCATCGCGTACACCAGCAGCAGCAGCCAGGGGTGCATGTCCGACGGCTCCACGGTGCTGTCGTATTTCGACGGCAACACGGTCACGGCGCTGTGGAATTACGCGCAGAACTTCGCGATGAACGACAACTCCTACGGATCGACCTTCGGCCCCTCGACCACCGGAGCGCTGAATTTGGTGTCGGGCCAGACCTACGGCGGCATCACGCACTTCGGCAGCGGCTCGACCGCGTCCTATCCCGACACCGTCACCAACCCGGTGACCGACATCGGCGACTTCGATCCCTACCTCGACGATTGCGGCAGCGACAAGGGCGGCACCGTCACCACCACCACCACGCTCGAGATGTCGAACGGCACCACCAACGTCAACAAGAACATCGGCGACCTGCTGAATGCGGCCGGTGTGACCTGGGGCTGGTTCCAGGGTGGGTTCGCGCCGACCACGCCGTACAACCCGACCACCGGCACGCCGGCGGTTTGCGGCGCGGCGCGCATCAAGCACTCCTATCCCAGCGGTCCGAGCAGCGGAGCCTTCTACACGCAGGCACAGGTGGAAGCCGGACAGCCGGGCCTGGTGGTCGTGCCGAATCCCGCCGCCCCCTTCGTCACGGGTTCCGACATTCACTCGAGCGGCGCCGATTACGTGGCGCACCACGAAGGGTTCCAGTTCTACGCGAGCACGCGCAATCCGCATCACCTGCCTCCGACGTCGACTGCGGCGATCGGCACCACCGACCAGGCGAATCATCAGTACGACACGGTAAACTTCTTCCAGGCGCTCAACGCCGGCAACTTGCCGGCGGTGTCCTTCATCAAGGCGCCCTATGCATACAACGCGCACCCGAGCAACTCGAATCCGCTGGACGAACAGTACTGGCTCACCCAGGTCGTCAATGCGGTGATGGAATCGAGCTACTGGCCCTCGACGCTCATCATCATCGCCTACGATGACTCGGACGGCTGGGCCGATCATCAGATGGCCCCGGTCGTCAGTCCGTCGGCCGTCAACGGCGCCACCGCCAGCCCCGCCGGCGGCGGTGCCACGGTGGACGATAACCTCGGCGGAGTCGGCGTCTGCGGCACGCCGGTGTCCGGCACGTATCCGGCGCGCTGCGGTCATGGCCCTCGCTTGCCGCTGATCCTGATATCGCCGTTCACCAACACGAACTACGTCGACCACACCTTGACGGACCAGAGCTCCATCATCGCTTTCATCGAGGCCAACTGGAACCTCGGCTACATCGATGGATCGACGCCGCCATCGCCGCTGGTCAATGCCTCGTTCGATCGCTATGCCGGCACGATCACCAACATGCTCAACTTCACTTCGCCGAACACGACGCCGCTCCTGCTGACCTGTTCGGGCGCGGTGGCGGTTTCGGCCGCCCAGGCTTGCCCCGTTGATCCGAACCCGTAATCGACCATCGGAGCCGCACCGGATCGCAGGCGCGGCTCCCGCAACCCCCGGAGTGAGATACGCATGAGCATCAAGACATTGACGGCGCTCGCCGCCGCCGCCGCGATCGGAGCGGGCCTGGCTGCAACGCAGGCCCACGCATCGACGGTCGAGCTGACGCTGGGCGCCGAGCACACCGGCGCCTACATCGAGGATTACTTCCTTGGCGGCGCGGATTCCGTGCCGAGCGACGGTGACGGGCCAAATCTGGGCTTCGGTTTCTCCGACAATGCCACCGTGCAGAAAGCCGGCGACAGCGCCAGCACCGGTGACGGCAAGTTCGAAGGCAATCCGTCCGGCCAGAGCGAGATCCTCGCTTTCTCGGCGGACAACTCCAGCGGCGCGCTGAATACGGGCGGCAGCTACATGAACTTCGCGACCGGTTTCTCCACGGTCTCGTTCAACTACGCGCTCTCGGCCAATTCTTCGCAGTTCAACGGCACCGCCGACATCTGGTCGGGACTGAACGGTACCGGCACCCTGCTCGGCACCATTGCGCTGAGCGCTACCGCGGCGGGCAACTCCTGCACCGTCCGCACCGACGCCTATTGCAACTGGTCGGTCGCGTCGGCGTCGGGCTTCGGCGTCGCCGAATCGGTGACCTTCGGCGCCACATCCACCTCCGACTACGCGGAGTTCGACGGCCTGCAGGTGACGCCGGTGCCGCTGCCCGCCGCGGTGTGGCTGTTCTTGAGCGGCGCGCTCGGCCTCGGCCGCTTCGCCCGCAAGGCTCGCGCGGTCTGATTCGCGCGACTCGTCCGCAGGCGGCGATGATCAAGAGGGATTTCGGGCGGGCGGTTGCGCTCGCCTGCGCTCTCGCTGGGATTGCGCTCGGAATTCACGCGCAATCGGCGACTGGCGGTCAAGCCGACGTTCAGGCGCGAGCTGCCGCGGCATCGCCCGGCGAGGCGGCTCGCATCATCGGCTTGAACGTAGGTGCGCAGCTGCATCAGAGCGGCATCACCAACGAGATGCCGATCGATCGGATCATCGCGGGCATCAAGGACGGTCTCGCGGGCACGAAGCCCGGGCCGCAAGATCAGCAGCACCTGCAGGCATACCTGCGGGCGGTGGCGCAGACCGTCGCCGCCCGGAATCAGCTCGCCGCCCGGGCATTTCTCGAGCGCAACGCCATGAAGCCGGGCGTGCGCACCACGGCCTCGGGTCTGCAATACAAGATCCTGGAGGCCGGCGACGCCAGCGCAGCCTCGGCGCAAGCGACCGATCGAGTCACCGTAAGATATCGCGGCACCTTGCTCGACGGCTCGGAATTCGATAGCTCCTACCAGCGCGGCGTGCCGACGACCTTGATCGTGGGCAGCGTTACCAAGGGCTGGCAGGAAGCGCTCGCCATGATGAAGCCGGGCGCGAAATGGCAGCTGTTCGTGCCGCCGGACCTCGCCTACGGCGCGGCGCCGCGGCCCGGAATTCCCGGCAACTCGGTATTGATCTTCGAGCTCGAGCTGCTGAGCGTGAACACGCTCCCCATCCCGCCGCAGGCCGCGAGTGCGGCGTCCGCGGCGGCGTCTGCGCCCGCAGCGGCACCGGCGCCCGCAGCGGCACCGGCGCCCGCAGCGGAGTAATTGGCCATCGCGGCCGTTGCACCTCCCGTTCCCTTCGTTGCGAGCGCCTGACCGCCTGCCGTGAGCGCCCGCGGTCGCGGCCGCTGCGTCGTTGCGGCCGCTGCGTTGGTTGCGAAGCGGCGGTCCGCCGGCGCCTCGGCTGACTGTCATGTTCATGACACATCCTGAACGAGGCTGGGTATACTCGGACCCCACGCGAGCAAGCGACTGGCCCGTTTATTGCGCCGTGAGACGCGATTGATCCCATGAATTTACCCCCCGCCTCGACGCGCTCGCGATGGCTCATCGTCGCGGCCTGGATTGTCGTTGCCCTCGCGGCGCTGCCGTTCGCCCTGCGCGTCAACGATGAGCTCGACGCGGCCGCGCGCCTCGAGCACAGCGAATCGGGGCGCGTCGAGGCGGCTCTGCAGCGCCAGTTCGAGTCGCCGTTCGCCAAGATCGCGCTGCTGCGCATCGCCGGAGCGCCCTCTCCGCGCACGCCCGACGGCCAGGCGTTGCTCGAGCGCGTCATCAAGGAGATCCGCAACACCCCGGGCGTGCGCGGCGTCATGTCCTACCTGGATCGGCGCGACTCGTTGTTTCTCGGCCAGGACGGCAGCCCCATTCTCATCGTCGGGCTGAACGCTCCGAAGGGGACCGAGGATGCCCTGATCGCGAAGCTCGCCGCCTCGACCGATGCGTTTCGCGTCGAGCTCGAGCCCAAATATCCGGATCTGTCCTTCGGCTGGACGGGCGAGGCGGCGGTCAACGCGGACCTGCGCCGCATCAGCGCCGAGGAGACGCGCGCCGCCGAATGGCGCGTCTTCCCGCTCACCCTGGTGCTGCTGCTGATCGCATTTCGCAGCGTGATCTCCGCCGTGCTGCCGGTGCTGTGCGGTGCGCTCACCATCGTGGTCTCGCTGGGAGCAGTGGCTGCGGTGAACCGCATCTGGCCGGCATCGCTCATCGTCGTCAGCATCATCAGCATGGTGGGACTCGGGCTGAGCATCGACTATGCGCTGCTCATCGTCAGCCGCTACCGGGACGGGCTCGAACAGGGACTGTCGCGGCCCGAGGCGCTGAGTCAGGCCGCCCGGCGCGGCGGCCGCACCGTCCTCGTGTCCGGCACGGCGGTCGCCATCGGATTCGCCGCCATGCTGTTCGTGCGCGTGAGCGAGGTGAGCTCCATCGGCTTCGGTGGACTGCTCGTCACCTCCGTGGCCGTGCTGGTTGCGGTGACGCTCCTGCCCGTCGTGCTTGCCTGGATCGGACCGTGGGTCGACAAGGGCTCGCTCGGGCTGGGACGCAAGCCCGACACCGGGCGCAACTGGCGGCGCTGGGCCCGCTGGGTGCTGCGCCACCCCTGGGCCGTGCTCGCGGTGGCGGGCATCCCCTTGGTGGCGCTCGCCGCGCAAGCGGTGCACCTGCGCATCGATCTGCCGCGCGGCCGCTGGCTGCCCGAGAGCGCCGAATCGGTGCACGTTCTGCACGAGATCGACTCGGTGGCGCGCGGGAGCTTCGGCGAGATCATTCAAGTGATCCTGTACCTGCCGCCGGGCACGACCGTGCAGGAGGAGTCGGGCTGGCGCGCCGAATCGCGGCTCGCCCGCTACTTCGCGCGCGACCCGCGCGTCCACCATGTGTGGGCCGCCACCACCCTGAGCACCATGCCGCTCGCCGGCCCCGAGGTCCTCGCGCGCATTCCCGACGCAGAGCGGCGCAGTCTGGTGAGCGCCGACGGGCGGGCGGTGCTCCTGGTGCTGCTGCCGCGGCAAAATATCGCGGCGACCGACGCGATGCGCCTGGTGCGCGAGATTCGCGCTGCCAACCCGCAGACCCTCACGGGACTCGCCGGCACCCGCCTCGAGGTCGGCGGCCTGCCAGGCTTCAACACCGACTACGAGGACGCCATCAAGAGCGCGCTCGGCCCGGTGATCGCGAGCGTCATCGGCGCGACCCTCCTGGTGCTCTCGCTCGCGTTCCGCAGCGTGCTCATTCCCTTGAAGGCGGTCGCGCTCAATCTGCTCGCCGTGGCGGGCGCCTACGGCGCCGTGGCCATCGTGTTCCAGCACGGCCTCGGATCGCGCCTCGTCGGCCTCCCGAGTCCCATGCACGGCGGCTTTCCGATCTTGCCCATGGTGGTGTTTTGTATCGTGTTCGGCTTGAGCATGGACTACGAGGTGTTCATCGTCGCACGCATCGCCGACGGCCGGCGCGCCGGCCTCGCGGACGGCGCCGCGCTGGTCGAGGCACTTGCCAGCACCGGCCGCGTCATCACCTTTGCCGCCTCCATCATGGTCATGATCTTCGGCGCGTTCGTGTTCGGCGACTTCGTGCTCATCAAGATCCTCGGCTTTGCGCTCGCCGTCGCCGTGTTCCTGGACGCGACGGTGATCCGATTGGCGGTGGGGCCCGCCCTGGTGCGGCTCGCGGGACGCTGGAATTGGTGGCCGGGCCCCGCTCGCCGCAATGATCCGGGCGAGCGGGGCTGATCCTTTCGGGCAATGCTACTCGTCGACGTCGAGCGTGGGCGGTGCGAACGAGGCGATCTCGGTGTAGGAGAAGAGCCAGTGCCCGTGGACTCTTTTCACGCGGCCGCTGCCGGGCATCCCGGGAAGACCGTACGTGACATTGGACATGACCGCGTTGCTGGTGGCGTCGAGGTAGATGCATTGGAAGTAGAGGTCGGCGTTGTCCCTGTCGAGCAGCGTGACGCTCTCGGTGAAGATGGGGGTCAGCGACACCCAGTCGTGGCCCAGCGTCAGGCCGCCGGCGTGGTGTGAATAGAAATCGCATATCGTGAGCGCGCCGAGCTCGCAGCTCGCCGTGCCGGGAGTGCCCTTGCCGGTGTACGTCACGCCATTCGAGGCGACGATGACCCCATCGTCCGTCCACAGCGCCAGCAGCTCATCGAGGGCGTTGGCCTGCGTCGCCGTGCTGATTCCGGCATGCGACACCGCCTTGTGGAAAGCGACGTGCAGCTCCTTGATCTCATAAAGATCCTTGTAGCGCGCCTCATCGCCCCATGCGAAGGCGCTCACCGATCCAGCCATCAGCGTCAGGCCGGCAACGGCGGCGGTCAGGGTGACTTTCTTCACGTTGTTCTCCTTGGGTGACTTCGTGTCTGCGTTCTTGGTCGTTCGCGCGCGCGCCCGCAGCGCACGGCGGCCCGCTTGCGCCAGCCCCATTGCACCGCAGTTGCGCGCGCATGCAATCCCCCAATTGGTGTAATCGCACGATGATGCATGGGCCTGCCTATTGCATCGCGACAACCGCGCGGCGTGCGCCGCGGTCGGCGAAGGTGCTAAATTGCCGGCAAGCGCGTGCCGCCACAGGCACCCGACAGCGCGAGGGGATGACCGACGGCACATTCGTGGCGCCATTCGAGCGCCGCCGTGAGAGCGGGTATTTGCCATGCGGGACGAGGAACGGATTCCTGGAATCATCGACGATCTCTACGCGGGGACTCTCGATCCGCTTGCCTGGAGGCGCGGACTCCTCGCCATGGCCGATGTCGTCTCGGGTTCTGCAGCGCTGCTGCTCGAATTCAATCCCCGGTCGGGCCGCGTGATGCGCAACGAGAATCATAACGTCGATCCCGCCGTGCTTTCCCAGTACAACGATCACTGGTGCACGAAGGACATTCGCCGCGAGGCGGCCTCGCGGCTGGCGGTCGATGAGCCGATGTTCACCGACAATGTGTTGTCGCGGCGGACATTCCTCGGAAGTGAGGTGTACAACGACTTCCTCATGCCGGCGGATGTCCCGTGGATTCTGTCGTTCTGGCTGCATAAGGCATGCGACAGGGCCCTTGCGCTGAGCATCCAGGGCACCCGGCGCCGCGGACCTTTTTGTCAGGCGGATGGCGAGCGCATCAGGCCGCTGCTGCCGCATCTGCGGCGCGCGCTCGAGATCAAGGACCGGCTGCAGGTCGCGCAGGTGCGCTACGATACGCTGACGAAGAGCTTCGATAATCTCAGTTTTGGTGTGCTCATTCTCGATGCCGACGGGCGCATTCTCGAAGCGAGTGCCGTCGCGGCCGAGATCCTGCGCGCCGAGCAGGGCGCTCGGCGCAATGCGGACGGAACGCTCGGGCTGCGCGATCCGGCCGGTGCGCAGCTGAATCGATGGATTCTCACAGGATCACCGCCCGCCGAGAACAGCGATGGCCTCCTGCGTGTTCCACGGGCGCTGGCGCGGCCGCTTTCGGTCATGCTCACGCCGCTGTCCGAGATGAGCCGACCCTGGATGAGCGTGCGCTGTCCTCGCTGGATGCTCCTGCTGTTCGACCCCGACCGTCGCGTTGCTGCATCGCGGGAGCGCATTGCGCTTGATCTGAAGATCTCGGCGCGCGAGGCGCAGCTCGCGGCATTGCTCGCCGCGGGGTACGACCTCAGGGCCATCGCGCAGCGCATGCATATCAGCGTTCACACCGCGCGGACGCACCTCAAGACCATCTTCGGCAAGACCGGGCTTCATTCACAAGTGGAGCTGGTCCGGCACATCGCCGGCGGCCCCGCCTCGGTCAGGGGGGTTCACTGATGAGGGTCGGCTGATGGCGCGCCTCAGAACGTGTACGTCACATTCACCCCGACATCGCGCGGCTTCTGATAGAACGACACCTGCTGCCCCTCGCTGCCCGCGAACGCATAGGTGAGCGGCCGCGTGTTCGTCAAGTTCGTGACCCACAGGCTCATGTCCCAATGCCGCGCGGGGCTCTTCAGGCCCAAGCGAGCGCCGAGGTCGTGTCCGCGGCCGAAGGTCGTGGGATCTCCCAGATAGGGATGCTCGGCGCTCACATAATGGTCGTTGGCCTGCGCATAGGCATCGAGGCTCGGCCCCACCGGACGCTGGTACAGCACCATCCAGGTGGCGCTCAAGGCCGGTGCATCGGGGAGCATGTGGCCGACCGGCACGGGCGTGAACAGCGCCAGGCCATTGTCGTTGGTCAAGGTCTCCGTCACCCGCGCATGCAGGTAGGTGGCGCCCAGATGGATCTGAAGGCCGCGCAGCGGGCGCGACTCGATATCGCTCTCGACGCCGTCGATGCGTGAGCGCGGCACGTTGCCGAGTCCGGCGATCAGGGGCTGCGTCCCTGCCGGGCCCGCCCAGAGCGAGAGGCTCGACTGGCGGTCGCGGATATCGGTGTCGAACGCCGCGGTGTCGAACTGCAGCGAATCATGAAAGAACCGGCTCTTGATGCCGAGCTCGGCGGTGCGCACGCGCTCGGGCTGCACGTAGTTCCAGTCCACCTGCACCTGCGCGGGCTGGCCGTAAAAGATGCCCGCCTTGTACGCGGTTGCCAGGCTGGCGTACAGCATCACCTTGTCCGTGAGGTGGTAGTCGGGCTCGAGCCGGTAGGAGACGTTCTGGTTCCAGCGTGACTCATCGAGCGCCGCGAGCACCGTGTTCGAGATGATCGGCCCGGTGAAATTGTTGGCGGCGTAGGTCAGAAGGCCCGTCGGATCGATCGTCTTGCCGTCGAAGCTCACCTCGTCGCGCGAGTAGCGTACGCCCGTGACGAGCGTCCAGGCACTCGACAGATGCGTCTCGGCGTGGGCATAGAGCCCCTCGGACTCTTGCGTCTGGATGAAGTTCGTCGCGGTGATGGCCTTGCCGCCTTGCGTGATGTAGTCCGCGAGTCCGTAGACGAACGTCCAGTCGAGCGAGTCGCGGCAGTGGTACCAGTTCTTGCCGTACTCCGCGCCCACGATCCAGTCGACCAAGCCCCCCGGCACCGAGGCGAGGCGCAGCTCCTCGCTGTACTGCTGCTGCTCGAAGTTCTTGGTCCAGTTGTTGTCGGCCGCCGGGTAGCCGTCGTAGTTGTCGAGAGCGAGCTCGGAGAAGTCGTCGAACGCGCTGATCGAGGTGAGCGTGAGCCCGTCCAAGCGCACGTTCAAGGTCGCGACCGTGCCCTCGCCGTTGTCGTTCTTGTAGAGCGGCAGACCGCCGACGCGCACCAGCTCCCCGCCCGGCGGACTGTCGAGCAGGCCGGCCGTCGGAAATGGCTGCGGCGGGATCAGCGCCTCGACGTTCGGCGTCGAGGGCGAGGAGGGCACCGAGTGATCGTACACATAGTGGAAGTTGAGCAGCAGGTCCGCCGCCTGCGACAGCCGGAGGTCGAACAGCGCCCTGGCGCCGCCGCGATTGAGCTTGCCGTACTTCTCGCCCGTGTCGATGTCGGTCTGATAGCCGACGCCCTGGTAGGTCGCCGTCGCCGCGAGGCGCGCCTTGACGGAATCGGTGAGCGGCCCGCTCACCGCGGCCGTCAAGTCGGTCGTGTTCCAGCGGCTGTAGTCGACGTCGACGTAGCCTTCGAAGTCGTCGGTGGGGCGCCTGGAGATGATGTTGATCGCGCCGCCCGCCGTGTTCTTGCCGTACAGCGTTCCCTGCGGGCCCTTCAGGATCTCGACGCGGTCCACATCGTAGAGCGCCGCGGTCAAGAAGCCGGGGAAGCTCGCGAACACATCGTCGAGGTAGGTGCCGACGCCGCTCGAGTTGTTGGTGTTGAAGTCATCGAGCCCGATGCCGCGGATGAGAAACAGCGGCGTGGAGTCGGTGGTGGAGTTCATGGTCGAGAGGCTGGAGGAGAGCATCGAGAACTCGAGCGGCTGCTGGATGTGTCGCGCCTCCAGATCCGCGCCGCTCGCGGTGTCGATGGCGACGCCGATATCCTGCACGTCCTGGCTGTGCTTCTGCGCGGTCACGACGATTTCCTCGAGGACCGTATCGGGGCTCGAGCCGAGCCCGGCATCGCCTTGCGCGTGCGCGGCCGTCGACGCTAGTAGCAGCGCGGCCAGCGGCAGGCCGGCCGATGCGGCAGTTCGCATGAATGAAGGGGTCCGGAAAGAGATCCGCGGTCACTCTAAGTGCCGGGCCCGCTCTACTACCAGCGATCGTATCTCGCCCGAGGCACGGGCTCGCGCGCGGTATTGGCCGACCCGACGCAGCCCGGCCCGAGGCAGGCCGGCCCGCGCGCGGCAGCAGTCAACGCCCCCAGGCAACCAGCGACTCGACCAGCTCCTGCACCCTCCCGTAGAGCGGAACGGCGAGCACCGCAATCATCAATGCGCAGCCGATCAGGGCCTTCAGCGGAAATCGTCGCGCCGCCGCCGGCGCCGGCGCGAGCAGCCGCCGCACGCGTCCCTGAACGTCATCGACGACGACCTGCATGGCGAGTGCGCCGCTGCGCGGGGCGCTCGAGGAGAGGCGCGCCGCCTTGATCAGCGCCGCGGCGAGCGCGACGCGCTTGCTCGGATCGGAGCCGCTCGCGCGCGCATCCGCCTCGAGCTCGGCCGCCGCGCGCCAGCGCTGCGCGAGCGCGGCGTCCGTCGGCGTCCAGGCGAGCGCATCGGGCGTCATGAGCACCAGCAGCAGCTTCCAGTTGTCGTGTGCGGCCAGGTGCGCCGCCTCGTGCGCGATGATTTCCCGGAACTCCTCATCGCTGCAGGCCGCCCGCAGGCAGCGCGCCGCGAGCACCCGCGGGCGCCACGCGCCGACCACGGCGGCCAGCGGCTCGGCCACATCGACGAGATCGACCGTGCCGCCCGGCAGCACGCTCAGGCGATGGGCGGGCCCGCAGCCCCGCAGCAGCGCGCGGGTCGCCGCCCACGCGCGCCATCCACGCACAGTCCCGTGAGCGACGGCGCCGAGCGCGAGCAGCGCGAGCGCGACCAGCAGCGGCCCCGCCCGCTCGGCCTCGCCGTGCGGCTCGCGGCTGAGAAAGGCGGGCAGCACGATGCCGAGGGTCACAAACGCCGCGCCGGCCGACGGCAGCAGTCGCAGCGCCAGCAGCTCCGGCGATGTCGAGCGGCGGCGCGCGAGCCCGGCGCGCCAGCCGCCCGCGACCAGCAGCGAAAGCAGCAGGCTGGCGAGGCCGTAGAGCGCGGCGAGCACGAGCGATAAGGTCACCGTGTAGCTCATGAGTCCGCCCCTCTCGCGTTCGCGGCCCTCATGGCTGCGCCGCCTTCAGGCGTGCCCGCTCCGCCTGCACGAGCGCATCGAGCTCATCGAGCAGGGCGGCATCCTTG
>Ga0335073_10003286_pt1 | contig 22489 bp, 22 predicted proteins | sample Lox_Sample_22_FD_207093 | JGI IMG/M metagenome (GOLD analysis project Ga0335073, IMG submission 207093) | Soil microbial communities from Loxahatchee National Wildlife Refuge, Florida, United States - Lox_Sample_2.2 | ecosystem: Environmental > Terrestrial > Soil > Wetlands | place: USA... | reverse complement strand
GAAGAGCTCGTTCCCGTTCTCGTCGAGGGTCACGGTGCCGTGGTTGTCGTCGTTTGCCATGTTCAGCAGCCCGATCCAGCGCCTGTACTTCTTGGCGGCGTCGACGAGTGGCTGTCCCCACATCGGCCCGTTCTCGTCGCACAGTCCGGCGGCGAAGCCGATCGGATCCTGGACCGTCGCGGCCTCGACCGCGAATCCGCCGTCCTCGTCGGCGGCGAAGTCGTAGCAGTGGCCGCTGATCGGCGCCACCATGTGGGCGTCCTGGGGCTCGTCGAACAGGCCGAAGACGAAATGGGCCGGGTGGAAGCCGAGGTGCCGGCCGATGTTGGCGTTCGGGACGTTCGAGCGAATCAGGACCTGGGGCGATCGCAGCGATCCGGCCGCGACCACCACGACGTCGGCATCGACCTCGTGCTCCTCGCCGGTGGTCTGGTCGGTGTACCGCACCCCGGACGCCTCGAGGCCGCCGTCGCCCGGCGCGATCAGGACCTGATCCACGAACGAGTTCGGCCGTACGGTCAGCGCTCCCGAGAGCCAGTTGCGCTGGATGTAGGTGTTCATCGTCGACTTGCCCGCGTTGGTCGGACAGCCCTGCAGGCACGAGCCACACTGCTCGCAGTTCTCGTCGACGTAGGCGCGGACGGGCTCGAGCGTCGCGCCGACGGCTTCGAAACCTTTCTTGGCGGTCTGGACACAGCGCTTGAGGTCCCAGTCGGTGGACCGGTCGCGCACGCCGAGGTAGCGCTCGACGCGGTCGTAGTAGGGATCGAGGTCCTTCGTCGAGATGGGGTCGCCGTGGGCGTTGGTCAGCCCGGTGGCGGCGTGCCACTTATCGAGCTCGCGCTGGGTCGCCCGCAGCGCCACCTTTGTGTTGATCGTGGTGCTGCCCCCGATGCAGCGGCCGGTGATCATGACGATCGGGCCGAGGCCGAACTCGCCGGCCGGGAAGGCGAAGCTGAGCGGCCACCAGTAGTCGTGGGCGGCCCGGCTCTCCCAGCGCGTGAAATCGGCCGCTACGTAGTGGCCGCCGGCCTCGAGCAGGAGCACTTTTCGCCCGCGCTCCGCAAGCTCGCCGGCGACCACGCCGCCGCCGGCGCCCGAGCCGATCACGACGACCTCGAAGCGCTCCGCGGTCATGCTTGGACTCCGATGAAAGACCAGTCCTTCTTGATCCGCATGGCCAGCGGGGAGTGGAAGTCGATCGCCTCGTAGGCGCTCGGGCCCTCGGCACCCGGGGCCAGGAAGTCGCTGTAATAGGCCTCTATGGCCAGCGCCCGGATGAACTGGAAGTCCGGCGTGGTGGTGAGCGGCTGCAGACCCTCGGCGCCGTGCGCCGCCTCTCGAAGGAGATCGATGGCGTGGATCACGGCGTCTCTTTGCGGGGCTGGCATGTCCGCCATGATCGCGTCGATGTAGACGACGGGCTGTATGTGCCGCGAGCCCGGGACGATGATCTCGCAGAGGTTTTCGAGCACCGTGGCGCGGTGCTCGTCGAGGTGCTTGAACTCGGCCGCCATGGCGCGACTCTACGCCGCCGGCGCGTGCCGGGGCATGCTTGTTTGGGCCGGGATGGTTGCCGATGCGTGCAGGCCGACCGGATGGCATCCTGGTTGAAAGCTATGAGCGGCAACGGAATCGAGGACCGTGTCCGAGCGCTCGCGCACCTGATCGTCCGTTTGGGCGCGAACGTCCAGCCCGGCCAGATCGTCGCGATCGGATCAGAGCCCGGCAAGGAGATGCTCGCGCGCGCGGTCGCCGCCGCCGCGTACCAGGCCGGCGCGAAGTTCGTCGACCTGTCGGTGTTCGACGTCTACGTCAAGCACGCCCGGATGCAGTACGCCGCCGAGGACACCTTGGACTTCGTCCCGCCCTGGTACGGCCAGCGGATGAAGGCGCTGGGCGAAAACCGCTGCGCCGCGATCGCCCTGACCGGCCCCGTCGCTCCCCGGATCATGGACGGGATCGACCCCGCGCGGCTCGCCCGCGACCTGCTCCCGCAGGTGCGGGAGTCGATCGAGATCGTCAATCACCGCACGGCGAACTGGACGGCGGCGCCCTGCCCAACCCATTCGTGGGCCGAGCTCGTGCACCCGGAGCTGGCGCCGGAGGAAGCGTTCGAGCGACTCTGGCGTGACGTGACCCACGTGTGCCGGGTCGACGAGCCCGACCCGGTGGCCGCCTGGGAGAAACGCATAGAGGACCTGCTCTCGGTCGCCGGCAAGCTCGACGAGCTGAGGCTCGACGCGCTCCGCTTCGAGGGGCCCGGGACCGAGCTGAGCGTCGGACTGTTTCGCTCGGGCCGCTGGCAGTGCGCGCGGCTCAGCACCGTGGACGGCATCGTGCATGTGCCCAACCTCCCGACCGAGGAGGTGTTCACCACCCCCGACCCCGACCGGGTCGAGGGGTGGGTCACCGCCACCAAGCCGCTGTTTGTTTCGGGAGCGCTGGTGAACGGCCTGCGCGTCCGGTTCAAGCGTGGCCGTGCGGTCGAGATCGAGGCCGAGCACGGGGCCGACGCCCTGCGGGCCCTCGCGCAGCGGGATGCCGGCGCCTCGCGCCTGGGCGAGGTGGCGCTGGTGGATGGCGAGAGCCGGATCGGCAGCCTGGACAAGGTGTTCTTCGACACCCTGCTCGACGAGAACGCGGCCAGCCACATCGCGCTCGGCGAGGGGCTCGACTTCACGGTTGGAGAGCCAGAGCGACCAAGGATCAATCGCTCCCAGCTCCACATCGACTTCATGATCGGCTCTGAGCAGGTGGCGGTGACGGGGATCGAGCCCGGGGGTGGAGAGGTGCCGCTGTTGCGCAGCGGCGTCTGGAAGATCTAGCGGCTTCGGCGAGCATCGCCGTGGGCAATCGGGCAGCCGCGCGCTACGCTTGCCCCGCCTAAACGGAGAGGTGCCGGAGCGGTTGAACGGGCGCGACTGGAAATCGCGTAACGGGGGTTAACCTCGTTCGGGGGTTCGAATCCCCCCCTCTCCGCTGTGTGATGAGTCGCAGCTTCCTGCCGTTCGACGTCCGAATTCCTTCGGACTGCAGCTTTCGCCGACTGCGCGGTTCGCCTTAATTCTCGGCTCCCCGGCCCGCCTTTCAGACGGCCTTGGGGCCCAGGTTGCCGCCAAACGGATGGGGAGGCGTATCCCCCACGTGGACTATGCGGGCCCCATCAGTTCGCACCGACCGAGGCTCAGGTTTTTCCCGCACTTAGCGGACGGTCACCCCCCGTTTGGGGGATGGCACAAAATTTTGTGAGCGCTCTCAAGCCGATCTGGGTAATGGTCGGAAAAGCAGTCCCTGCGGAACAGATTTAGGTCGGTTTGTGCAATTTCAGAGACGAGGGAGGAGGGTTTTCGTCGCTCGTTGGCGCGCCATCGCCGAGAGCACTGGACCGGCCATTCGTCCAGCGCTACGCTGTGCAATCACGCGCGGCCCAAGGACGGCCGACGGGGTCTACAACTTGCACAATTCTTCGGCGGAAGCTTCCGTTCCGTATAGGTAAGAGCTAGCATCCGCATAGGGGCAATGAGGGGAACAAGCGAACTTCGTCCAGCACTGAGGCTCGTCCGGTCGGCGGATGCCGACCCGGTTGAGTTCACCTGGTTCTGCGGCCACTGCGCCGCCCCGTCGCGCGGCGAGCAACCGCCGTCGCCGATGGCTCGTGTGTGCCGTTCGTGCGGCCTCGGGGTGATGCTCGAGGCGCGGACGGACATCGTGCCGAGCGCCCGCGACGCCTTCCTGGTCATCGACAGCTCGCTGCTCGTCCAGGCGATGTCGCGGCGCGCCGAGACGCTGCTCGGAGTGACCGAGGACAGCGCGGTCAACCGGCCCGTCGTCCAGCTGCTCGTGCCGGCCGACGCCGAGGCCGGACGCAGCGCGCGCTTCGCCGCCGCGCTGGTCGAGGCGGCCGCCGGCGCCGATGAGCCGGCGAACGCGTTCGTCCGTCCCTGGAATACCTTCGGCGTGCGGCTCCGCGCGAAGATCGCCTCCTGCGGGCCACCGCGCGCGGCGCTGGTCGTCCTCGAGGACCATCAGGCCCGCCCGCTCCGCGTCGTCCGCTAGCCGTAGCGAACCGCGCGTCGGACGCTCGGTCCCTGGACCGCCGATCACGCCGCGGATGGCAGGACCGCCGGCGCGCCGTAACCAACGAGCACGTCGGGCAGTGCCACCGAGCCGTCGTCGCGCTGGCCGTTCTCCAGCAGCGCGATGATCGTCCGCCCGACCGCCACCGCGGTGCCGTTCAGCGTGTAGACGTGCTCGGGCCGGCCCTCGCCCGGGCGGAAGCGGATCCCGAGCCGGCGGGCCTGGTAGTCGGTGGTGTTCGAGGTCGAGGTCAGCTCGCGGTAGCGACCCTGGCCGGGCAGCCAGGCCTCGCAGTCGTACTTCTTGGCCGCCGAGGCGCCCAGGTCGTCGACCGCGATGGCCACCACCCGGTAGGGAATCCCCAGCTCGGTCAAGATCGACTCCTCGATCGACAGCAGCCTTTCGTGTTCGTCAACGCCATCTTCAGGCCGCACGAACGAGAACATCTCGACCTTGTCGAACTGATGCACGCGGAAGATGCCGCGGGTGTCCTTGCCGGCGGCGCCGGCCTCGCGGCGGAAGCAGGTCGAGAACCCCGCGTAGCGGAGCGGCAGGTCATCACCGGCCAGGATCTCGTCGTCGTGCAGCGAGGCGAGCGCGACCTCCGAGGTGCCCACCAGGTAGAGGTCGTCATCGGGCAGGGTGTAGATCTGTTGCTCGGTGTCGGGCAGGAACCCGGTCCCGTACAGGGCCCGCTCACGGACCAGCACCGGAGGCACCACCGGCTCAAAGCCGTGTCCACGCAACGTGACCAACGCATACCGGACCAGCGCGAACTCGAGCATCACGAGGTCTCCGCGGATGTAGGCGAACCGAGAGCCGGATAGCCGCGCGCCGCGCTCCATGTCGATCCGCGGGCCGGCCAGCTCCAGATGGTCGCGCCCCGTGGCGCCGGCTTCGCCGACCGCGCGGATCTCGGTGTCCTCGTCGGGCGCGTCCGGGGCCGGGAGGTTGGGGAGCGACGCCAACGCGTTGTCGCGCTCCACGCGGACCGCGGTCTCCGAATCACTCAGCTCCCGGCCGCGCGCGGCGAGCGCGGCGAGCTGCTCACGCTCCTCGGGCGTGGGCGGACCCTTGCGCCCACGGCTGGCGCGGTTCTGCTCGGCCTGCAGTTCTTCCAGCGCGGTGCGGATCTCGCGCCAGCGCTGATCGAGCTCGAGGACTCGGTCGACAGCCGTGGCGGCATCGGGCCCGCGCCGGGCGAGTGCCGTGCGCACGGCATCGGGCTCGCGGCGGATCAACTGGATGTCGAGAACGGGTCCCTCCTTTCTCCTGGACCACGGCCGTCCCCGGCGATCAGGGCTTCTTCTTGACGACGGTCCCGGAGGTGGTGATCACGTACCAATAGCCTCCGTTCAGGTTGACGGCCTGCCCGGCCGCGCTCCCGGCCGTCGTGTCGGCGACGTAGGTGTAGAGGGGCCAACCCGCGTAGGTGACGACCTTGCCTCCGTTTTGAGCCGGCAGGCTCCCGAGCAGCGATGTCTTTACCCCTCCGGTACCGACGGCGCTCCCGCCGGTGGGTAGGTACTCGGGTGGCCAAACGGCCGTGCAGGCGCCCGTGCAGGTCACCCGCGAGCGGTTATCGGGCGCGAACACGTAGAGCGTGTGCCCAAGGTTGTTGACGAGGATCGTGCCCAGGCCGGGGACCGCCCTGGACGAGATCGTCAGTGTCTTTCCGTGCGTGTGGCGGGACTTGGTGCTGTGGATCGGCGCGCTCGTGGTGGTCTGGCCCGTGACGGTATTGGGCGAGGGAGACGGGGTCGGCGTGGCCGGAGTCACCGGGGCCAGCGCCTCTTCGATCGTCCCGATTGGGACCTGTTCGCACGGCACCACGCCTGGAATCTTGGGCGCCTTGCGTCCCGAGTACGTGGCGACGAACTGGGCCACGTCCCTCGCTTGCTGGCCGACGACGATGTTCTGGGGCATGATCTGGCCGGAGAAGCCGCCGTTCTCGATCGCGTACAGGACCCGCGCCACCGGCCGCTCACAGCGGATATCGAAGTTGGGGCCGGTGTTGATCTGATTGGTGCGCACGTTCGCGCCCGACCCGTGCGTGGCGGCGAAGGACAGTGTGTGGCAGCCCGAACACCGCTGGTTGAACAGAGTCGCCCCCTCATACAGGGCAGGCTGCGATTTCGGAACGTCGATCGTCTCGGTTCCGCACGCGGTCGCCAGGACCGCGACCGCGAGCAACGCACCCGATAGCACTACCTTGGCGGGTCGGCTCATTCGGGGCGGGATCATACGGAAGGACCGCCCAGCGGGAGCCTCGGCCGCCGGCGGCCGACCCGTCTACTGCACGCTGAGCCGCTGCCGACACCGGCGATCCGCCGACATGTCAGGCGCACATAAGCTGCAGCAAATCACGCAGGATCCGGCAGGAGCCGCGGCCGGGACGCCGAAGCTCTGCACCGATCCCGGCGCCGGCACGACGTTCGCTTCAGCGCACCCCCAGTCGCGATCGTCCTCCCGGCGGCAACCAGAGGGCCGGCGCCGGGGCCCCACCCTTTAGAAACCACGCTATAACGACGCCAGCGATGGTGCCCGCGTTCGAGCCCGATCCCGAGCTGTTCCGCGAGGTATTCGGGCGGTTCGCCACCGGCGTCGCGGTGGTCACGACCGCGGCCGAGACCGGCTCGGGTGGGATGACCGCGAACGCGGTTTGCTCGCTGTCCCTCGAGCCGCTGCTCGCGCTGGTGTGCTTTGAGAATCAGGCCCGCACGCTTCCGATCGTTCGGAATGCGGAGCGGTTCGGCGTCAACGTGCTGGCGGCCCACCAGGAGGACATCGCGCGGGTGTTCGCGTCCAAGATGCCGGAGTCGGAGAAGCTCGAGGGAGTGGCCCACCACCTCCACGCCGGGGTCCCGATCATCGAGGGCGCGCTGTCGTGGGTGGCGTGCGAGCTGCGCGAGCTGATCGCCGGCGGCGATCACACGATCGCGATCGGCGAGGTTGTAGCCATGGGCCTAGGCGAGGGGGACCCGCTCCTCTGGTACGCGGGGCAGTACCACGACGTCCGCCTCCGGGTCGAGCGCTGAGCCACCCCAGGATTCCGAGTCGGGCGCCGAGCGACCCGAGGACTCAGTGCGCTTCGGTCGCCCGACGTCGGTTGTAGAGGCGAAGCGCCCACAGGTAGGACAGTGCCGCGATACCGACGCTCCACGCGATCGCCGCGATCGCGTGGTGGCCGACGGCGGCCCCGGTGAGGAGCGCGCGCACGGTGTCCGTGACGGGCGTGAAGGGCTGGTACTCGGCGAACTGGCGTAGCCCGGCCGGCATCGTCGCCGTGGCCACGAACCCGCTGCCGAAGAAGGGCAGCAGGATCAGGATCATCGGCGTGTTGCTGGCGGTCTCGACGCTCTTGGCGGCAAGCCCGAGCGCCACCGCCAGCCAGATCAGCGCGAACGCGAACAGGGCCAGGATCCCGATCGCGGCGAGCCAGTCAAGCAGCCCGGCGCTCGAGTCGAACCCGAGACCGAACGCGACGCCGATGAGCACGCCGAAGGCGGCCAGGGTCTGGATCAGGCTGCCGAGCACGTGCCCGGTGAGGACCGAGGCGCGGGCGATGTTCATCGTTCGGAACCGGTCGATGATTCCGCCCGTCATGTCCATCGCGACCATGATCGAGGTGCCCTGGACGGCCGAGGCCACGGTGATCAGCAGCAGCCCGGGGACCACATAGTTCAGGTAGGCGTGGCGTCCCAGGTGCGCGCCGAGGCCGGCACCGAGCTGACCGCCGAAGACGTAGACGAACAGCAGCAGAAACACGATCGGCATACCGACCAGCATGAGCGTCATCGACGGGTAGCGCAGCTGGTGCTTGAGGTTGCGTCGCAGCATGACCCGCGAGTCGCTGACTGTGTAGGCGAGCGCGGTCATCGCGCGGCTACTCCTTCCGCGATGGGGTTCTCCTCGGGGACATGACCGCCGGTGACGGCGAAGAACACGTCATCGAGATCCGGGGTATGGATCGAGAGGCGCTCGACGTCGATCCGGGCCTGGTGCAGTTCGTCGAGCAGCCCGCGGAGGGAGTCGACGGTGCCATCTGCTGGGACCTGCAGGACAAGCTCGTCTGGGTCCGGAGCGGCCGCCGGAAGCAACTCGGCGGCCGAGCGCAGCGACTCGGGACCGGCGAAGTGGAGCCGGACATGCCCTCCGGGGATCCGGCGCTTGAGCTCGTCCGGGGTTCCCTCGGCGACGATCCGGCCCTGGTCGAGCACGGCGATCCGGTCGGCCAGCTGGTCGGCCTCCTCGAGGTATTGCGTGGTGAGCAGGATGGTCACGCCGGATCGTGAGAGCTGGCGGACGATCTGCCACATCGTGAGGCGGCTGGCCGGATCCAAGCCGGTGGTGGGCTCGTCGAGGAAGATCACGCTGGGCTGACCCACGAGGGTCATGGCGAGATCCAGGCGCCGCCGCATCCCGCCCGAGTAGACCGACAGCGGCTTGTCGGCCGCGTCGGTGAGGTCGAACTGCTCCAGCAACTCGGTGATCCGGCGTTGCCCGGCCTCGCGTCCGAGATGACGGAGGTCGGTCATCAGCCGCAGGTTCTCGCGTCCGGTGAGCAAGTTGTCCACGGCCGAGAACTGGCCGGTGACCCCGATATGCGCCCGAACCCCGTCCGGGTCGCCGACAACGTCGTGGCCGGCGATCTGCATGGAGCCGGAGTCGGCCGGGATCAGGGTGGAGAGGATGCGGACCATCGTGGTCTTGCCGGCCCCATTCGGGCCCAGCAGCGCGAAGATCGATCCCTCATCCGCAGTCAGATTGACGTTGTCCAGCACCAGGTGGGCGCTGAATGACTTGCACACGCCGCTGGCCACGATCCCCGGCGTGCTGTTCTGGCCCGTCATCGTGTTCCTCCGTCCTTATCGGGACCCGACGCCGCCGGGAGCTGGCCCGCGGCCTGCAGCGCCTCCCGCCGCTCCTTCCACTCCTGCTCTAGCAGGGGAAGCCGCTCGACCAGGAAATCGGCGAACGCGGCCCACTCCAACAAGATCGCCCGCCGTTCGGGCGGGGCGTCCTGCAGGACGCGAAGACCCTCGCGGGCCAGTTCACCCTGCTCCAGGTACTCGGACATGTCGAACCCCGTCGCATTGGGAGACGACATGTCGATGCGCACCCGGTCCATGCGCTCGCCGGCGGCGCGGGAGCGCTTGAGGAGCCGAAGGCTCTCCAGCGTGTTGACCGCGCCGGCGATGGCGCTTCGACTTGCCAGCAGGGCGTCAGCCAGCTCGGCGATGCTCTGCTCGCGGGGGTCGCAGACCGACAGGTACCCCAGTAGGCGCCCCACCATCGGGGCCATCCCGTAACGGCGGGCGTAGAACCGGCCGACGTGGTCGGCGAACGTGATCTCGGCGTCGGTTGGCATGGCGAGCACGATACCACACTCTTTCCTGAGATGACACAAATTTGTGTTATCTCAGGAGACGCAGTCGTGTCGAGGCTGCCCGCGAGTTCAGCCCGTCATGGCCGCCCGAGACAGCAGCACGAAGTTCACGAGCGCCGCGAGCGCCATCACGCCGATCTCGCGCCGCACGATGGACACGACCACAGCCTGCTGCTCGGCGGCAGGCAACTCCCCCACCGCGTGCGCGGACTCGAACCCCCGCGCGTCGAGAATCATCTGGGTCGCCGACACGCGCAGCTGCTCGGCGATGAACGAGACGAGGATCGGCAGGACCCCGTAGATCAGGTGAAGGTGCGGCGGCTTGTGCCCGAGCAGCACGAGCACGCCGCCGATCGCCATCTCGACCACGATCAGGGCCTGGGAGGTCCGGAGCAGCCGCCAGAACCAGACGCTCGTTCGCACCTTCCACCAGCACCACGCTCCCCACACGCCGGCGACCCCCGAGACGGCGATCACCACAATCGCGGCGAGGATGTGAACCTGCTTCATGTGCGGGTACCGGGTCTCCGGCGTGTCGCCGCGATCGCGGAACCGACTGGCGTCGAAACCGCACCACGACCTCGCGTCAAATGTCCCATAAGAGAGCCGCAATACTTGTGGCGGGACGCACTAAGTAACACAGTGTTACAAGGTACCCCTAAGCGGTGATATAACGGTTTGCCGTGCTGCGCGATTACCTGCCCGCGCTTGTCTTCCTGATTCTGGGGTCGGCCATCGGACTGTTGTTCGGGACGCTGAACCTCATCGTGGGTCGGCGAGCGCCGAACCGGTCCAAGGAGGAGCCCTACGAATGCGGCCTCCCCTCCGAGGTCCAGCGCGGCTTCCGCTTCGGGATCAGCTTCTACCTCGTGGCGATGCTGTTCATCCTGTTCGATATCGAGGTGATCTTCCTCTATCCGATCGCCGTCCAGCTACGAGCCGCCGGCTCGTTCGCCATGGGCGAGACAGTCACGTTCGTCGTGCTGCTCATGATCGCGTTCGTGTACGTGTGGCGGAGGGGAGCGCTCGAATGGAAGTGAAGCGCCAGCGCGTCGACCCCAACGACCTGCGCGTCCGCCGGCACATCGCCCCCGACCTGCTGCGCGGGGACATGGACGACGAGGAGCTCGAGCGCTACGTGACCGAGCGCGTCATGACCACAACCGTCGACCGCGCCGTCGGGTGGGCCCAGGGCAATTCGCTCTACCCGCTCACGTTCGGACTCGCTTGCTGCGCGATGGAGCAGATTCACATCGTCGCCGCACGGGTCGATATCGCCCGCTTCGGCTTTGAGGCGTTCCGCGCCTCGCCGCGCCAGGCCGACCTGATCATCCTGTCCGGCCGCGTCTCGATCAAGATGGCCCCCGTGATCCGCCGGATCTGGGACCAGATGCTCGAGCCCAAGTGGGCGATCTCGATGGGGGCGTGCTGCTCCTCGATGGGCGTCTTTAACAACTACGCGCTCGTGCCTTCGGACAAGTTCATGCCGATCGCCGTGCACGTGCCCGGCTGTCCGCCTCGACCCGAAGCGCTCATGCACGGGATCCTCAAGCTCCGGGATCAGATCCAGGGGCACGCCCCGGCCGGCTGGCGCGACCGCTACGACGCCGAGGGCACCGAGGAGGTGCTCCCCGACGCAGGCACGCTGGACAGCGCCGACATCAGCGTGTTCAAGCCGGGGGACACCGCCGGTGCCTGACGCGACGGGGCTCGAGCTGACCGCGCAGGAGCTCCGCGACGCCGATAACACCTCGATCCTCGACACCGAGTTTCACCGTGGCCGCGCCGTCCTGGTCGCGAACCCGGAAAAGATCCGGCTCGTCCTCGAGCACCTGAGGTCCAAGGGTTACACATTCCTCGCCAGCCTTCACGGGGTCGACTACTACCCACACGAGCCGCGTCTGGGTGTGCTCTACGAGATGCTCGACCGTGACGCCGTCGACCGGATCTCGGTCAAGGCGAGGGTGAGCACCGACGCAGCTCGGATCGAGTCGGTGGTCGACATGTTCCCGGGCGCCGAATTCCCCGAGCGCGAGGTCTATGACATGTTCGGGGTTGTGTTCGATGGTCACCCGGACATGCGCCGCATCCTGATGCCCGAGGACTACGAGGGCCATCCCCAACGACGCGACTTCCCGGTCGGCGGCGAGCCGGTGCTGTTCACGTATAACGAAGAACAGAACTACGGGAAGTACATGTGACGCTCACAGGTCGGGGAGACAGCGAGCACAGCGGCGCCACCACGCTGACCGACGACTACCGCAAGCGCGAGGAGTCGGTCACGCTCTCGAGCTCGCCTGCCGGCGAGGGCGAGACGCACGAGCTCCTGACGCTCAACATCGGGCCGCACCATCCGTCGACCCACGGTGTGCTGCGGCTGCTTGCGACGCTCGAGGGCGAGGTCGTCCGCGACATCAAGCCGATCATCGGCTACGTCCACACCGGCATCGAGAAGACCGCCGAGGACAAGGCCTACTGGAAGGTGATCCCGGTGGTCGAGCGGATGGACTACCTGGGCTACTACTTCAACGCGATGGCCTACTGCGGCGCCGTCGAGACGCTGCTCGGGATCGACGTGCCGCCGCGCGCCCAGTACCTGCGCGTGATCCATCTTGAGCTCAACCGGATCGCGTCACATCTGGTCTGGCTCGGCACGAGCGCGCTCGACCTCGGCGCGATCTCGATGTTCTGGTACTGCTACCGCGAGCGGGAGCTGATCCTGGACCTGTTCGAGATGTCCTCCGGGCAGCGAATGCACACCCGCTACTTCCAGGTCGGCGGCGTGATGGAAGACATCCCCCGAGGCTTCGAGGAGAAGCTCCGCCACTTCATCAAGATCATGCCCCCGCGCGCGAACCAGTACGCCGACCTGTTCGAGAAGAACCAGATCCTGCTCGAGCGCCTGCGCGGGACGGGCATCGTCGATCGGCAGACGCTCTTGGACCTGAACGTGACCGGTCCCCTGCTGCGCGCGTCCGGCGACCCCTGGGACCTGCGCAAGGCTGCGCCGTACTCGAGCTATGACCACTTCAACTTCAAGATCCCGGTCGGCACGGTGGGCGATAACTACGACCGCTTCCGGGTCCGGCATGCCGAGATCTACCAGTCGGTCAAGATCATCGAGCAGGCCATCGACGGCCTGCCCGAGGGCGAGCACATCACCTCCGACCGCAAGGTCGCGCTCCCGCCCCGTCACGAGCTGGCCACCAGTATGGAGGCGCTGATCCACCACTTCAAGCTGGTCACCGAGGGCTTTCGGGTGCCGCCGGGAGAGGCCTACTACCCGATCGAGGGCCCGCGCGGCGAGCTCGGCTGCTTCGTCCGGTCCGACGGCTCGGCCAAGCCCGCGCGCGTGCACATGCGCGACCCCAGCTTCACCAATCTGCAGGCCCTGGCCCCGATGGTCCGCGACAGCTACATCGCCGATCTGATCGCGACGCTGGCCATGCTCGACCCGATCCTCGGGGGCATCGACCGGTGAGCGCGACGAATCGGCCCCCGGTCCCCCGCTTCGGCCACGGCTCACGCGTGCCCGGTTGGGACTCCGCGGTCGACCTCACCAAGGACCCGGCGACGATCCCCGACCCGGCGACCACGCCGGTCCCGCCGCAGCTCAGGGAGCAGATCACTCAGGCTATGGCCAAGTACCCGGACCGCCGCTCGGCCGCTATCCCGGCGCTGCACGCCGCCCAGGACGAACACGGATGGTGCTCGCCCGAGGCGATCGATCAGGTCGCCACGGTGATGCGGTTGACACCCGCCTACCTCACCTCGGTGGCGACGTTCTACGACATGTTCAAGACCGTGCCCAAGGGCCGCCACGACGTGTTCGTGTGCACGAACATCTCGTGCTCGCTGCTGGGCGCCGACGAGTTCTTCGAGGAGATGCTCAAGGCGGCCGAGGGCCACTCGGACATCAACGTGGCCTCATTCGAGTGCCTGGGCGCGTGCGACATCGCGCCGATGGCGTCGGTCGACGGCGAGTACGTCGGCCCGCTCGTCGCCGAGGACGCACCGCAGATCGTCGAGGACGTACTTGCCGGCCGGACCGTGCTCGAGCACAAGCAACTGCGCTACCGACGCTCCGCCGATCCGGGTGTCGCCGAGGAGGCGAGCGACTTCTCGCCGCCCGACTCGGCAACCACCGAGATGGCCGACACCGCCGGCCTCGGTCCCGAGGGCGACAATGTCGACCGTCCCGGCCCCACGGCCGCGATCGAGACCCCAACCGACCCAGCTGAACAAGACGACGACCATGACTGAGCGCCCCCTGAAGATCCTGTTTGACCGCATCGACGAGCCCGGGCTGAACACGCTCGAGGTCTACGAGCGCCGCGGCGGCTACGAGTCGCTGCGCAAGGCGCTCGCCACGCCGCCCGAGGACGTGACCCAGACAATCATCGACGCGGGCATCCGGGGGCGCGGCGGCGCCGGCTTCCCGATGGGCCGCAAGGTGTCGTTCCTGCCCCACGGCGACATGGACAAGTACCTGGTGTGCAACGCGGACGAGTCCGAGCCCGGGACGTTCAAGGACCGCGAGATCATGCAGAAGAACCCCCACATGCTGATCGAGGGCGTCCTGATCGCGTCGTGGGCCGCCGGGACGAGCCGGGCATTCATCTACATCCGCGGCGAGTACGCCCACCAGGCCGACATCCTCGAGGCGGCCATCGCCGAGGCCCGCGACGCGGGCTACATCGGCGAGAAGATCCTCGGTTCCGACCACACGGTGTCGCTCGTGCTCCACCGCGGCGCCGGCGCCTACATCTGCGGTGAGGAGACCGGCCTGCTCGACTCGCTCGAGGGAAAGCGGGGCAACCCGAGGCTGAAGCCACCGTTCCCGGCGATCGAGGGCCTGTACCACGGGCCGACGCTGATCAACAACGTCGAGACGCTGGCGACCGTGCCGGCGATCATCCGCATGGGCGGCAAGGAGTACGCGGAGCTGGGCACCGAGACGTCCACGGGCACCAAGCTGGTGTCGATCTCCGGCGACGTGCAGCGACCGGGCAACTACGAGGTCGTGCTGGGGACCCCGTCGCGCGAGCTCATCTACGGGCTGGCCGGCGGACCGGCCGAGGGACGCGAGATCAAGTTCTGGTTCCCGGGCGGCTCGAGCTCACCCGTGCTGACCAAGGACGACCTCGACATCCCCTACGACTTCGACTCGATGGCCAAGGCCGGCTCGATGCTCGGCTCGGGCGCGATCATCGTCATCGACGACTCGCACACCGTGCTCGAGGTGGCCAAGAAGGTCGCCAAGTTCTACGCCCACGAGTCGTGCGGCAAGTGCGTGCCGTGCCGCGAGGGCACCAACTGGACGGTCAAGATGCTAGACCGGATCGAGTCGGGGGAGGCAACCCCGATGGACCTCGACATCATGGCCTCCGTGCAGGAGCAGATCATCGGCAACTGCCTGTGCGTCCTGGGCGACGCGATGGCCATGCCGATCGGATCGATGGTCGAGAAGTTCCGGCCCGAGCTCGAGGCCGAGATCGAAGCGGCGCGTGAGCGCGCCGAGGGGGCGGATGTAGCGGACGTGATCGCAGTCGGGGTCGCGGACGAGCACGCGGGACCCTTCCCGGTGCACTAGAAATCCCCCCCGAACGCCATGCCCCGTCCCCCAGAGAACATCATCCAGCTGACGATCGACGGCCGCGAGGTGCGCGCGCCCGAGGGCATGATGCTGGTCGACGCCGCCAAGCAGGGCGACATCGAGATCCCCTACTTCTGTTACGAGCCCAAGCTTGGCCAGCCGGTCGGCGCCTGCCGGATGTGCCTGGTCGAGATCGAGGGCATCCCCAAGCTCCAGACCTCGTGCTCGACGGCGGTCAAGGACGGGATGGTCGTCCACACCCAGACTGAGCGTGTGCACCACGCGCAGAACGCGATCGTCGAGTTCCTGCTCGTCAATCACCCGCTCGACTGCCCGGTGTGCGACAAGGGCGGCGAGTGCCCGCTCCAGGACATCACCTTCGGGTGGGGGCTCGGGCGCTCGCGGTTCATCGAGCCCAAGCGGCATTTCGAGAAGCCGCTGGCCCTCAGCCCGCTGATCGCGATCGACCGCGAGCGGTGCATCCTCTGCTACCGCTGCGTGCGCTTCTCGCAGGAGATCTCCGAGGACTACCAGCTGATCTTCACCGAGCGCGGCGCCCACACGTTCGTCGGCACCCACGACGGCCACCCGTACGTAGCCCCGTTCAGCGGCAACATAGTCGAGCTGTGTCCCGTGGGCGCGCTGACCTCGCGGGCCTATCGCTTCCGGGCCCGGCCGTGGGACATCGAGGGCGCGGGCGGCATCTGCACGCTCTGCCCGTCGCAGTGCAACGTCGAGTTCACCGTCCGCGACGAGAAGGTCATGCGGGTGCGCTCCCGCGACGCCACCGGCGCCGCCACCGGCGGCGGCCCCGGCGGGAACGATGAAGTCGACGACGGCTGGATGTGCGACAAGGGCCGCTTCGCCTACCAGGCCATCCACGTCGATGAGCGCATCACCCAGCCGCTCGTGCGTGACGGCGGGACGTTGCGGCCCGTCTCCTGGGAGCGCGCGCTCGGCGACGCCGCCGGCCTGGCCCGTCACAAGGGGTCGGTCGGCGCGCTCGTGGGTGGGCAGGCGACCAACGAGGAGGGCTTCCTGATCCACCGCTTGATGCGCGAGGCCCTGCGGTCGGGCGATCTCGACTCGCGTGAGGGATCGCACATCCCGGCCGAGCTCGCTCGCTCTCTGGCAGCTCCGGCTCTGCAGGCCACGGTCCCGGACCTGGAGTTCGCTCATACGGTGCTGATCCTCGGTTGCGAGCCGCTCGACGACGCCCCGATCCTCGACCTGCGGATCCGCAAGGGTGTGCGCCGCCGCGGCGTCCGGCTGGTGATCGCCACCGATCGGCCGAGCGCCCTGGATCCGAACGCGGGTCTGGTCAGGCGCTATGCCCCGGGCGGCGAGGCCGCGTTCCTGACCGAGCTCGACGCTGCGCTCGGCGGCGACGCGGCGCCCGGCGACCCCGAGACCGACGACCGGGATATGGCCGCCCTGGCCGAGTACCTCCGCGCCGGCGGCGAGGACATCGTCATCGTCTGGGGCGAGCGCCGGCTCGACCCGGCCGCGCTCCGCACACTGCTCAGCGTCGCCCAGCGCCTCGGGCTGGCCGACCACGACGGCGCCGGGCTGCTGGAGCTCCCCGCCGGCGGCAACGGCCGGGGACTGCGCGAGGCCGGCGTGCTCCCGGACAGCGGCCCCGGATACGGCTCGCTTTCTGAGTCGGCGGGCCCGGGGCGGAGTGCCCGGGAGATTGCCCAGGCCGCCGCCGACGGCGAGATCGGTGCCCTGTACCTCTTCCAGACCGACCCGATCCGCGACCAGCCCGACCGTGCTCTGTGGGAGCGGGCGATGCGCCGCGCCGGCGTCGTCGTCGCCCACGCGAGCGTCCTCACCGAAGGTCTCGCCGAACACGCCAACGTGATCTTCCCGGCCGACTCCTACGCCGAGAAGGAGGGCACGGTCGTGCACCCCGACGGCCGGCTCCAGCGCCTGCGCCGCGCGATCGCCCACCCCGGGCAGGTGCGCTCCGGCTGGTCGGTGGTGGCCGAGCTGGCCAAGCGCGCCGGCCTTGACACCGGCGTGCTGACCTCCCCGATGGCGTTCGCGCAGCTCGTCGAGGCGGTGCCGTTCTATCGCGGCCTGACCCTCGAGGAGATCGGCGGGCGCGGCGTGCGCTGGCAGTCACGCGACGCGGCCTCGGAGTTCCCGGTCCCGGACGGCGGCGGGGCGATGCCGGCGGTGTCGGCGTCCTCCCCTGGAGGCATCGCGGCCGCACCCGACACGAACGGCGCCGACCACACCGCCACCGCCGGCGCACTGCGCCTCGGCCGCTACCGCCCGATCTGGGCCGCGCCCGAGGTCGAGATCTCTCCCTCGCTGAAGTTCACCATCGCCCGCCAGCAGATCGAGCTCTCTCCCGAGGATGCCGAGCATCTCGGGATCGGCCCCGGGGACGCGGTCGTGGTCGCGCAGAACGGGACGCGTCTACGGGGAACGGCCCACGTGCGCACCGGAGTTCCCGCGGGCACGGTGTTCCTGGCCGACGGCATCCACGCCGGCTCAGCCAACGCCTTCACCGAGCCGACGGTCGAGGTGCGCAAGCCGTGATCAGCTTCGCGGAGGTCAACTACTTCGAGCCCTGGTGGGTTCAGATCATCAAGTCGATCGTCATCTTCGCGGTGATCTTCGCGATCCTGCCGATCCTGATCGTCTACGAGCGCAAGCTGCTGGGCCGCTTCCAGGCGCGCTACGGGCCGAACCGCGTGGGGCCGTTCGGGCTGCTCCAGCCCATGGCCGAGATCGTCAAGTTCGCGATGAAGGAGCCGTTCCGAACCGCGACGTCGATCGGCCTGCTGTACCGCATCGCGCCCATGATCTCGATCGTCACCGCGGTTGCCGCGATGGCGATCATCCCGTTCGGCGACGTGCAGCACGTCTTCGGCCAGGAGGTAGGGCTATACGGGATCGACGTCTCGATCGGCCCGCTGTACGTGTTCGCGCTTGCCGGCATCTCCTTCTACGGCGTCATGCTCGGCGGTTGGGCCTCGGGCTCCAAGTACGCCTTCCTGGGCGCGATGCGCGGCGCGGCGCAGCTGATCTCCTACGAGGTGTCGCAGGGACTGGCGCTGGTGGGCGTGATCATCACCGCCCAGACCCTGTCCCTGACCGGGATCGTCCACGCCCAGGAGGGGATGTGGTTCTTCATCCCCCAGTTCGCCGGCTTCCTGGTCTACCTGGTGGCGTCGTTCGCCGAGACCAACCGGGCGCCGTTCGACCTGCTCGAGGCGGACTCCGAGATCATCGGTTACTTCACCGAGTACGGCGGCACGTCGTTCGTGGCCTACCTGTTCGCCGAGTACGCGAACATGATCGTCGTCTCGGCGATCGCCGTGACCGTCTTCTTCGGCGGCTGGCTGATGCCGTTCGGGATCCATCCCCCCGGCTGGGTCGACCCGATCGTCGTGCTGGTAAAGATCATCCTCGTCTTCACCTTCTTCATCTGGGTCCGCGCGACCCTGCCCCGGCTGCGCTATGACCAGCTGATGTCACTCGGCTGGAAGATCCTGCTGCCGTTGGCGACCCTGAACCTGCTGGTGACCGCGATCGTGGTGGCCTCATGAGCCCTTACAACCCCAGTGACGACGTCATCGAGGTGGTGCGCTCACCGGCCCCGGGTCCGGTGGCGGGTACCTACCGCGCCTTCGGCGAGACGCTCCGCGGTCTTAAGACCACATTCGCCCGCATCGTCGAGGGACCGGTGACGATCCAGTACCCCGAGGAGAAGACGCCCGTCTACCCCCGCTTCCGCGGCCGCCACAAGCTGCACCGGTTCGAGGACTCGGGCCTTGAGAAATGCGTCGGCTGCTCGCTGTGCGCGGCCGCCTGCCCGGCCGACTGCATCCGGGTGGTGGCGGCGGAGAACACTCCGGTCAACCGCGTGTCGGCGGGCGAGCGCTATGCGGCGGTCTACGAGATCAACCTCAGCCGCTGCATCTTCTGCGGCTACTGCGAGGTGGCGTGCCCGTTTGACGCGATCACCATGGGCCACGACTACGAGATGTCGGACTACACGCGCTCGGACCTGATCTTCACCAAGGAGATGCTGCTCGCCGAGCCGATCGAGCGCACCCCGCTGCGGCGGGAAGGCGAGTAGCGGTGGTGCTCACCGCGATCATCTTCTTCATCGCCGCGATCGGCGCGATCAGCGGGGCGATCGGCGTGGTCATGCTCCGCAACCCGTTCTACAGCGTCCTGTCGCTGGCGATCCACCTGGTCTCGCTCGCCGCGCTGTTCCTGCTGCTGCGCGCCGAGTTCGTCGCCGCCGCCCAGGTCGTGGTCTACGCCGGCGCGGTGATGGTTCTGTACGTGTTCGTGGTCGCCTACGTGGGCGGCGGCGAGCAGCTGGCCAGCGGCGGGGTGCTGCGGGTACTCGGGCCGCTGTTCGCTTTGGCGCTGGCGATTGAGCTCTGCATCGCGCTGCTGGGCGCCGGTCTGAAGGGCGTCAACACCAAGGGCGCGCCGTACGTCACCGGCTTCGGCACCCCGCAGCACATCGGCAAGCTGTTCCTGACCCAGTACCTGTTCCCGTTCGAGCTCGCCTCGATCCTGTTGCTCGTCGCGGCCGTCGGCGCGGTCGTGCTCGCCCGCCGCCGGCGCGGGCTCGAGCCCGAGGAGCAGAGGATCGATCAGTTCCTGTTCCGCGCGCGGCGCCCGGCTTACACCGGGACGATGGCCGAGGGCGCGGGCATCCGCCCCACCACCCAAGACGAGCCGTACGCGGTCGAGGCCGAGCGGGTGGGGACCGGCGCCGGCGAGAGCTCCAAGCCCGAGGGCGGCTGGTAATGAATATCGGCTGGTACCTGGTCGTCTCGGCGATCATCTTCTGCATCGGCGCCGGCGGCGTGCTCGTCCGCCGCAATCCGCTCGTGATCCTGCTCTGCCTGGAGCTGATGCTCAACGGCGCCAACCTCGCGCTGGTGGCCTTCTCGCGGTTGTGGGGCGGCGAGGACGGGCAGATCTTCGCCCTGATCGTGATGGTGGTGGCGGCCGCCGAGGTGACGGTCGGCCTCGGGCTGGTCGTGGCGATCTACCGGCTGCGCATGCCGATCGACGTGGACGAGCTCAGCGAGCTGCAGGGATGATGATTTTGTTTTCGGTGCTTGCGGGCGACTGGGGTCGCCATTGCCCGGACCGGCGTCACCCGGCTGGCCACCGCACCACCGCGGTTCGCTCGGATCGTCGCCGCACCACCACCTGCAAAAGCGCGCATACACCGCTGCCCGTGAGCGCGACACGCAGTTATGCAGCTGTGGCGTGCAGAACCGCTCACGCCTTCCGCCGCCCGCGGCCCACGCGCGGTTTTGCAGGTCGCCGGCCCGGAGCCACCCAGCCCAACCCACCCACCCACGCGCGCTGATGACTGCCACCACCGCCGGCTGGCTCGTGTTGCTGTGCCCGCTCGTCGGGACGATCGTGCTCGCGCTTGGATGGCGGGTGTGGCCCGGGCGCGCGGCGGGCTGGATCGGCACGCTGGCCATCGGGCTGTCGTTCGTGTTCGCGGTCATCGCGTTCGCCAAGCTGCAGAGCTTCAGCCCCGACCACCGCCAGCTCACGTCCTCGCTCTGGAACTACGACTTCTCGGCGGGTGTCGACGCCAAGCTCCAGATCCTGGTCGACCCGCTGTCGGTGTTCATGATCCTGGTCGTCTCCGGGGTCTCAACCCTGATCCACCTGTACTCGGTCACCTACATGACCCGCGACCGGGGCTTCTCGCGGTACTTCGCGTACCTGAACTTCTTCGTGTTCTCGATGCTGCTGCTCGTCCTGGCCGGCAACTTCATCCTGCTGATCGTCGGCTGGGCATTCGTGGGCGCCGCCTCGTACCTGCTGATCTCGTTCTGGTACCGGCGCACCACCGCGACCCGCGCCGGCATCAAGGCGTTCGTGATCAATGTGGTCGGCGACGTGGGGCTCGTGATCGCCACCTTCATCATCTTCCAGCACACCCACACGGTGCAGTTCCTGCCGGTCTTCAAGGCCGTCCACACCAGCTTCGCCCGGAACGGCACCCCGATCGTCGCGGCCTGCCTGCTGCTACTGGTCGGCGCCTTCGCGAAGTCGGCCCAGGTCCCGCTGCACACCTGGCTCCCGGACGCCATGGAGGGCCCCACTCCCGTCTCCGCTCTGATTCACGCCGCGACCATGGTGACCGCAGGCGTGTACCTGATCGCACGCATGCACGTGCTCTTCGAGTGGGGCCAGACCGGCGCCGACGTCGGCGCGATCGTGGGCTGCGCGACCCTGCTGATCGCGGGCACGGTGGCGCTGGTGATGACCGACATCAAGCGCGTGATCGCGTATTCGACGATGTCCCAGATCGGCTACATGATCATGGGCGTCTCGCTCGGCGCCTACTCGGCCGGGCTGTTTCACCTGATGACCCACGCCTTCTTCAAGGCCCTGCTGTTCATGGGGGCGGGATCGGTGATCGGCGCGATGGCCGGCGATCAGTCGCTCGACCGGATGGGTGGGTTCCGCCGCGCGCTGCCGTTCACGTTCATCTGCTTCCTGATCGGCGGCCTGGCGCTGAGCGGGATGCCGCCGTTCTCCGGCTGGCTGTCCAAGGACGACATCATCGGCTTCGCCGACCATCGCGGCGGCGCCTTCGTGATCCTCGGGATCGCCGGCTACGTGGGCGCGCTGCTGACCGGCGTCTACACGTTCCGGATGATCTTCCGTACGTTCTTCGGCGATCCGGTCCCCGAGGCACTCGAGCTCGAGCACGGGCACCTCGCGCACGCCGAGGTTCCTCGTAACCCGATGACGGGTGAGGAAGAGGACACCGACGTCGGCTTCCCCGGCCCCGATCACTTCATCGCCGAGCGCGAGTGGCCCATGAAGATCGCGATGGGCACGCTCGCCGTGCTGGCCGTGATCGGCGGCCTGATCCAGATCCCCGGCGTCGACGACGGCGTGACCAAGTTCCTCGATCCGACCTTCGCCGACTCCAAGTACTACCACGTGGACGTCAAGGCCGGGCCCGCCTGGGTCGGGCTGGTGATCGGCGCGCTGATCGCAATCGCGGGCGTCGCCATCGCCTTCCGCATCTGGATCCGCCAGCCCGGCACGGCAGCGCGGCTGCGCGAGCGGTTCGGCGCCGTGTACACGTTCCTGTGGCACAAGTGGTACTTCGATGAGCTCATCGACTTGCTCATCGTTCGGCCGGCGCTGTGGACCGGTCGCCTGGTCGATACCGTGGCCGAGCGCTCGCTCATCCAGGGCGTGTTCACCGGCGGCGCCACCGGCGTGGTCCGCGCCGGCTCGGCCGCGGTCCGCCGCGCCCAGACCGGCTTCGTGCGCTACTACGCCGCGCTGATGATCGTCTGCGTCGGCGGCGTCGCCCTCTACTTCCTGATCTCAAGCAGCTGAGACCCCCGACGCCGACACCGACACCGACACCGACACCGACACCGACACCGAGA
>Ga0335073_10003284_pt1 | contig 22503 bp, 20 predicted proteins | sample Lox_Sample_22_FD_207093 | JGI IMG/M metagenome (GOLD analysis project Ga0335073, IMG submission 207093) | Soil microbial communities from Loxahatchee National Wildlife Refuge, Florida, United States - Lox_Sample_2.2 | ecosystem: Environmental > Terrestrial > Soil > Wetlands | place: USA... | reverse complement strand
TACAAGAGTTTCGACGGCGTGCTGATGCCGACCAAAATGGTGGAGAAAATCGGGCCGCAGCAGTTTCAGATCACCATCGATTCGGTGAAGGTAAACCAGGATGTTGCCGCGGACCAGTTCAATCCGCCGGCGGACGTGAAGGCGCTGCTCGAAAAGAAGTGACGGCCGAATTTCCGGTTCAGCACCCTGCTAGGACAGCCATTCCGTCGTCACGCCAACCAGGAGCCGCCCCAACAGCAGCGCCGCGTCGCGCTCGACCTTTTCGAGGATCTGCTCGGCGTGGGCCTGGTCGCCTGAAACCGTCGCCACGGCGACCAACCCGCGCTGCCACAGGTCCTGATAATCGATCTCGGCCACCGATACGTTGAACTTGCTGCGCAGCCGGTCTTTCAAGCTCTTGACGTAATGACGTTTGTCTTTTAACGAATGCGATTCCTCGAGCCGCAGCTCCAGAATCATGACGCCGATGCTGGGCATTTATGTGCCGGGCACTTTAAACCAGCGCTTCGCTGGCGACCCGCTCGGTGACGAACGCTTCAATCACGTCGCCGGGCTTGATGTCGTTGAAATTCGCCAGGGAGATGCCGCACTCGAAGCCCTGCTTCACTTCGCTTGCATCGTTCTTGAAGCGCTTCAGACCCAGCACCTTGCCGGTATGGATCACCACGTTGTCGCGCAGCAGGCGAACTTCGCTGTCGCGCGTGATCGATCCGTCCTGCACCATGCAGCCGGCCACCGTTCCCACCTTGCTGATGCGGAACACTTCGCGAACCTGCGCGCGACCCTTGTAGACTTCCTTGAACACCGGCTCGAGCATCCCGGTCATGGCGCGCTTGATCTCGTCGGCCAGCTCGTAAATGATGGTGTGCAGGCGGATGTCGACTTTTTCCTGCTCCGCGACGGCCTGCGCGGTGCGCTCCGGCCGAACGTTGAAGCCGACGATGATCGCGTTCGACGCCGAAGCGAGCAGAACGTCGGTCTCGGTGATCGCGCCGACACCGGAATGCAGCACGCGAATCTTGACCTTGTCGGTGGAGAGCTTTTGCAGCGTATCGGTCAACACTTCCGCCGTGCCGCCGACGTCGGTCTTGAGAATAATGTTCAGCTCTTTCGTCTCGCCTTCCTTGAGCTGATCGTGCAACTGATCGAGGGTGATGCGGTTGGTCTTCGACATCGCCGCTTCGCGCGCCTTGCTCTCGCGATAAATCACGATCTGCTTGGCCTTGGCCGTATCGGTGACCACTTGCAGCGTGTCGCCGACCTCGGGCAGCGATTCGAGGCCGATCACTTCAGCGGGCATCGACGGAGGAACTTCGCGAATCGGCTGGCCGCGATCGTCAAACATCGCGCGCACGCGTCCGAATACCGAGCCGCAGATGAAATAATCGCCCACGTGCAGCGTGCCATTGCGCACCAGCACCGTCGCCACCGGACCGCGCCCGCGGTCGAGCTGCGCTTCAAGAACCGTTCCCATCGCCGGCCGCGCCGGATTGGCCTTCAGATCCTGCAAATCGGCCACCAGCAGAATCATTTCGAGCAACAGATCCAGATTGGTCTTGGCCTTCGCCGAAACCGGAACCATTACCGTGTCGCCGCCCCAATCCTCGCTGAGCAGGCCGCGGTCGGCGAGCTGTTGCTTGATTCTTTCCGGCTGCGCGTCCGGTTTGTCGATCTTGTTGATGGCGACAATAATTGGAACCTTGGCGGCTTTGGCGTGGTCGATCGCTTCGAGCGTCTGCGGCATTACGCCGTCGTCAGCCGCCACCACCAGCACCACGATGTCGGTGACCTTGGCGCCGCGCGCGCGCATTCGCGTGAACGCTTCGTGGCCGGGCGTGTCGATAAACACGATATTCCGGCCGTTTTTCTCGATATGATACGCGCCGATATGCTGGGTGATCCCGCCCGCTTCCGAGGCGGCCACGTTGGCCGAGCGGATGGCGTCCAGCAGGCTGGTTTTTCCGTGGTCGACGTGGCCCATAATGGTGACCACCGGCGGGCGCTTTTCGCGGTCCTTCTCGACCTCGGCTTCTTCCATCTCCTGCCGCGTTTCCTGTTCGTAGCTGACTTTATTGGTGGATGCGCCGAAGTCGCGCGAGACCTCTTCCGCCAGCTTCACGTCGAGTGTCTGGTTGATGGTTGCGAAAATTTTCTTTTCGAACAGCCGCTTGATCACCAGGTTGGCTTTGACGCCCAGTTTTTCCGAAAGCTCCTTCACGGTGACGCCTTCGGCGATGGTAATTTCGCGGTCGACCGGAGGCGGCACGAACGATTCCGAGCGCCGCATCACCGGACGGATCCGACCCTCTTCTTCCTCGCGCCGGCGATCGGTGCGTCCCGCACCGGGCTTGGTCGCGTGGCGGCGGCCGGTATCGGTCGGAACCGTGGCCGGTTCGGCACGCAGCGGCGAGGTCGGATGCATCGCGCGGCCGCGTCCGACGGGTCCGCGTCCCGGTCCGCCGGGAGCTTGTCCCGGTCCGCCCGGACCACGCGATAACGGTTGTCCCGGCCGCACCGGACCCTGATAGATCGGCCTTCCCGGCACCGGACTCGCCGGCCGGTTCGCCGGCATCCCCGGCCGCGGCGCGGCGGGCATCCCCGGCGCTCCCGGACGATGTGTCAATTTCGCCACCAGATCCGGCCGCGGAGGAACCACCGGCCGTGCCGCGGGCTGTCCCGCTAAATTCGGTTTCGCCGGCGGACGCAATGGTCCGCCTCCGCCAACCGGCTGCGGACCTGCCGGAGCAGCCTGCGGAGCCGGCGCGCCCGGCCGCACGTTAGGCCGCGGAGTAGGAATGCTCGGAGGCGCGGGCCGTCCAGGAGCTGCCGCGGGCGCTTTCGGCAGTTCGCCGACGCCCGGCGGAAGCGGCTGCCGTGGACCCGATAAAATTTGCCCCGGCTTCGGAGCAGGAACCGGTTTTGCCGGAATGGCCGCCCCGCGCGCCGGTGGGGCAGGCGCGGGCGGCGCGGTCTGGACCGGCGCTGATGGAAGCGGAGCCGGGGGCGCGGGCACCGGGTGCACAGTGGTGCTCGCCAGCGGCGGACGCAGCGGGTGAATACGGACGGGAGCCGGCGGCACCGCTGCTTCTTCCGTGGTTTCCTTTCGAGCTTCGAGCGAGGCAGGTTCAGGTTTGGCGGCGTGCGGCGCGGGTTCCGGCGCGGGCGCCTTCGTCTCGGCCGCTTCCGCGGGAGCCGCGGTTTCGGGTTCGGCCTCAGGCGCGTGGACGGCGCCGTTTTCTCCCAAAGCTCCGCCTAACCGGCGACGCACCTCGAGCGCCACGTCATCGTCGAGGGAACTCGAGTGAGTTTTCTTGTCCGAAACTCCCAGCTCGGGCAGCAGTTCGAGGATCACGTTCGGCTTCACCTCCAGCTCCCGAGCCAGCTCATTGATACGGATTTTGCTCATACAGATCCGACCCGGCGTAAACCTCCTGCTGCCGGGTCATCGGATAAACCTCTCCTTAAGAAGCCTCACTCGTTAATCACCTCGCGGGGCTCCGTTTGCTCCGTGTTTTCTATCCTAACAGATTCGTTTTCCGGGTCCGCCTCCTGCTCTACCGTTTCCATTGCCGGCTCTGCACTTTTTATTGCCGGCTCTGCCGTGGTTTCCATTGCCGGCTCTGCCGTGGTTTCCATTGCCGGCTCCGCCGCGGTTTCCATAGATGGTTCGAATTGACCATAATATCCGTTCACGGCCAACTGAATCAGTTCGATCGCTTCCGGACCGATCTGAATTTCCTCAAGCTGTTCCGGCGTCATCGACCCCAGCCGCTCTACCGTTGGCACGCCGGCGGCCATTAATTTTTCCACGATCGTTTCCGGCAATCCATGATCGATCAGCACCGAAACCGGCGCGCCCGGCACCACCAGGGCCATCTGCGACTCCACTTCCTGCCGCTTTTCTTCTTCACTCTTGATATCGATGCGCCAGCCGAGCAGCTTCGCCGCCAGCCGCACATTCTGACCTTTTTTCCCGATGGCGAGCGAAAGCTGCGTATCGTCGACGATCACTTCCATGTGCTTTTCCGTGGGATCGAGAATCGTCACGCGCGAAATTTTCGCGGGACTCAGCGCGTGCGTCGCAAACACCACCGGATCTTCGTTGTACTCGATGATGTCGATCTTTTCTCCGCGCAATTCGCGGATGATCGACTGCACGCGCATGCCTTTCATGCCCACGCACGCGCCCACGCTATCCACGTCGCGATCGCGGCTCGACACCGCGATTTTGGTGCGCTCGCCCGCCTCGCGCGCGCAGCCTTTGATCACCACCGTGTTGTCGTAGATTTCCGGAACTTCCTGCTCGAACAGGCGCATTACCAGCTCCGGCGCCGCTCTCGAAACGATCACGCCCGCGTTCTTCCCTGCCTTTTCGACGCTCTTGATCACGCAGCGGATGCGGTCGCCGACGCTGAAACTTTCCAGTTTCGACTGCTCTTTTTTCGGTAGCCGCGCCTCGGTTTTTCCGAGGTCCGCCACTAAATCCTGACCCTCGATGCGCTTGATTACGCAGGTGACCAGCTCGCCCACGCGGCCGGAATATTCGGAATAAATGTTTTCCCGCTCCGCTTCGCGAACTTTCTGCAGGATCACCTGTTTCGCCGTCTGCGCGGAGATGCGGCCCAGCGCGTCGGTCGGTTTGGCGAAGCGAATTTCCGCTTCCAGTTCCGCCGCCGGATCGATTTCGCGGGCTTGCTTCAAAGAAATTTCCTTATCCGGATCGGTCACTTCCGGCACCACCCGGCGCACGCCGAAAATATGGATGGCGCCGGTCTGCTCGTCGAGATCGGCCACCAGGTCCTCGGTGGTGCGGAAATGTTTGCGCGCGGCCACCAGCATCGCGTCCTTGACCGCGTCCAGGATGATTTTCGGATCGATGCCTTTTTCCTTGCTCAAAATTTCGATGGATTGATAAATCGTTCCCAAGCTGCTCATATAAAATTCCGTTGTCGATGAATTCGGGCGTTACCACTCGAACTTAAGGTTCGCCTTTTCGACCTGTTCGAGCGGAAACTGAACGCTCCGCCCCGGGGACGGCTCGAGGGTGATGATTCCCTGCGTGAAGCTCTTCAAATCGCCCACCCAATGGCGCTGATTTTCCACCGGCTGCCGCAGCACGACTTTCACTTTTTGCCCCACGAACCGTTCAAATTCGCGCGGCTTGGTCAATTTGCGCTCCAGTCCGGGTGAGCTGACTTCCAGCGTATAACCCGCGCCTGGGACCACGTCTTCGACGTCCAGAATGGTGCCGACGTTCTGCGAGATGTACTCGCAATCGGCGTGCGTGACGCCCTCCGGTTTATCGATAAAAATGCGCAGCAGCCGGCTGTGCCCGCCGCCCAGCAACTGGACCTCGACAATTTCCAGGCCCACGTCGCCGGCGACGCGCTCGGCGATTTCCCGAACTTTTTCGACGATAGCCGCGCGGTCCGCCATAATTTTCCCGGTAGCCGTAAATCGCGAGCAATAAAAAAGTGGGCTTTCGCCCACTCCAATTGCCCGACACCTGACTTGAGTATAGCACCCGCGCGCTACTTTGGCTTTTCTCCGTGCCCGTTCAATCCATTCCGCTGGTCGAGCCAGTTGGTTTCAAGCATCGCGTGCGATTCTCGAAATTCGTTTTGCAGCTCCCTATGGGATCCGTGTCAGCGGGTTGTGAGCCATAGCCCGTGTGCGAGTTTATTCGTTCATCTGACGCGAGAATACCATGATAAACTCGACCGACGATGCTCACTCTCGCCGCCATTCTCGCGATTTTCGTCTACGGCATGATCGCCGCGATGCTCGGCACCATCCTGCCGGACCTGTCGGCGCGCTTCAAACTGACGCCGCAGCAGAACGGGACCATCGCGTCGATGCAGGCGCTGGGGCTGATCATCGCCTCGGTCGGCGTGGGGCCGCTGATCGATAACGAGGGCAAAAAAGCCGGGCTGGTTCTGGGGCTCGCCATTATCACGGCCGCGTTGTTTCTTCTTCCCAAATCAGCCGGTTATTCGCACCTGATTTTTCACCTTTTCCTGCTCGGATTGGGCGGCGGAATCATCGTTACAGGCGCCAACGCGCTCGCCGGCGACGTCGATCAGTCGCATCGCGCCGTCGCGCTGAACCTGGTGAACATTTTTTTTGGACTCGGCGGAATGCTCACGCCGTTTCTTTCCGCGAATCTTCTGAATCGGAACTCATTCCGGCTGTGCTACCTGGTGGCCACCTGCTCGGCCATCACGCTGGCGATTCATATCGCCACGCCGATGCCTCCGCCCAGCGGCGGCGCGAGCTTCGTTTTTTCGGAAATCGGACCGGTGCTGGGCAAGCCGGCGTTGTTTCTGTTCGCGCTGATGCTGTTCCTTTATGTCGCCTGCGAGGTGGGCGTGTGGAACTGGCTGGCGCAACACCTGATCGCGCAGGGTCTCCCCGAATCGCGCGCGCTGAACATTCTGTCGCTCGGTTTCGCGCTGGGATTGCTGGTGGGACGCGTGGTCGTTTCCCGAGTCCTGCTCTCGGTTTCGCCGGAAAACGTGACGCTCGGCGCGGCGGCGCTGATGGCCGTCACCACGTTCTGGATGCTGCGCACCACGCGTTACGCCGGCGTCGCGGTGTTTTTTGCCGGCATCGCCATGGCTCCCGTTTTTCCGACGGTTCTGGCCATGGTCGCCGACCGCTTCCAGACGATGACCGCCACTGCGCAGGGCGTAGCCATCAGTTCCGGATGGATCGGCCTGGCAGTCAGCTCGCGCGTGATTGGTTCCATCGCCGGGGGCGATCCGAAGCGATTGAAGACGGCGCTGTTGGTGATTCCCGCGGCTTCGCTGCTGATTGTCGCGGTGAATCTGACGCTGCGCGCGCTCTAGCGAGGGTGCTGAAAAAAGGGGACAGGCCGCCGTGACGCGGCGCTAAACGGAGCGCGTAAACGTCTGACTGATTACTGCTGGTCGCCGCTCGCGGGATCTTTCTTCGGCGCGTCCGGCAGGATGAACGTCGTCTCGCCAGGCCGCAGCAGCTTCAGCTGTTTCCGGATCTCCATATCCTGCTCGCTCGGACTTTCCTTGAGCAAGCGGATATGCTCCCGCCGCCGGTCATTATCGAGCGCCATGGCCGCATTTTGTTCCTGAAGTTGCCGGATCTGCCGGTGTTTTTCCTCGAGCGCCTGAACGCCCTGCGGTCCGCGCAGCGCCATCCATCCGTAGGCTCCGATGAAGGTAAGCGCTAAAAGGAATCCTCCCCGCCGAAACAAACGTTGCAACATAATCCTTTATAAACCGGATTTCAAAAAATTACCAGACGCGTGCTATGCTTCTCGTGTTAACGCCGTATGCGCCAGGAACCAGGCTCCAAGCCAGCCTGTCCGAAATGCGGATCGACTGATATACGCCGTTCCCGCGGCGAAGGCCTCGTCGCCATGATGGCCCGCATTTTTGGCCGTTGGCCGTACCGCTGCCGAAGCTGCCGGGTGAAATTTTATCGCTACTCAAACCCGCCCCACGAGCACGACCACGATTAGCCAGCAGAGTGCTGAAAAAGGGGACAGACTACTCTGTCCCCGCCTGTAAGTTATTCATGCCGCGTGCGGCCATGGCCGTGGACAGAGCGGTCTGTCCCCTTTTCAGCACCCTGCCAGGATCGATTAGCCCCGTCCGAAACGCCTCGAGATTCTCTGCGCGATTACTTGCCGCCGCCGGGCAGCACGAACAAGGAAAAATGCGCCAGTACGCGGCCGATCAGGCTGTCGCGCTCGGAAAGATTCACCCAGGCGATTTTTTGCGGATCATCGACGTCCTCAAAAAATCCGATTCCGCCGCGATGCAGGCGCTTGTCGCTCCAGGAGCTGATCACCTGGCCGTTCAGATAGGTGATGAAATGATCGTCCTGCACGCTGACCCGTACGCGATACGTCTCGCCGCGCGCCAGGGTCAAAGGCAGCGGCAGCGCCACGCGATCCCATTCGCGGCCATCCATCACCACGTAGCGCACCAGACCCGCGTTGGGCAGCGGACCCGGCTTGGTGATCATGAGCTTGGTGGCGTAATAATTCCGCTCATCGGAGGCGCGAAACACCCAGCTGAGACTTCTTTTTTCGAGTGCGCCGCCGAACTCCATCTGGTAATTCTGCATGGCCGTCGACCGGCTCCAGAGGCGCAGCACCGGAGCGGCGGCGGAAATAAAGCGCGATTCGGCACGCCGCGGATCGTCGATGCGGTGCAGCGTCGCGCTGCTCCAGCCCTGCCAGCCGCGCGAGAAATCCTGATGCAGAGTGATCGGCGCGCGCGCCCGCACCGCGTCGCTGATGCCGTCGCCGATGCGCTCAAACAATCCCCGCTTCACCGCCGGATCGAGCGTCACCGGCGGGAATGACGTTCCATTGCCGCCGCCCGGACCGGGCAGCAGAACGGCCGCCACCAGCAGCCCGCCGACGGTCAGAAACGCCGCCATCGACGCCGTCTGCCCCGCCGTACTCCCGTAGCGCGGAGTCGACTTTCGCTTGGTGACGGTCCACAGCTCGATCTCTTCCTCGTCACGCAGCGCCTGTGCGGACGCCAGACGGGCTTCCTGGCGATGCGCGGTGCAACAGTACTGTTGATCCACCAGGGATCGCAGCAGGCCGATCTTTTTTCCGCATAGAAAGCAGAGCATGCCGTCTGTCCTAAGAATTACAGCCCGATTCTACCAGTAACCTCTCGCGCGCTAACTGTACTAAGTGAAGAAAAACTAGGGTCTTGCCAGTCCTGGCCAATAGGTTCTAAGGTGTACAATCGAGAGAAGCTGGTTAGTACTTTAGCCTTCCCGGTTACTGGACCCCTCAATGAGCGGACCATTCGAGCCGTTCCGGATCCCGATTGAAGATGTATTGGACTTGCATAACGTTTCACCGCGGGATGTAGAAGACGTGGTTGAGGAATATCTGAGCGAGGCAAACCGGCTGGGGTTGAAGGCCCTGCGGATTATCCACGGCCGTGGAATCGGAGTCCAGCGTGAGACCGTGCGGCGCGTGCTGGCGCGGACGCCGTTTGTCCTTTCTTATGGCGACGCGCCGGCCGAAGCGGGCGGATGGGGCGCCACAGTCATTACTCTGCGCTGAAGCCGCCTGCTACAATCGAACGTTCATGTTCCGCAAGGTTCTGGTCGCCAACCGCGGTGAGATCGCGGTGCGCATCATTCGTGCGCTCAATGAGTTCGGTATTTCGAGTGTAGCCGTTTATTCCGATGCCGACCGCGCCTCCCCAGCCGTTCGTATGGCCGGTGAAGCCGCGCATCTGGGCCCGGCGCCGTCCTCAGAAAGTTATCTCAGGATTGATAAGATCATCGCGGCGGCCGAACGGCACGGCGCGGACGCGATCCATCCCGGTTATGGATTTTTGAGCGAAAACGCCGAATTCGCCGAGGCCTGCGCCGCGGCTGGAATCGTGTTCATCGGACCGCCCGCCGCCGCCATCCGCAAAATGGGATCGAAAACGTCGGCCCGGCAGGTGGCCATCGGGGCCGGTGCTCCGGTGGTGCCGGGAACGAAAGATCCGCTCGGCGAAATCGGCGAAGCGAAGCGGATTGCGGCGGAAATCGGCTATCCGGTGCTGCTCAAAGCCTCGGCCGGCGGAGGCGGAAAAGGCATGCGCCGCGTGGATCGCGAAGTGGACCTCGAATCCTTCCTGCGCGATGCGCGAAGTGAGGCGCTGCGCGCGTTTCGCAACGATGAAGTGTATGTCGAGAAGCTGGTGATGGAGCCGCGGCACATCGAAATTCAAGTGCTCGGCGACCATCATGGCAATTTGATCCATCTGGGTGAGCGCGAATGCTCCATTCAGCGGCGGCATCAGAAGGTGATCGAGGAGTGCCCGTCGCCGGTGATGCTGGCCCATCCCGAATTACGCGCGAAGATGGGCCATGCCGCGCTGAAAATCGCCCGCGCGGCCGGCTACGCCAACGCCGGAACCATGGAATTTCTGGTGGATCGCGACCGCAATTTTTACTTCCTGGAGATGAATACGCGTCTTCAAGTGGAGCACCCGGTGACCGAGCTGGCGACCGGCCTTGACCTGGTTCACTGGCAGCTGCGCATCGCCGCAGGCGAGCCGCTGACCATCCATCAGGAAGACGTGCGCTGGACCGGATCGGCCATCGAGTGCCGTGTTTACGCCGAAGATCCCGCGAACAATTACTTGCCGTCGCCGGGGAAGATCAGCCATCTGGAACAGCCGTCGGGACCCGGCGTTCGCGTCGATTCGGGCGTGTACGCGGGCTGGACGGTGCCGCTTGAATACGATCCGATGCTGGCCAAAATGGCGGTTTGGGCGCCGTCGCGGGAAGCGGCCATCGCCCGGATGCGGCGCGCGCTGGGGGAATACGTGGTGGAAGGAATTCGCACGAATCTCGCGTGGTTTGACCAGATTTTCGCCGATGAGTCGTTCCGCGCCGGCGATTTCTCCACGGCATTTCTGGATAAATTTCAGCCGCGCGGCGCTGAACCTGCGGATCTCGAAACGGAAGCGGTCGCCGTGCTGATCGCGTCTTTGCGCGAATCGGAACCGCAGGCGCCCGCTCCGGCCCGGTCGAGCGCGTGGCTCACCGCCGGCCGCGCTGAAATGATGCAATGAAGCTGGACGCCAATGTCGACGGCCATGCGGCGAAGTTTCAGGCCGATAACGGCCGTCTTCGCTATGAGCGCGACGGCGAGGCGATCGAGCGCGAATATTCCATCGCTTCGCTGGGCGCGCAAAGCTATAGCGTTCTGATCGGCGGACGAAGTTATTCCGTTGTTTCCGCCAACGGCGCGATTCGCGTGAACGGGCGCGCTTTTTCAGTCGAGCTTTTCGATCCGCGCGAAAGGCGAGGCCATGGGCCGGGCGGGACCGGCGAAGGGCGGCAGGACATTGTGACGCCGATGCCGGGAAAAATTGTGCGCGTGCTGGTCGCCGTGGGCGATGCGGTGGACGCCGGTCAGGGATTGGTTGTCGTCGAAGCGATGAAGATGCAAAATGAAATGAAGTCGCCCAAGGCCGGCAAGGTGGTCGAGGTGAAAACCAGACCCGACGCGACCGTCGCGGCCGGCGAAGTCCTCGTCGTGATCGAATAAACGTGATCGAATAAAGTGGTCATCGTATGGCCGACCAAAATTGCCTCAAATGCGGCGGAACCGGCTGGCGAATCGTCGAGCGCGCGGGATTGTCCGGCGCCGAAAAGTGCGACTGCGTTTCCATCGGACATTCCGAGGCGCTGCTGGAAACCGCGCGCATTCCGCCGAATTATGAACGCGCCACGCTCGATACCTTCGTCCTGCCGCGCGACAACCCGGTGGCGAGCGCGGGATTGGGCAGCGCATTGCTGCACGCCAAAGGATTCGCGCGCGATTTTCCGGCGGTCAATCCGCCCGGGCTGCTGTTGATCGGCGAGCCGGGAACGGGCAAAACGCATTTAGCCGTCGGCGTAATGAAGGCGCTGCTCGAAAAAGGCCACGAGTGCGTGTTCTTCGATTATCAGAATCTGCTGGACCGCATTCGTTCCAGCTACGATTCCGCCTCCGGCACCAGCGATCGCGCGGCGTACGCGACGGCGCTCGATTGCGACGTGCTGCTGCTCGACGACCTGGGCGCCCATCGCGTCACCGAATGGGTGGAAGATATTGTCACGTCGATCATCACTTCCCGCTGCAATCATCGCAAGCCGCTGATCGCGACGACCAATCTTCCCGATCCGGAAATTACGGGAAAAATCGTCGATTACACCGGCGCGGGCGGCGTGGCGGTTTATAAAAAAACGCTGACCGAAGCGATCGGCACCCGCGCGCGGTCGCGTCTGTTCGAGATGTGCAAGGTGATCAAGATGCAGGTCACCGAAGACTATCGAATCAAGCACGCGCGGTAGCCGCGGTCCAGTAGCGTAGGCCCTCAGGCTTGCGTAACCGCGATTATGTGGCGCGCGCACTCTTGCGTGCCGGCCTGGAGACGATGGCGCCGATACGAGGATTCAGCGATCACCGCGCTGTGGACGCGGTTCCGACGGCTGCGGCCTGCGTGGCTCTCCGCCGATGTTCCACGCCGATCGATCGCAGAATGTAGGATAATCGCCGCCGGTCCAATCCGCTCGCGGTGAACAAGGGAACAAATGACCGGCTGGCGTGAATCTCCAGATCGAGCGGAAGCGCGGCGCCGGGGAGCGGCACGCGCCAGCGGAAATCTCCGCCGAAAAACTCCCGGCGCGCGACCGGCCGCTCTTGGGCGATCAACGTCAGCTCCTGTTTTCTTCCGCGCCATGGAGGAATCCAGCCCTCCATCACCAGAACTCTTGGCGCGCCCGGCGGCAGCAGGTAGCGGAACCGGTGGCCTACCCAGCCGTCGCCGTACCAGCGCTGCGCCCGCAGGATGGTCCGCCCGATCACGTAGCCGCTGGCCCGCGTGAGCAACGCATTCAGCGGCGCCGGCCACTCCGCGGCCATCGTGGCGCAGGTTTCCAGGCCATAAACGATCGCGCCCGGCGGATAGCTCATTCCGGTGTGCCCGCGCAGCAGGCGCGCGATTTCCCGCGCGCGCGCCATGCCGCCGGAAGACGATTTGGCCGCCGCGTGCTCGCGCAGACAGCCCATGTAATCGGGAATATATTGCAGCGGATATTTTTTGCCAATGCGGATCAGCAGGTCCCAATCCATGGCGAAGTGCAGATCTTCCCGCAGATCGCCGGCGGCATCGATCGCGCTTCGCCGGAAATACGCCGTCTGTTGCAGAATATAGTCGGAAAGATAGACGAGCTTCCACAGATTGAACGGTTCGGTGCAGGGAAATCGCCGCTTAATTTTTCCTTGCTCGTCGATCAGGTAGCCTTCGCCATACACCGCGCCCGCCTGCGGATTTTCCTGAAGCGCGTCGACCGCATGACGGACCGCGCCGGGCAGAATCAGGTCGTCCGAATTGAGCCAGAACAGAATCGATCCGCGGGCCATTCGGAAACCTTTGTTGATGGCGTGCGATTGGCCGCGGTCGGGCTCCGAAATAAAGCGCAGGCGCGAGGCGTAATCCTTCACCACCGCGGCCGTTTCATCGGCCGACCCTCCATCCATCACGATGTATTCTAAATTCGGATAATCCTGCGCCAGAACGCTCTCGATGGTGGAGCGGATGAAGCGGCCGTGATTGAAGGACGGCGTGACGATGCTGACCAGCGGCTCCGCCATTTAAACGGCGAGCGCCGAAGTGCAGGCCGGGCAGCGCCGCGCCCCCAGCGGAATCGCGGTGCAGCATTCCGGGCAGGTCTTGGTGGTGACCGCAACCGGCGCCGGCTTAAACAACCGGTTCACCTGTTTCACCACGATGAAGATCACGAACGCGATGATCAGAAATTCGATCACCGCGTTGGCGAAGACGCCGTAGTTGATCGTCGGCGCAGCGGCCTTTCTGGCGTCGGCGAGGGTGTCGTAATGCTGGCCGTTCAACGCAATGAAGAGATTCGAAAAATCGACCTTGCCGACAAACAGGCCCACCACCGGCATCATAATATCGTTCACCATGGACGTGACGATCTTGCCGAACGCGGCGCCGATGATGACGCCGATCGCCAGGTCGAGCACGTTTCCCCGCATGATGAATTTTTTGAATTCCTGGAACATAAAGTCTCCTTCGCGCTAGGGAGTCTGCTGAAAAAAGAGGAGCAGACTGCTCTGTCCCCGTCCGTAATCTCTTCATTCCTTGTAGCACAGCGGCCGTCGAGAGAGTGGTCTGTCCCCTTTTTTTCGTTCTGAGTTCGAGGGACGGCGGGCTTCAGCCCGGCTTCCGGGCGAGTTTGCGGAGCTAAAGCTCCGCGCGGGATGAATCCCGCCCTCCAGGCGCGCGGGATTGTTAAAATTGGGTGATGGCGAAAAAGGCCCCGCTGATCACCGTGATTTGCCCCTGCTGTCAGGGGGAGCTGCACATCGACCCGGTGACGGCGGCGGTGATCCGCCATAAGGAACACGTGAAACCGCCGTCCATCGCGGATTTCGAGACGGCGGTGCAGCGCATGAAGGGCGAAGAAGGACGGCGCGAGGATATTTTCAAAAAGTCGGTGGAGGCGCACAAAAGCCATCACGACGTTTTGAGCAAGAAATTCGACGAAATGCTGAAGGTGGCCAAGGAAAATCCGGACGAGCCGCCGCCCAAGCGCGACATCGATTTCGATTGATGGACGGCGCTCCCGTTGGAAACTACAGATGAATCGGCCCGTCGCCGTCACCGCGCGTCATGTGGACGCCGGCGCCATGCGGATCGATCTGCCGCAACAGCGCCGAGAGCGGCACCGAGGTCAGAAAAAGATAATTCGACGGACCGCGTAGAAATCCCGCCTGGCGCAGCGCCGCGCCCCAGGCGGTGTGCGACTGGTTCGAGAGCAGCAGATCGACGCCGCGCCGCTCCAGCACTTGCGCGGCCATGAAAATCACCTTGTGCGCGTCTTCCGGCCGCGCCAGCACGTCGATAATCGATCCGACGCGCATGTCTCCGAAATATTTGTTCCGCGACATCCGGGTGTCAAGCACCACCGCCCACCCCACTACGCGTCCGCCATCGACGATTCGCAGACGGAGGAAGCGGTCGTCCTCGGCCGGATAAAGAATGTTCAGAACCCGCGCGTCGCGCACTCCGACCATGGCGTAACGGGGATGGCACTCGCGCCATAAGTCGGTGGCCCAGCCGGAAAATTCCGAAACCTGCTCCGCCCAGCAGGATTCATAACGCCGCGGATTGGGACTCAAGGCCAACTTCGCCGCTTTCACTCCCATCCACCCGATTCCGGAAAATGCGGCCAGATCCAGAGCCAGTTTTTTTGCCGGCGAGTTGCGCAAATGCTGGATGTTGCGCAAAAAACGAAGCGCGTTGCGCACCCGGAAATAAAACGGCACCTGGCGCATCTGCCAACCCATGGCGACCAGCATTTTCACGATGGCGCCGTTCGGGTCGCCCATGCCCAGGCCGTAAGAAAGCGGCTCGCGCTGCAAGGCGTCGTTGACGATTTTGGGTCCCACCAGGCTGTAGCGTTTATCGAGAATTCCTTCGGAGATGGGCATCTGGCAGGCGCCGACCGAGCGGATTCGGCCGCCGAGGGAGAATTCCTGGTACTTGAAGGTGTAGGCGCCGCGCACACAGCCGTCTTCGATGGCCAAAAAAATTTCCTGATAAATTTCGCGCCCGTCGATCTTCGGCAGCCAGGACGCGCGCGGCGTCTCCGGAACCTGAAACGGGATCTTCGCCGGAGCCATGCGGCGATTGAAGTCCGCGACCGGCTCGGTGAACTCCGAAGTGTAAGGCTGAATCCTGATCGGCACGCGAACCGGCTCCTAATGCGCGTCTTCGATCGCGACGCCGTACTTCCCTAGAATCTCCCGCGCCTTGCGATAACTCGACAAATCGATCACATCGTCGGCGGTGAGCAGCACCTCGAAGGCCGCTTCAATCTCGGCCACCAGGACCATGTGCGCGGTGGAGTCCCAGCAGGCGACCGGTCCGTAAGCCATTTCCTGAATCGCCGGATCGAGCGGGATCGCGAAAGCGTTGGCGAAGGCCTGTTGCAGCTTCGCTTCATTCGATTGAATTTCGGTCAGCGTGTTCGGGGTCGATGCACTCATAACGTTTTGTCCTCGCCAAATTCGTTAGGGGAATAAATCCCTTCGCGCCGGAAAACCAGCACGGCGGTTTTACAAAGAATCAAAAAATCCAGGGCCGGCGAAGCCCGGTCGATATATTCGAGTTCCCAGCCGATGCGCTCCTTCCACGGAATCGCGTTGCGGCCGTGAATGGAGGCCAGGCTGGTCAGTCCCGGCTTCATGGATCGCTTCCTGCGATAATCCTCGCCGTCGAGTCCCGCGGCGCCCGGCGTGTCGGGCCGCGGACCCACCACGCTCATCTGGCCTTTCAGAATGTTCCAGAGCTGCGGCAGTTCGTCGATCGAGGCGTCGCGCAGAAAGCGTCCCACCCGCGTCAGCCGGGGATCGTTTCTGCCGACGAATTTCGATCCGTCCGGATTGCGGATCTCGGCCGCGTGGTGCTCCATGGTGCGGAATTTGTAAATCGTGAACAGCTTCCCATCCTTGCCGAGCCGCGTTTGGCTGAAAAAAACCGAACCTTTGGAATCGAGCTTGATGGCCAGCGCGATCAGCGGAAGAAATGGAAATAAAATCGCAATCCCGGCCCCGGACACCGCGACATCGAATGCGCGCTTCAGCCAAAGATAACTTTTGCCGGCGGCGGATTGGCGGCTCGCGCGAGTCTCCACCGCCGCCCCGACAGCGTGCTCCTGATCCACTTTTCAACGCCTCCGAAAACGGCCCTCACCGGCTGGTGCACGAGTCCTGCCAATGTTTTCTGACGTGATAAACGGTTGGGCAGCCGCGCTTCGCGCTACATCTCCACCGCCCCGGGAGCAACCAAATTCCACCTAACAGCATGGCCTTTCCAACCCGCGCGAGGGAACATGGTGTGCAACGTCGCACGGTAGAGCACCTTCGATTGGTATCGCGTTTGCTTTATTCGACGCGCGGAACTTGGTCTGGTTGGCGCGAGATGAAGGGTACAAGGCTGGGGCCGGGGTTTCAACGATGACCGGAGGGAAGAAATGGTAGTGAGACCCGGTGCGGCCAGAGCGCCGTTCGAGCGTGGTGTCGTGATCCTTTCTTTCGACACCGAGCAGATCTGGGGTTATGTCGACCTGTTCGACGAGCAACAGTTTCTTAACCGTTATCCCAAGGCGATCGAAATCCACGAGTACCTTTTGCGGCGTCTGTGCGAGGCCGGGATCAGCAGTACCTGGTTTCTGGTGGGCGCGCTGGCGCTTGACGCGAGCGGCGGCGCGGGCGACAACCGCTTCAGCGGGCTGCCCCGAGCCTGGATCGCACGGGTGCGCAGCGGCGATCAAGCGAGCGCCCCGCTGTGGTATCGCCGCAGTTTCGTCGAGCGTCTGCGCGATTCCCAGCCGCACCAGGAGATCGGCATTCACGGCGGATTGACACACCTCATCTGGACCCATTCGAACACCACTCCCGCGGTCGCCACCCGAGAGTTAACGCGAGCCATCGGCGCATTGAGCGAGTTGGGTGTGCGCGCGACGTCGTTTTCTTATCCGCGCGATCAGGAGGCGTACCGGAGTCTGCTCGCGGCCAATGGCGTGCGCTGCTATCGCGGCCGTCTACAGGTCCGCGCGCATTTGTTGGGGCGAACTTTCCGTGGACGGCTGCTGCGCGTCGCCGACGAGATTCGCCGCGCCGCTCCGGTGGTGGTGTGGCCGGAAGAAGTGCTGCCGGGGTTGTGGAACGTCCCGTCGTCGTTGTTCTTGTACCCGCTGGGCCGCACGCGGACGCGTTTTGTGAGCGCGCGAACGCGGGTCCAGCGCTTCGCCCGCGGCGTGGAGGAAGCGGCTCGCCAGCGCGGCATCTTTCATTTCTGCCTGCACCCCGAAAATCTGGCCGAGCATCCCTGCGGATTGTCCCTGCTTGATGATTGCCTGGCCGAGCTGGTGAAGGTTCGCGATCGCGGCGACGTGGAAATACGGACCGTCGGCGAAATGGCGCAGCGCATGGAACAATTGAAAAATGAGTGTTTCGCGCCGGTGGGCGGTCCGCAACGGGCGATCAGCGCATCGTGAACGGCGAGCCGCGAGCCGGTCCGGTACTCTGGACGGGAACTCCGTATCATTCCGGAGCGTCAAAAACAACAGCCTCCTGCTAAAGTGATATTAAGCCTCGATGGAAAAAGTTGAAACACGTGTCGGGGCGGATTATTTTGAGAATTCGAGGTAGTTGCGTTCCATGAACCAGCGGTTGGCCCTTGCCGCCTTTACGTTGCTGGCGACTTTCGCCGTGCGCGCCGACGACCTTCATCCTCCGAAGGCCGGAAAAGTCGAAATCATGCATCTCAAAGATGTTAAGCCGGGGATGCACGGCGTCGCCTGGACCGTTTTCAGCGGAACCGAGCCGGAGCCGGTGCCGATCGAGATTGTCGGCGTCTGGAAAGGACAGCTCGGGCCGAAACAGGACGTCATTCTGGCGAAGATGGGCGGCAAAGCGGAACGGACCAATGTGGCCGCGGGCATGAGCGGCAGTCCGGTGTATATCGACGGCAAGCTGGTGGGCGCGGTGGCGCTGCGCTTCAGCGTTTTTTCCCCGGACGCGATCTGCGGCATCACGCCGATCGAGCGCATGCTGGAGATTGAAGATTTCGACCAATCCCGTCCCGCCGATGCGCGGACGCCGGTTCACAGGCCGTCGCAACGGGCCGATGCCGCGGAGGTTCCTGGCGAGCTGCTGGGCCAGCTGGTGGCCGCCGGCGCGTCGGGAACGCTGCCGCAGCGCGTGCCCACGATGACGCCGATCGACACACCCCTGGTGTTATCCGGATTCAGCCAGGCTTCGATCGACGCGTTTCAACCGCTGTTTCAGCAGGCGGGCATCGTCGCGGTGCAGGGCGGATCGAGCGCGTCGCAGTTGAGCATGAAACCGGCCGCGGATTGGCGGACCGCGCTTAATCCCGGCGACGCGATCTCAGGAATTCTCGTTTCCGGCGATATGTCGGCTACCGGCATGGGAACCGTGACCTATAACGACGGCAAGAGAGTGCTCGCCTTCGGGCACCAGTTCTTCGATCTGGGTCCGCTCGACATGCCGATGGCGAAAAGCGAAATCCTGATGGTGCTGAGCTCCGCGTTTCAGCCGACCAAGTTCGGCAACGCGACCGAAGTGGTCGGCGCGCTGAAGCAGGATCGCTATAGCGGCATCATGGGCGAACTGGGCGAGGCCGCGCCGTTCATTCCGGTAAGCGTCAAACTGCGTTCGCATAACGCGACGGGCGCGGTGTTCAAGGAAAAGGACCTGCACTTTAACGTTTTCGTCCACCAGAAGTGGACCCCGTTCCTGATGATGCTGACGCTGTTCAATTCACTTCAGCAGATGAACGAGTACGCCGACGAAATGACTTATCGCATGAGCGGCGATGTGCACCTGAACGGCGCGCCGGATATCAAAGTTTCGACGATGCTCGCGCCCAGTGAAATGCCGGTGCCTCCAACGATGGCGCTGGCCGGCTGGTGGGGCGATAAATTCAATCGCCTGTTCCTGAATCCGGTGGACACGCCGAAGCTGACGCGCGTCGATGTGGCGGTCGATCTGCTGCCGGAACGCCGGGTGGCCACGGTCGAAAACGCGTGGACGCCGTCGACCGAAGTGGAAGCGGGCAGCTCCATTCCGGTTAAAGTTTTCCTCCGCCCTTATCGCGGCGAACTGATTGAACGTGATGTGACGGTGAAAATTCCCGCGGGAATTCCGCGCGGCGATCATCGCATCGTATTTTCCGACGCCGACACCATGAATCGCATGCAGCACGCCGCGGCCGCGGAAAATCGCTATATGAACATTCCCGAGACGGTTTCGCTGCTCAATCAGGAGCGCGGGAACAACCAGCTTTACGTATCGCTGGTGGAAGGCCGTCCGACGTATTATTCCGACGACAAGACGCTGCCGGCGCTGCCCGCGTCGATTCTGAACGTGCTTGAAACCGAGCACACCGCCAGCCGCGCGCTGATCGGTTCGCCGGAAAGCGCGCAGGAGCAGTTCGCGATCCCGTTCGACCAGGTGGTCAGCGGCAGCTATTCGCTGAAAATCACGGTTAAGTAACTCACTCATGAAAATTCCGACCGTTGTTGCCGCACTGGCATGCGCCGCGGCATCCGTCCAGGCTGTCGAAACCAGAACCTGGCAACAGGCCGACATGGCCGATTTTGAAAGAGGCGACCTGACTCGCCTTTCCCTTTCGAGCGACGGCCGCCTGACGCTGGCGCCCGCGCTCAAAGAGATTTTCGATCCTTCGATCACGTTTTTGTGGACCGTCGCGCGCGATTCCAAAGGCAACCTGTACGCGGGCGGCGGCGGGCTCGGCGGATCGAAAGCCAAGCTGGTGGAAGTCACCGCTGCCGGCCAGACGAAAAAGCTGGCTGAATTCGACGCGCTCGCCGTGCAGGCCATCGCCATCGACGCGCAGGATCGCGTCTACGCGGCCACCTCGCCCGACGGCAAGGTGTATCGCGTGGACGCCTCGGGAAACAGCCAGGTTTTTTTCGATCCGCACGCGAAATACATCTGGGCCATGGCTTTCGCCAAATCGGGCGATCTGTTTGTCGCCACTGGCGATCAGGGCCTGATCTATCGCGTCGCGCCATCCGGCGCTGGCACCGTATTTTTTAAAACGGAAGAGACGCACGCGCGATCGCTCGCCATCGACGGCCACGACAACCTGATCGTCGGCACCGATCCGAGCGGCCTGATTCTCCGCATCACGCCCGCCGCAAAAAGTTTCGTGTTGTATGAAGCGCCGAAGCGCGAGATCACGGCCGTGGCGGTCGCCCCGAACGGCGAAATCTATGCCGCCGGGGTCGGCATGAAAACAGTGTCGGCTCCGCCGCCGCCCGCGCCTTCGCCAATTCCCAGTGCTTCGCCGGCCGCTGCCCCCGCGGGGCTTTCGATCACTCTGGCGCGCACCGCGGCGCCTCCGCCGAGCTTCGGATCTTCGCCCGCCTCGATCACCGGCGGCTCCGAAGTGTATCGCGTCGAAGCCGACGGCTACACGCGCCGTGTGTGGACCAACACGCGCGACGTGGTGTACGCCATCGCCTTCGATTCGCACGGCAAGCCCTGGATCGGCACCGGCAATCGCGGCGCGATTTATCGCCTCGATTCGCCGGAAGCCTACACGCGTCTTTTGAACGTGGCGCCGACGCAGGTCACCGCGCTATGCACCGCGCCCGATGGCCGCATTTACGCGGTCACCGGCAATATCGGGAAAGTTGTTTCCATTGGTCCCGAGCTGGAATCTTCCGGCACCATCGAAAGCGATGTGTTCGACGCCGGCGCATTCACCTATTGGGGGCGCCTGGACCACTCGAGCGGCCTGAACGATGCCGGCTCGATTGTTTTTGAAACACGCAGCGGCAACGTGAACCGTCCGCAGGAAAACTGGAGCGAATGGGCCAGGCTCAACGCCGGCCAGATCGTTTCGCCCGCGGCGCGGTTCCTCGAATACCGCGCCACGCTCAGCGGACCCTCCGAGCTCGATGAAGTCGACGCTTTCTATCAGATGAAAAACGTCGCGCCGGTGGTGAATGCCGTCGAAATCACGCCGGCGAAGTACAAATTCCCGGCGCCGGCCGCAACCGCCGCCGCGACGCCCGGCGCATTGAACCTTCCGGCGATCGGCCGCGAGCGTTCGCTATCCTCGAACCCCGCTCCCGCGCCCGATTCCGGCTCGTCGCCGTCGCTCACCTACTCGAAGGGCCAGATCGGCGCGCGCTGGATGGCCAACGATGAAAACGGCGACACGCTTTCTTTCAAAGTGGAAATACGCGGCGTGAAGGAAACCACCTGGCAGCTTCTCAAAGACCATCTTCGCGATCATTACTACAGTTGGGATTCGACCGCGTTTCCGGATGGCAAATACGTGCTGCGCGTGACCGCGTCGGATGAGCCGTCGAATCCGCCCGCGCAGGCGCTGACCGGGTCGCTCGAAAGCGATCCGTTTTTGATCGACAACACGCCTCCGGAGATCACGGCTTTGCAAGGCGTCGCCAATGGAAGCAGAATCGAAGTGACCTTCCACGCCCACGACGGCTTGAGCACTATTTCGAAAGCGGAGTATTCGGTGAACGGCGGCGATTGGCTGATGGTCGACCCGGTCGGCCGTTTGAGCGATTCGAAAGATGAAAATTACCGCTTCACCGTGGATCGCGCGGCGGGCGAAAACACCATCGCCGTGCGCGTCAGCGACGAGTACGACAATCAATCGGTTGCCAAAACCGTCGTCAGGTAGCTTCCGCCAGCAGCTTCGTTAACGGATAGCGCCGCGCGACCGAACGGTGAAACCGCCGGTCGGCGGCGGAGCGTTTCAATCCGCCGTAGACTTTGTCGCGAATATTTTTCACCGTAAGATTCGCGGTTCCATTGTGGCGCCGGAAACGGTTCCGGAAAGGATCGCGGAATTATGCTCGCCCAGCCCCGGCGCGTGACCGTGCGTCTCACCCGGAGTTTCGCTCAGCGCAGGAATTGGCGATGACGAATAATCCGCTATCGCGTCCTTCAAATTCCGCACCGGCGCTACGCAGCAGTCTTTCGCGCCCAGTTGCGCGAACCACTCCTCCGCCGTCGCCTGCAAAAATTTCTCAGCGAGAACGCGTTTCACTTCCGATTGCCGCGGCTCCTCCGCATATTGGTCCACGATCAGTTCTTCGCATCCCAACTCGCGGCACAGATTTTCCCAGAACTTCGGCTCCAGCGCGCCCACCGTCACATAAGATCCGCCCGCCGCCGCGTAAATCTGATAGCACGCAAAGCGCCCGCTGAGCAGATCGTTGCCGCGCTCCGGCGCTTTTCCGCTGGCGCGATAAGACGAAGCCGGAACCGTCATCAGCGCGGCCGACCCGTCGAACATCGAAACGTCGACGCGCTGCCCTCGTCCGGTGCGATGCCGCGCTTCGAGAGCCAGCAAAATTCCGATCACCGCCTGCATCGATCCGCCCGCC
>Ga0335073_10003283_pt1 | contig 22505 bp, 27 predicted proteins | sample Lox_Sample_22_FD_207093 | JGI IMG/M metagenome (GOLD analysis project Ga0335073, IMG submission 207093) | Soil microbial communities from Loxahatchee National Wildlife Refuge, Florida, United States - Lox_Sample_2.2 | ecosystem: Environmental > Terrestrial > Soil > Wetlands | place: USA... | reverse complement strand
CAGTTCCTCCTGCGCACCACGCTCCTGCTGACCTCGCCCATGGCCTGGCTGTACTGGAAGGACTACCTCGGCCTCGACCCTGCCGACGCGGCAGCCACCGCCGGATGGGCCATCAAGGCCCTCACCCGCACGACCAGCACAACGCGAACCCAAGCCACGCTAACACCCGCCATCCTGTACCGATCAACCCGATCTGCACGCCGCCGAACCACCGCAGCCCGGCGGCGCGATCCGCGCCAATCAGGCGGTTAAGGTACGCCAGGCCAGTCCATTTACGTGCCCTCCGTCAGTTTGCCGCGCCGCTTTCCTCGTCCAGGCTTCCCGGCGGCTGGAACAGGGTCAGTTCCAGAAGGTCCGGTGCGACTCCCGCGGTCCGGGCCGTCTGGGTCATCCAGTGCAAATAGACCGCGTAACGGTACGGCGTCCACGTCAGCGACCGGCCATCCCCGGTGACGAGGTTGGGAAGTTGGCTCAGCCTGTGCACGGCATTGGCTAGCCGGTTGTCGAGGATGAGCGCGCCGGGTGTGCTGAAGTACAAGAACTTGGTGAAGAACGCCGGGCCGAGCCCGTGGAGCCTGGACCATGGCGGCTGGCCGGGCAAGGCCCGGTCCTGATAGTCGTAGCCGCCGTACAGGCAGGCGTACCCGGCAATGGGATCAGGTGAGGCTGGGTCCTTGGCCGCCGCGTCCAGGGCGCTCTGCAGTGAGGACTCGAGCCCGTCCCCGGCCGCGGCGCGGATGTCGCGGAGCCGACGCGGGCCATAGCCGGTGGTGCCCCAGCCCCAGATGAAGCTCGCCGCGAGCAGATCCGTCGCGGTCCACGCCCCGGCGCGGACCTGCCGCCCGATGTCGAGGACATCGCCACGGGAGATGCAGCCGGTCCGGGGAACGCCGTCGGGCAGGCCGAGCGGCTCGTCCCACGCGGGAACCGGGAACCTTACCTTATGGCCGCGCACGCCATCCGGGCCGAGGACGGTAGCCTTTCGTGAGCACTCGCCACGGAGCATGTCTGCGTCGGCTCCGCTGACCGGATGCTCTGCCGCCTCTTTTCGAGCCTGATCGTCCCATTCATAGGTCACGCTGCCATCGTCGCAGACATGGACATACCGTCGGGCGGCAAAGTCATTGTCCGGCCGATGCCAGCCAGCGCCGGTCCCAAGCAGAGCAGTGGATGCAGGATAGGCAACCTATCTCTTGAATCTCGATCACTTACAGTGAGAAATATTTCGAACCACTACGTTCCCTATCGCCGAATCGGCGCGGCTGGCGATCGCGCTCGATGCGCTGTGCGTTGCGCGCAGAATGTGCGGTTCTGGCTCGTCTCCGCGGTAGTTGATCGGGGCTGAACGGGCGTGCGTGGTGTCCGGCTGTACACGATTGTGCTGTCGGGGTGATGGCCGCGGATCAGGCCGGCGGATCGCTGCAGTTCCGGCCTGCCCGCTCAGGCGCTTATCCGGTGAGTGCAGCGGTCTGCTGTCAGCTATACTCGCGCAGCTGTGGCCATATCTGGCCCCATGGCTGGCGAGGGCCGGTGCAGATATAGACGTGGCCGCCCCATTGCTGGTGGTGCAGGCCGTATGGGTTGGACAGCGTGGCCGCCACCCGGACGCTGGTGAAGAACTGGCCGAGGAAGACGCCGTAGCCGGTGCCGCCGCCGCCGGGCCCGTTCGCGACGGCCACGATGGTGGTGGCATGCGGGTTACCCGGCCCCCACCACCACTCGCTGTTTTGCCTGCTGACGGCGGTCGGCAGTCCCGTCCCCCGGCCGAGTTCGTTGATGGCCCCGGCCTCGCCGTAGTTGTCGGCGTAGAGCACCGCGGTGGCGCGCTGGCTGGGCGGCAGGGATCTCCATACCGCATCGACGTACGGACGAGCTGGGGCCAGCCGATGCTGGGCGGCGTGTCCGGGTTCACCGTGGCGAGAGTCCGGTCGGCGCCGGAAACCGGCAACACGGGCAGGCCTAGCGGCGCGGTCACCGCCATGATGGCCGCGGTGGCCAGCAGGAGATTGCGCAGCCGGCCGCGCCGCGCTTACAGCCACCCGTCGATGGCCACCACTCCGGCGGCGGCCAGGTAGACGTACGCGGCGGCCCGGTAGTAGATCTCCGCGCCGGAGGTGAGGGCGAACAGGACGAACAGCGGCCCGTACGCCCAGGCCAGCGCCCGCCACAGCGGCCGCCCGGACCGCGACAGGCACTACAGGCCGATGACCGAGACCCCCGCCAGGGCAAAAAAATTGTGATAACCAGCTGGAAGAGGATCCAGGGGCAGATCTGAGCGAGGCCGCCGTTTTCCCGGTTCAGCGCCTCGGTCATGGCGATCGTCGCCCACTTGTGCTGTGCCTGCCACCACAGGTCGGGAAGCTCGAACGCCAGGGCGATCACGGCGCCGGCCGCGAACCAGCGGTTCCATATCATCCGGCGGCCGCCGCTGAGCGGCGCGCCGATGACCACCGCGACGGCGAAGAAACTCATGCTGTGGTCGTCGGCCACCCCCAGGCCCGCGACCAGGCCCCGGCCAGCCACCAGCGGCAGTCGCCGGTCCGCCCGATCCTGACCACGACCGGCGGCAGGCCCGCCCACGCCAGCAGCGCATACGGTGTCGTGTTCGCCAGATGACCGGTCGCCAGCAGCACCGGGACCGGGCTGACCGCAGCCAGCAGCTGCGCACGCTTGCCGCCGCCGAACTCGCGGGCGGATCGCTTGGCTTTGCGGTCATCGTCGCGTTCCTCCTTACCTTGAGGCGGTGACGGCCGGGCGCTGTCCCTCGGCGTGGTCGCGCGGCGGGTGCTTTCAGAATTGGTATCGGTGATGTCGCTGGTCAGGACTCCAGGTAGCGCAGGACGGCGAGTACCCGGCGGTGGTCGGCGTCCGATGGGGCTAGGCCGAGCTTGCTGAAGATGTTCCCGACATGCTTTTCGACAGATCGGTCCGAGACGACCAGGATCTGGGCGATCGCGGTGTTGGAGCGGCCCTCGGCCATCAGCGCGAGCACGTCGCGTTCCCGGGTGGTGAGCGTGCTGAGCCCGCCGTCGCGGCGGCTGGCGCTCATCAGCTGCGTGACGACTTGCGGGTCGAGGGCCGTTCCGCCGGCGGCCACCCGGCTCAGCGCCTCGATGAACTCGTCGACGTCGGCGACCCGGTCCTTGAGCAGGTACCCGACGCCCGCGGCGCCGCCCGGCGACGCGCTGAGCAGGTCGGCGGTATACCGGGTCTCGATGTACTGGGAGAACACCAGCACCCCGATCCCGGGGTGGGTGCGGCGGATGGCGATGGCGGCGCGCACTCCCTCATCGGTGTGGCCGGGCGGCATCCGCACGTCCACGACGGCGGCGTCGGGCTGATGCCCGGCGACGGCAGCTAGCAGGTCGTCGGCGTTGCCGACGGCGGCGACTACCTCGTGGCCGCTGTCGGCCAGGATCTCGGCCAGGCCCGCCCGCATCACGGCCGAGTCTTCGGCGATCACAATCCGCATCGGCGGGCTCCGCTTCGGTCAGGCGCGGGACGGCAGCTCGACATCGATCACCGTGGGGCCTCCGGGCGGGCTGGTGATCTGCAGCCTGCCGTCCACGGTCCTGACCCGGTCGGCGAGCCCGGCCAGTCCGCCGCGTCCGGTGATGCGGGCGCCTCCGCTGCCATCGTCGCTGACCCGCACCTGCAGCAGGCCGGGCACGTAGACTGCCTCGAGGGTGGCATGCCGGGCGCCGCTGTGCTTGGCGGTGTTGGCCAGCAGCTCGCTCGCGCAGAAGTAGGCGATGGTCTCGATCGCGGCCGACGGGCGCTCGGGCAGGTCCGCGACGAGCTCAACGGGCAGTTCGCTGCGCGCGGCGAGGGTTGCGAGCGCGGCGCCCAGGCCCTGGTCGAGCACTGGCGGGTGGATGCCGTGAGCCAGGTCCCGCAGCTCGGTGATCGCCTCCTTGGCCCCGCTGTGGGCGGCGGCCACGAGCTCCAGGACCCGCTGCAGGTCAGCATCGGCGGACCTGTCGATGATGCCGCGGAGCTTCCTGGTGGCCAGGCCCAGCTTCATCGCGACGGCCACCATCTGGGCCTGCGCGCCGTCGTGCAGGTCCCGCTCGATCCGGCGCAGCCTTTCGGCGGAGTCGTCTATCAGGTAAGTGCGGGATTGCTCAAGCTCACCCACCCGGCGCAGGCTGTCCTGCTGCAGCTGGTAGACGGTCCAGAAGATCAGCGCCGACCCCGCTAGCGGCAGCGCTGCCAGCGCTGACAGCGGGCCCACCGGGCTGATGGCAGCGAACAGCACGATGGCGAGGAGGAAGTTGAAAATGCCGCTGGCAATGCGGATACCCATCGCCAGCCGGGGCCGCCGGTATTCCCATGACCTGATCGCGAGCCGCACGAGCAATGGCCGTGCGGGAGGGATCCTGCTACTGCTGTTCATTGTGCTCCCGGCCTCACTGTGCTCTAGTATCCGGGCCAGCGCGAGCGCTGAGTGAATGCTCCTGCCGCTTTGCTTAACGAGGGGCCGCATCCGGCCAAAGCGTCCGTAGCGGGCCGGCGGTTGACCGGCCCGCTACCCAGATGCTGCCGGGCTAGCTCTGAACACTGGCCTGAAGCCGGTAGACGGTCCAGAACAGCGCCGCCGACCCCGCCAGGGGCAGCGCTGCCAGCGCTGACAGCGGGCTCGGGCTGATGGCAGCGAACAGCACGATGGCGAGGAGGAGATTGAAAATGCCGCTGGCAATGCGAATACCCATCGCCAGCCGGGGCCGCCGGTATTCCCATGACCTGATCGCGAGCCGCACGAGCAATGGCCGTGCGGGAGGGGTGCTGTGAGTCGATCCGTGCATCGGGATGCCTCCTTTTGAGCTGCGGTGCCTGGCCACTCCGGGCTACCTGCATCTCAATGCTCGCCCCACCACAGCAGCAGATCCACCGTGCAGATACCCGAACCCGAGGTACGGCTAGCACGGTCCCCAGACGCGTCGCCGGCCTCGTTGGCGGCTCACCCCGCGACGGACGCAGAACTGCTGGTTATGCTCGCAACTGTCAAGCGGGCGCAGCATACCCGACAGGGACCATAACGGCGGTTAACGTACCTCAGGCCAGTTCATTCGTACGCGCTCGATCAGTCTGCCGCGCCGTTTTCCTCGTCCAGGCTCCCCGGCGGCTGGAATAGCGTAAGTTCCAGGAGTTCTGGCTCAACCCCTACTGTCCGGGCTGTCTGGATCATCCAGTGAAGGTAGACCGAGTACCGGTACGGCGTCCACGCCAGCGACCGGCCGTTCCCGGTGACGAGGTTAGGCAGCTGGCTCAGCCTGTGGACGGCATTGGCCAGCCGATTGTCGAGGATCAGCGCGCCGGGCGTGCTGAAGTACAAGAACTTGGTGAAGAACGCAGGGCCGAAGCCGTGCAGTCTGGAAAACGGCTCCCGTCCGGGCGCGGCCCGGTCCTGATCGTCGTAGCCGCCGAACAGGCAGGCGTAGCCAGCGATGGGATCAGGTGAGGCCGGTCCTTGTTCACCGCGTCCAGGGCACGCTGCAGTGAGGGCTCGAGCCGGTCCCCGGCCGAAGCGCGGATGTCGCGGAGGCGGCGGGGGCCGTAGCCGGCGGAGCCCCAGCCCCAGATGAAGCTTGCGGCGAGCAGGTCCGAGGCGGGCCGCGCCCGGGTACCGACCTGCTGCCCGATGTCAAGGACATCGCCGCGAGAGATGCAGCCTGTCCGGGGAACGCCGTCCGGCAAGCCGGGCGGCTCATCCCATGCGGTAACCGGGAACCTGACTGTATGACCGCGCACGCCCTCCGGCCCGAGATCGGCAGCCTTCTGAGAGCACCGGCCGCGGAGCACGTCTGCGTCGGGCGCGCTGACGGGGTAGGCTGCCGCCTCTTTGCTCGACTGCTCGTCCCATTCGTAGGTCACGTCGCCATCGTCGCAGACATGCACATACCGCCGGGCGGGAAAGCCGTTGCTCGGCTGAAGCCCAGCCGACGCCGCTCAGCGCGAGTAGTAGTGGACATAGGACAGGTGATCTCTGAGATTCCATTACGCTGCGTGAGAGATATTTTCAGCCTTGCATTCCGTATCGCCGAATACGCGCTTATCCACTGGATGCCCTCCGGTGCGAACGCGGCACGCAGATTGTCCATTCGGCGCGCCATGGGAGCCGGTCGGCAGTCCGCGATCACCGCGCAGAACGGCGGTTATTGGTCGCGTACGGTCGACCAGCGTTGATCGCAGACTGTAACCAGGCAGTCATCTCGGTCCGGCGACGGATCGGTGCCGATCCTGGACTGTTCGATCGGGGAAAGGCAGAGCGGATAGCGCCGACCTCTTGGATTATTGCTCCCCATCTGCGAAAGCGGCAACGATCTTCGCCTCACGGCGAAGTGCCTCAGCTCCGCCGTTCCTCTCGTAGAGATGATCGCCGTGCGCCCACGCGAGCCAGGCGAGACGCGCCGCCGGTTCAGCCACCCCGTCGTACATCACGTCATCCAGCTCCCACAAGTTCATCAGAGCCGAGACAAGTGACTCCAAAGACATCTCGCCCCTGTTGAACGACCCCGCGAGCAATGCCGCCTGACGCAGCCTCGCCTGCGCCTCGTCCTCCAGCCATACCCTCAGCTCTTGCAGCGCCGCAATGAAGAGTCCTCGCGCCTCCCGAGGGTCAGATGGCGAGGCACCCGCTGCCTCCCGCAGCAAAGGCGAGTCATAGCCGGAAGCGAGAAGGTCCGCGGCCACATAAGGCATCCGCTCGGGAGGGATCGGTTCGAGCCAGTAGTCACGGGCTACCGAGCGGGCGTCTACCAGACCATCATCGTCGATACGGATTATCCGGTCTGCGCTTGCCAGTCACACCACGTCACAAGCCACCACCAGGGAACGAAGCGACGTCGGCCAGCGGAGCTATGATCCAGACCGATTACGAGCTGTCGACAGCTGCTGATACTTCAGGGGGCTTCCCGGTGCAGAACCGCCTGTTCTGTTGGTGAGCGTCTGGCAAATCGTGCTGGGGCCAGAGGGGCGGGGCTGTGGGCTGGTGGTGTGTCGCTCGGCTGAGATGCCAGACCCACGCCCGGCCTGCTCAATGTCGGGGGTCCATGGCAAGAGTCCCCTCCGCCGGGTCCTCGCCGAAGAGGGACTCGGTCCTGCAGGCATGAGGGACCTCGTCATCCTGCGGACTGCCATGTAGTCACTCCCTGCCGGGCAGCGACCGGTGATGCCATCCCGGGTACTGGCACTCCACACCCTGGAGGGGGCGCCTGGTCAAGGGGCCGGGGCCGTGGATGTGCCCACGACCGACACAGCAGCAGCGCCCGGCGCCGCCGGGCCCGGCCGGGGACGGCGGGTGAAATTTTCGTCGCCACGTTGAACGGTCCCGCTCTCGGGTGCGTATGACGCCTCGACGGCACGGTGCCCCCGTCCTGGCGGGCACGGCTAAGACGAGCGGGAGGCTGACGTGCGCGGATCGATCAAGACACTGCTGGTGTGCGGAGCGCTGATAGCGGCCGGGCTGGGCACGGCCGCGCCCGCTGCCGCCAGCGTGGCCAGATCTACCAGTGTGGCCGGATCTACGATCGACGGCTGTAACGCCACAGCAAGCAACATTACTCCGGAAACGATTAACGGTAAGGCGGTCGTAACATTCACCGGCCAGGTCGAATGCAATTCTTCCGCTACCCAGATCTTTCTTCACACGGGCCTGTTTAATTGCGGGAGCGTGCAGCCGCGAGCGAGCCACCCATTTCTTCTCGCCAACTGCTCGGTCAATACGAATGCTGAGACGTTCACTCCTGAGGAATCCGGAGTGACGTATACGATCTCCGACGCGAGACCAACCGTTAATGCGTATTATGCCCCGGTACTGAGCTTCGTCATCGGTGGTACGGCCGTTGGCGGTGTGGTCACCGGTGGTACTGCTAGCGGTCCGATCTTTGGCACGCCAGTGCTGTGCAGTAACGGCTCGTGCACGAATGTGACGTACGCTGGCTGACCGGACCGGTCAGCCAGCGGCGCCAGGGACCAGGGCTAAGTGGGTTCGGGGTACTCCATGAGCCCACTTCCCTTCTCTCCAGTGCAACCTGCCCGTCGACGGGGAGCCGCACAAGGCCCCTGCGTTGATTCCAGAAAACTCGGCGTGCTGGGTCTCACGTCACCAAGGGTCAGTGACAGCCGAAGGTCAGAGGCTGCGACCCTCATCTCAAGGCCCGAACCCCCGGTTTCCATCCCAGACGGGGTAGTGAGGCAAAGCACCGATCGGATCGGCCAAGAAGGACTCGGTCTGGATGGCCAGCTCCCTGTTGCGCATCTTGGCCGCGGGAGCCACGCGAACACGGCCGAGGGCCGGCGCAGAGGCGCCGGAGCGGCGGATGCCAGGCGGTGGGTGGGGAGCCTCCCGCAGGCAGGCGCCGTCGTTGAGTTCGAGGATTGCCGAGAGCGCCTGGGACGCCTCAGGAGCGGCCCCGGGACAAGCCGGGCGTGGCCTCGATGTCTCGAGTGAGGCGATGATGCTCGGCCTGGCGTCGGTCGCCCGCCGGTGTCAGGCGCAGGTACTTGCCCCGTACGCTCGGGCTGGTGGCCAGAAAGGCCCGGCGCCGGCTTATGAGGGTCGTGCCCTGGGGCCGCGCTGTCTGGGACGAGATCCCCGAGCGCGAGGCCAGGGCCGAGACCGGCGTCCCGGAAGGCTCGACCATGCGCAGGGTGTTGGCGGCGATGGCGATCGGGATGGGTGTCTGGGCTTCGTAGGCCATGGTGAGAGCAAGCAGCGCATTGCCGAGGAGGACCGCCAGTGAAGAGCTGACCAACGTCGGCGGAGGTGCAGGGGAAACTGTCGCCAGTCTCCCACCATCCACCCCGACGAGAGACCCTCGGGCATGGCCACGGCCGGAGTGCTGGCCGGCTCGGCCAAGGCCGGGGACAGCCTGGCCAGCTTTGAGCCGAGCCGCCTTCGCCAGCGCTGGTCCGCTTTGGGCAAGACCTCGGACCAGATGGTCATGGCCAGCCGGCCCTTATCCGCCGCCGCGGGCCGGACGCTCGCCTGACTGGCGCGCCGCGGATGTCTATTGCGCAGCTCGGCGGTCCGGCCCGGGGCGGCGTGCAGTGAGGGTGGCCAGCGTCCGCGCGCCGGATATTATCGTCAGCCTGGTGATGTCGTACAGGTGCCACGAGGCGCTGGCGGGCACGTTGATGGGGCCGTCGCTCCAGGCGCTCCAGATGCCGGCCTGCTCCCTGGCCCCAGCGCGGGTGATGACGATCAGGCTGCACTGCTTGTTAAGGGGGGCTCCGCTCAGCTGCAGCTCGATGCGGGTTCCCCACGATGTCGCGGTCAGCACCGCCGTTGCCCGCACGTGGGCCGCGGGGTTGTCACCAGAGAATGTGATGCCGGGCGCGGCGGCCGCGTTGGCGCCCGGCGCGGCTGACGGGCTGGTGCCCGGAGCGGCCAGCGAAAACCCCGCGGCGAGACCGACGGCGAGCGCCGCCGCGGTCAGCGCCGTGGCCTGCCATGCTCTGCTCCGCAGCAGCCGCGTCAGCCCGCGTGGGCCTGCGGCCGGGCTTGGCAGCACGCGGCCGGGGACCATCGCCGGCGGCAGCCGGGCCAGCAGCCCCGGAATCGGCGCCAGGCGGGCCAGCTCCTCGCGGCACGCCGGGCAACCGGGAATATGGTCCGCCACGAGCAGCTGTTCCCTGGCGTCTGCCCCGCCGAGCACGTAGGCGCTGAGCGACATCGTTACTGGACAGTTCATGGCCCCGTCGTCCCTTGTTCGATGAGCAATTTGCGAAGCACTCGCAGGGCGTAGAAGCAGCGCGACCGCACGGTCCCTTCCGGAATGGCCAGCAATTGCGCCACCTCCGCAGTGGAGCGCCGCTGGTAGAACAGCGCGACGATGACCGACCGGTGCTCTGCGCTGAGCTTGTCCAGGGCGGCTGCGATCATCCAGGCGTCGAACACCTGGTCCAGCCCGTCGCCGGTCACCGGCAGGGCACTTTCGTCAAAGAACGTCTCCGCAGGCCGGGCCCGTCGGCGGCGGTGGTGGGCTGAGATGGCGATATTGCGGGCGACCGTGTGCAGCCAGGATCCGGCGCCGTCGGGGGACAGGTGCGGCGCATGCTGCCAGGCGCGCAGCATCGTCTCCTGGACCACGTCCTCGGCAGCGTGGACATCGCCGTTGACGAGCGGGAGCACGAACCCGACAAGTGGCCGGCGATACCGCGCCATCCAGGTCTTCACGCGGTCATTGCATTCCGCAGGAGTCACGACAGGTGATACGCACGGCAACCTCGGGTTGTTCATGCCCAGGCAGCGCTGAACAAACGACGCGCCCCGGCACGGCCGAGGCCCACGGCGGCCGGGCCACCGCCGCCCAGGGCAAGAACGGCAGCGCTGCCATGACCATGTGGCTACCCATGCTCCCTGCCCCTGGACTAGGGGCAACCTCAGCGCGCGACACGGCCCCCAGCCGGTAGAGCCTTACCATCATCTCCATATCAGCCATGACCGAGCGTCGGCAGCCGCGCCGATCACCCAGATCTGCGCGCCCTTATTGGATGATCGTCAAAGCGCACGCGCCGCGCAGAACGGCGGGTATTTTGCGTTCGTGATCATCGCGGTGACTGCGATCAGCCAAGGCCGTCGGCCAGCGTGTCCCAGAACGCGATCTCGTACGCGTGCAGGGCCCGGGCCGCCCGTACCGCCTCCTGCGGATCTTCACCCGCGGCCAGCCCGGCGGCCACAACGGACTTCGCCTGCTCGGCGAAGCCCGGCGCTGGCTCGGCGAAGAACCGGAAGAACCCGACCGCCCGCTCGGCCAGGCCGTAGCGGGCCACCAGCGCCTCGGCCACCCGGCTGCAGTACCCGCCCCACTCCTCCAGGTTGGCCAGCATCGCCAGCGCCACCCCGCTGCAGGTCCCGAACAGCGCGCTCCACGCCAGATACGCCGGGTAAGCCTGCGCCAGCGGCCGCGGCTCATACGCCCGCAGATCCTCCTGTCCCCAGCCCAGCGCGGCCGCGAAATCAGGCAGCAGCCGCAGCGCACGCAGCTCGCCCTGCGCCAGGGACAAGAACATCTCCCCGGCTGGCGGGTCCGGGAAGCGGGCCGCGAGCATCGCGAAACTGCGCTGGTCGCTGCCGACGATGCGGAACTGCTCACCGGCCAGCCAGGTCAGCCTGTCCCGCGGCACACTGCCGGCCTCCAGCAGATCAACGAACCGGTTCCGGCGTCCGCCCGCGGAGACCTCCTCGCGAACACGCCCGATGAGATCGGAACCGAGTTCGCCGGACCTGCCTGCCACGCCAGCACCCTACCCCCCGCGCAGCCGGCTACCGGCACCGCTTGCCAGCCAGGCAGCCGCAGGCTGGCCGCAGCTCCCGCGCCCCCGGCAAGCTTTTCCGACGGTGTCAGGAATCCAATCGTCTTGCGGAGACGGTTGTTAATGACACAACGTCACAAGCAGCCTGTCGCCGACGAAACGCTAAGCGTAAATATCGCCGACTCTGCGCAGGTTGATGACCACGCTCACACCGTTGGTGGCTGGGCGCATATCGGCCAGTTCGGCCGGGGCGGGCATCGGTTCCGCCGCCGCCGTCCGCTGTCGTCCGGTCGCGGATCAGGCTGCTAGGTGGTAGACCGCGGAGGTAGTGGCCGGCTGCTGAACGTAGACGGTCGCATGGTCAGGCAGGCTCCGGCTCGGCTGGGGTCGATCGGGCGGCCGACCTCGGCCAGGATCCGCTGACTCATCGCCAGCGTCATCCCGAAGGTGGGCCACGGCCCAGGTCGCTGCGCCACCGCTGTTGGACCGGGCGAGCACGTTGGTGAGGGTGTCGTCTGCCGCGTGGACCGTCGCGGCCATACGTCGGCGGGTCCGCTGGCGTGCCGGCGGAGGCCAGCCACGCGGCATAGGCTTCGGTGGCCGATGCCGTGCTGGCCAGCGCACGGGTTTACCTTTCGTCGGTCGCGATTTCGTGCTGTATTGGTTCATTCTGCTCGTATTGCGTTATCCATTCGGCCTTATCGGAGTTGTCTCCGGCGAGCTGGGTTTCCTGGGATAGGTCTTCCTGCTCTTTCTGGCTTTGCAGGTACTCTTTGACCTTGTCGTGTACGTCGGAGCATGATGCGGCCGCGTCGAGCGCATCAAGGAGCAGTTGACCAGCGTTCGCGGACGGATCTTTGAGATCCTGCCAGATGTTGTAGGTGCTGTTGATGCAGTCGGCCATGGATTTGACGAAACTGCTGGGGTCCGCGTCGGGGTCATTGCCCACGACATAGTTCGTCGATACCCCGGCGGCAAAGCTCTTCTGGGTGGCCTCCTGGTCCACGCTCACGTACACCTGGGGGGCCGCATTGCCCGATCCGGCCGCTGCGATAACCGCGCCGACGGCCAGGAGGGTGGCTCCATCGGGGGCGGGCGAACCTGCCACCACGCCGTTCTGTACTTGCACCTCGATGTTGTCTGCCAGGGTCGGAAACGGGTCGGAGGAGACGTCGTACGTGAGGGGAGCCGACAAGGTAGTGCCGGAAGCCGGGTAGATATCGAGAACGTCCTCGGAGATGTTGATGATGTCCCACTGGGTTCCATCCTGGGTGGCGCACAAGCTGATAAGGTCCTGCACGGCTTGCGTCACGGTTACCGCGCTGGGAAATTGGCTGGGACAGGACAGGTTTCCCGTTGGGACGTCCGGTGGTGTGGCCGGCACCTGGGAGGATGGCGCGACGCTGGGCGCGCTCGACGGGGCGCCGCCAGATCCGCCGCCGGCCTGGCCACCGCCGGATCCGCAGGCGGTAACCAGCGCGAGGATGAGCGCAGACAGGAGGGCGGTGCCGGTGATTGAACGCCTCGGGGCCTTTCGTGTCAGCGGCCGGTGAGATTGCATATGAGATAACCCCCATCCTGGGGTTTCAGGCCCTGGTCGGCACGTTTTCTCAGTGCCGTTCTCCGGTATTATCGCCGGAACGTGCCGGAATGTCAGCAGGTCCGCGGCGGCCTTGGTTTCCCGCTAAGTTAATTGGCCGCCAAATGGGGAAGGCGATGGCCCCTCAGGAAACCGGTCACTGTCGTATGCGCTGTACGCGACAGTCCCGCGAGGGTTATCGCGTCATAGGCGCGCAGCGCTGAAGAGGCTTATGTGGGCTGCGAGCTGCCGCCGCCGCGGCAAAGACTGCACACCAGAGTCGTGCCCGCCCAGCTGACGCACACCATGCACACACCATCCAGCTGCGTATCCACTGCCTGGACAGCCCGCGGGGTTCTCGGTCAGCCGCACGGGTGGCCAGACCGTGCGCCGGCCCTGGTACCCGTCCTGCTGCGGGGGATTGGACTGCGACAGCTGCGACATGATCCGCTTCGCCAGCTAGCGGACGCCAACGCGCCGGTTAAGAGCTTGGCCACCGGGAAGAGGGCGTCGACGCCGAATCCAGATCACCGTTGAGCTGTGCTAGGGCGGTTCACATAATGTCCGGATCCGGACGCCACTAATCTTGAACTGCGTTGGTTGGATGTCCGCGGCGGTTCACGTGCGTTACGCAGCTCATAGGGCACGACGCAGCGCGACCGGGCGGGCGGTGTCACCGCGCTGCGCCGGTCGGTGGCGGGTCGGGGCCGGTCCAGATCGTTCGCATCCAGAGGCCTTGCTGGCGCGTGGCTTTTGGCGTTCTGGGTCAAGGGCTGGCGCGTGGCGGGCGGCGAGGAGGGCCGCAGCTTATGATCCTGGCTGTGAGTGAGGCTCCGGATTACGCGTTCCCGCATTCCGCCCAGGACGAATCGCGCCGTCTTGAGTTGCTGGAGCAACGCCTGGACCCGCTTACCAAGCGGCGCATTGAGCGTTGTGGGGTCAGCAAGGGCGCGAGGTGCCTGGAGATCGGCGGGGGGCGAGGGTCGATCACCCGGTGGCTGTCTGATTTGGTCGGCCCGGTCGGCCGCGTGATCGTCACCGACCTGCAGACGGGGTTCCTGGCCGAGATAGATGCCTCGAACGTCGAGGTCCTCCGGCACGACGTCCGCACCGGCACGTTTCCGCCCGGCTCTTTCGATCTGGTCCACACGCGAGCGGTCCTTATGCACATATCCCCCGGCGTGGACCTGCTGCGGCGGATGGTCAGCTGGCTGGTTCCCGGCGGGTGGCTGGTGCTGGAAGAACCAGACTTCGGCATGTGGATCGGCGACGCCGACCCGGTGTGGGCGACCTCCCCGCAGACGACCCAGGCCGCCTTCCCGAGCTTGGCCCTGTCCCAGGGCCGGTCTTTGCTCCGCCAGGTTCACCAGCTCGGCCTGACCGATGTCGGTGCAGACGCCGAGATCGACATCATCCAGGCCGGCACGGATCTAGCCGAGTTCTACCAGCTGAGCCAGGCCGCTTTGGCCCTTCCGAAGGTGCACGCCGGGGCGCTCAGCCTGGAGCAGGCGACAGCGCTGGTCGACCGGCCAGGCGAGGAGGACTTCCTGGGGTGCGGATTCGTCCATATCGGCGTATGGGGCCGACGGCCCCCGGCGGACTGACCTGAACTGCGACGTTGCCATCATCGGGGAGCGTCATCGGCGGCCTCCGCTGGTCAGCAGCCCTGCCCAGCGGTCGCCCTCGCCTGCTACTGTGATCTTGAGCCGCTGTGCCGTCAGGAACCTCAACGAGCCAGCCGACCCCATCTGAGCTGCCGTCGCCTCGGTGAACCATCCCAGGCTCAGCGCGGTTGATTAAGGCATCCGAAGAAAGGGAAGCCGACCCCGCCAGGACGGCTGCCGTGCCTGCACTGCAGAACATTCAATCCGGCCCGCCGATGACGGGACGGCGGTCTAGCGCCAAGCCGGGCATAACGGCTCGGCGCCGCTGACCGGTCTGGATCAGTGCTGGTCGCCACGCCCAGGTCGTATGGGACTGCGCGCCTGGCCGGGGCGTTGCCCTGGTCCGGGCTTGACTCCGCTTGTTGTGCGCCTGGACATGTATCTGCGGGCACCGGCAGGACTCCGTGTATTAGGTATCTCATCCGATGGTGTCGGCGGCGGGCGGGGCAATCATGAGCCGAAGCAGCAGAGGGCTGCACGGGACAGCGGGAGCGGGTCCGGGCGTTGCCGGTTCCGAGCCGACCGAGGAAGAGCGGGCAGCCGCTGCGACGATGCTTCAGATGATCTGGGGCATCCACATTTCCCGGGCGGTCTACGTGGCCGCCGAGCTCGGCATAGCCGACCTGCTGGCGGGCGGCCCGGTGACCGCGGCTCAGCTAGCCCGGGCCACCCAGGCACATGAGCCGTCGCTGTACCGGGTGCTGCGGCTGCTTGCCTCGCTGGGCGTGCTGACCGAAGATGACCAGCGCAGGTTCGGCCTGACCCTGCTGGGTGAGCGGCTGCGCACCGGCGCGCCGGCCTCGATGCGGGCCTGGGCGATGCTGGTCGAGTCCCTCGGCGGGGTCCGGGCATTCGAGCCGATCATCGAAACGGTCCGGACCGGGAAGCCCGGCGTCGACCTGGCCCACGGAATGAGCATATTCGAGTTCGTCGCGAACCGCCCCGAGCTGGCGCGGGGATTTCAGGCTGCGATGTCGGAGCGGACCGCGGCGTTCGCGCCGAGCGTCGCGGCCGGCTATGACTTTTCGCCGATGCGGACCGTGGCCGACATCGGCGGCGGCAAGGGCACGCTGCTGGCGGCCATCTTGCGGGCGCAGCCTGGTCTGCGCGGCATCTTGTTCGACGTGTCAGCAGTGGCCGCCGACGCTGCGGCGGTGCTGCGGGCCGCCGGCGTCGAAGACCGCTGCGAGATCATTACCGGCGACTTCTTCCACGGTGTCCCGGACGGCGCCGATGGCTACATCCTGGCCAACGTGCTGCACGACTGGGATGACGTCCGCTCGGTCCAGATCCTGACCGCCTGCCGCCACGCCATGGCCGGCCATGGGCGGGTGCTCATCGTCGAGCGGCTCATCCCCGACGACCCGGCCGATGCCCTGCCAGTGCTGCTCAGCGACCTGAACATGCTGGTCTTCACCGGCGGCCAGGAACGGACCAACACCGAGTACGGCCATCTGCTGGCCGCAGCCGGGCTGAGCCTCGCCAACGTGCAGCCCGTTGCCACTCCATACGGAGTCATCGAGGGGTACCCAGCCTGAGCCGAACACCGGCAAGCCTGCCCGTGATAACACGCAGGCTGACCAGTTCTGCGCGCATCGAAGCCAGCGCGGTCACACTGCGCTCGCCGCGCCGAGGCGGTTACATGATCGCCTGTATCAGGCGAGGCTGAGGCTGACTACGTTACGTGGTCCGAGAATCGGGCGGGTACGTGTGCGACGGCCGGAGCTTATGTCTGTGGCCGGGGCACAGCGGCATGGGGCATAAGGGGTTGCGCTGCCGGTGCCGGCTTGCGATCGTGGCCAGGTGCCTCAGCCTGTCCTGCGGACAGCTCGCCTCCTGCTGGTCCCGCTTGCCGACCGCCATCTCGACCTGGAGATCCAGCTCGATTCCGATCCAGAAGTGCTCCGCTACCTCGGCGGGCGAGCGCGGTCGGCGGCAGAGGCCGCCGAGTCCCACGCGCGGAGGATGGCCCTGACCGGCAGGGTGGATGGCCTGGGTTTCTGGATGGCGTTCGGTTCCGGTGGCGGCACGCACGGCTCCGCGCCGCCGGCATCGGAGCAGGAGGGCCAGTTCGCCGGGCTCATGATGCTCCCGCCCGCGCACGGCCCGGACCAGCCCGATGACCCCGCCGTCTCAGACCTGGGTTACCGCCTGGTCCGCCGGTACTGGCGGCAAGGCCTGGCCAGCGAGGCGTCCCGCGCCCTGCTCCGGCACGCCTTCGCCACCGTCGGGCAGAACCGGGTGATCGCGCAGACGATGTCAGTGAACACCGCATCCCGGCACGTGCTGCAGGCCATCGGCATGCGGTACGTGCGGACGTTCGCCTCCTCGGACGACCCGTTTCCCGGGACAGAGCCGGGCGAGGTCGAGTACGAGATGACCCGGGACATGTGGCAGGCACTCCGCGAACGTGAGGGCGCTGCCACATGACATTCCTTTAGCACGGCCACCAGAACCCGAAGGCTACGGGCGACAACCGTGCATATCGGCGGTTCGCACACGTCAAGTGGTGTCTCGCGCAACCACAGAGCGTGACGCAGAACGATCGCTCTCCCGCTGGAGTGCGGGCGTCCTGCCCGATCGTCCTGTGGCGTCACAGCCGCGGCGCCGCCAGCTCCGGGATTGACGACCAGTTAGCCGTCCACGCCGGTGGCACCGTCGGTCTGCTCGCGCAGGATGTCTGCGTGTCCGACGTGCCGCGCGGTCTCTTCGATCATATGGACATAGATCCAGCGCAGCGACACCTGGCCCAGCCGCCGCTGGGGCACGGCGTCATCGAGGGCGAACCGGGCGGCCGTCTGCCGCGAGTGCTCGCAGGTGCGCCGGTATTCCCCGACCAGCGACTCGACCGTCTCGTCCTCAGCCAGCTCCCAGCTCTCGCCGCCGCCGCCGGCATTGGGGCCGATCTCGCCTGCGGACCGTCCGGCCAGCACGCGCTGGAACCAGCCCCGCTCCACCCCGATCATGTGTTTGACCAGGCCGGCCAGCGTTGTCATCGACGGCACGCGGCGATACCGGGCGTCCTGCTCACAGACGCCAGATACCTTGCGGATGAGCACCTCGCGGTGGAAGTCAAGGAACGCTTCAAGCACCTCCCGCTCGGTGCCGGTGGCCACCAGTTCATCGGCGGCAAGAGGCGGATCCGGCGGCGGAGTCGTCATGGCACCACCGTAGCCGCCGGGCCCGCCCGCCAAGGCGACCCGGCCTATCCGGAGACGGCGGTCTGGAGGTGCCTCCCCCCATCGCCGTCCTCCTCTAAGGCGATGTGTCCACGCTACGAGGGGAAACCCAGTTGAATCTGCCGCCCACTCCACCATGATGTCCCAAGACACCGGCACGGCCACGACCCTGAATGGCTATCGGCGCTTCACCCGGCAGCCGTCACACCGGCGGAACCGTCCAGTCCGAGGAGCTGCAAGCACCCATGACGAGAAGGCCATGAACGCCGGGCATGGGCCGCATCGCCGGGCGCGGAAGGGCTCCTCAGGACCTAACCGCCCGACGGGCAGGTGGCCCAGACCGACCGTATATGCGCGGCAGGAACAGGACAGCAAGGCAAAGACCGCGGCCAAGCGCCGCCCGAGCCGACGGGCACGGTTCAGCGCGCCAACCAGAGCGTACCTCCCGAGCGTTCCCGACCCGCCGGGCTATAAGCCTCACTCTTTGCCGAGAAGAGTACGTCGCGTGCGCGCATATCTAACCACCGGCCAAGGACCTTCATCGAAGAAGCGAGAGTCTACTGTGGAGGATCTTCTATGGTGAGCCGACCGGATTTACGCCGTCCCGCTCCGCTGACCGCCTTACCACATCGTACAGCCACTCACACGGCGCGTACCTGCCCGCGTCCGCCTCTGTATCCCCGCCCGTCCAGAGCTGGCAAAGGCGCGCCACCGTGAGCGCAAGGGCGTATGCTCGAATGAGCGAACTCGTCGCATTTGGGTCGCAGGGAGGGAGAGATAATAATGACCGAATTCCTTGAACGGCTTCAGGCAGACCCAGTCGTCATGCGCGATCCACAAACGCTTCTCTTCATACGACAGCTACAAAGTGCTCATCCGATAGCTGCGTTCCACCGGAAGGTGCTCAAACATATCGGGTCCGACTTTACTTTCGCGCAAGCGGATGGGGGGGATGGATGCTGGGCATCTGTTATCGAACTCAACTCCGAACTTCAGCGGCTCTTCGGCCTGAATAGAGGAATACTCGCATACTACGCTCCGGACAATGACCTGCAGCTCAAGACATTTGAACGACTCCGTGCACGGAGGCTTGGGCGCCCTTACCACGAGCACTTGTACTTTTTGAGCACGCCTGACGTCTACGCCGAACATAAAGTATCAGGGTGGACATTGACTGAACCGTACTCCGTCGTACTACTTCCGGGCAGAGGAAGTCCCGAGGCCGCTGCGCGCCATTTGCTAACTGAAATGAGTCGACAAGTGTCGCGTCGCAATCCGTACGACCGAACGAATCCTGTTACAGGAAGTGAATTTTACGGCAGGCACCGGTTGCTGACAGACCTTGTCAACGACCTCCGTCAGGGGCACGTCTGCGGTGTGTTTGGGTTGCGTAAGACCGGCAAGACAAGTCTTGTTAGAGAACTGGGCCGCCAGTTCGTCAAAGACGACGCAAGTAATCGCGTTTTCATTTTTCTTGATCTTGAGGTCTTGCCGAGCGACCCAGACCGTCAGATTCCGCAGCTAGTGAGTGACATCGCTAGGCAAGCACATACGAGTTTCAAACGTGCAGGCATGCGTACCCATGAACTCTCCAGACTTCCTACCTATCCCACAGTCGGTGAACTCCGCCAAGCGCTCCAAGCATGCCTCACTCACGCGGCGAGCCATGACAAGACGATTGTGATAGCGCTTGACGAGATCGAGTCACTTGTGGGACCAGACGCCACCAGCACAACTGAAAAGCCAGCAGTTGCGGAGTTCCTAGGCGCGCTGCGAAGCCTAGTCCAGGAGAACGCGAACTTCAATGTCGTTATCTCAGGTATCGCCCTCGCTCCTTTTACGAATGCGACACTGTACGGACGCGAGAACCCGTTGTTTGCTTGGGCCAGGCCTTTCTTTGTTACCGCACTAACTCGCACTGATACTGACGAGATGATCCGTTCAATTGGCGCGCGAATGGCAGTGCAATGGCAGGGTGCTGCGCTGAAACTTTTGTTTGACGTCACGGGCGGTCATGTCTTTCTTGCCCGTTTGCTCGCTGCAGCGGTTTCAAGCGAATTGTCATTTCGGATCGAGGAGCGAACCGTGACTGAGGCCGACGTCAGCGCGCGGCTACGGTCATGGCGCCGGAGCACGGTTGGAATCATTGATTCTATGCTAGATGCTTTGGCTCGCTTCTACGAAGAGGAATTGACGATATTTGATTTGGGAATCGCAGGAACGCCATTCGATGATCTCGAGCGCGAATACCCGAATCAAATCAACAACCTGCTCGCACTCGGGCTGCTCGAGGAGAAGGCAGGTAACCTCCAACTTACTCCGTGGACTCGGCTCAGTTCTCGCTCGACGCCCCTAACGAGTCACTGATGTGGTACACAGAGCTCATCGAAGTCAGCCTTACGCGGCGTCATGTCTTCTGGCATTCGGGTGCTATGCACCGTGTAGACCCGATCAGCTCAATGATCGAAAGATCTGCGCCCGAAGATTGTGCAGTAACCGTTATTGACTGTCGGCGCCCTCCGTTGACTCGAGAGCACGATCTGGACGTACAGGCCATTGCCGAACGCCGAGCCAATCTACTCGTTCTCACGAATGTTGACCAACTATTGCGTGCGAGGCGAGGCCACGCTTGGCTCCGGCAATTGCGTGCGCCAGTGATGCGACACCTTGATGAAGGCGTTACAGTTCTGGTCGCTTCAAATGCACCTCGGCGGTGTTTTCCAGCTATAGACGGGAGCTCTGTCGCCACTGATTGCTACCAGTACATTATGAGATCTGACGCGCATGACGCCCTGAAGTCAATGTTCCTGGACTCTGAACGTCTCGACTGGCCGATGAAGGAGTGCGCGGGATCGCGGGCGGTCGCGGCGGCCCTCCTAGGGGCTGATCCTGGGCTCAGCCGAAGGGAACGAGCCGATTTTGTAGCAAAGGAGTTGCGGCGTACTGTAAGCGCTGCTTTGTTGGAGTGCGGTGCCGAAGTACTGGCGTGGGTCGAAGATGAGTTCCTTCTGAGAAGACATCATTCATTCCGGTTTGATGAGATCCCGGCGGACGTGCAGGAGACCATGAGATCTGCGGGCCTTGCCGACGTGGATGCAGCGACCGATACACTGAGAATCTTTCCGAACATTCATAAGGCTGCTGCCGCCGACGCGATTGTTCTAGCAAACTCCGCTATTTCCGAGGCGCCTGACGAGTGGGAAACGGCTGCCAGACTTCTTTTCGAGTTCGAACGACTATTGCGCCGGATTATCGACTATCATGTACAGTCGCATCAGCACCTTCGGAAATCGACAATTCAAAGCTATGAGGACAAGATCCTGAGTAATTATCGGTACGATACCGGCGTCAACGAAAAGGATGTCGATCAGGTCCCACTTCCTTGGAATTGGGTAGATCTCTCCGATCTCTTTAGTCTTGCTGAACAATTCGCGATGGACCAGCGTCTAGCAGGGCTGACGGCTCGCGCTTGGCAACGAGCGCATGAGGATATTCTTCCGTTCAGAAATCGGATACAGCACATGAGATTGCCACGGCCCGGCGAGATTGAGCGCCTCCGGATATTGATTCGGGAGCTTCGCCTATCCCTAAGTAACGATGTGAACTGAACTAACCGGTTCCACCCTTAACATGCCTGGCGATCTGTTGTCACCGCTCTACATCCTTCGCTAGGCATTGACGAATGCCTCCGGGCCAAGACGGGCCTTTAGCCAGTCTCCTATATCGGTCCGAATACGCACTTTTCTGACCCTGAATGGCCGTACTCATCTGCCGCGTGGCGAGCGCGGGACTGGCGGCCAGGCCGGGTCTACTTCCTGACACTTCTTGAACCCCGTGGGGACAACCGGTCTCTGGCCCTTACCGCCAGGTCGGCCAGTCTCTGAAACCGTAGGTGAGCCGACGGCGGAACTCGACTGATTTACCGCTCATGGTTGATATGCCTGTAATCGCGAGCGCCGTCATCAGGTCAGCCCGGCAGCGTCTGGAGCATCTTGACGAGTTCTTCGCGCCGGTAGCCGCTGCGGCGGCCGAGTTCGAGCAGCTCTTTCATCTTCGTCACGATGGCGCCGCGCTCAGGGGTGCCTGCGACGACGATGGCGCGACCGCGGCCCATCTCGAGCAGGCCCTCGTCGCGGAGCAGCCGGAGCGCCCGCAGCACGGTGTTGGTGTTCACGCCCAGCACCGCTGCCAGGTCCTTGGCCTGAGGTATCCGCTCGCCTGGTCCGGCCTCGCCGTCGGCGATGGCGCGCCGGATCTCGGCGGCGACCTGTTCGTGGAGGTACGTGGGGTCGGCGCGGTCTACCGCCCCGAGGGCCAGGTTCGTGTCGTCGTACCCGGGCGGCTTGACAGCGCTCATAACGCTAACGATAGTAGCGTCAATGAGAGTGATCCATCTCCCCGGAACCAGTGGCGGGACGGGCACCGCGGCCGGGCCGTCCGGCTCTGCGGTGGAGGTGCTATTCCGGGAGGCCAGGCGTCGCGCACGCCGGCGCCGCGCGGTCGTGCTTGGCGTGCTCCTCGCCTTGGGTGGCCTGGCATCGGGACTGGTCTTCGCCGTCGGCGGGTCGCCTCCTGGCCGGTCCGGTAGTGGCGCCAGCTCCGGGAACATGCCAGGCGCTTCCGGAGCCGCCGCTGGCCACTTCACGTTCCGGGGCGACGGCATCGGCGGCGCTAGGTTCGGCCAGCCGGAGGCTGTCGCGATCACAGAACTGGACAAGGTCCTCGGCTCGCCGAGGACGCCGCGGCCCGCCGGCGACGCCGGAAACTGCACCGTCGACGCCTACCTCACCTGGCCGACGGTGACCGCGTACTTCTTCCGCGGCC
>Ga0335073_10003282_pt1 | contig 22508 bp, 23 predicted proteins | sample Lox_Sample_22_FD_207093 | JGI IMG/M metagenome (GOLD analysis project Ga0335073, IMG submission 207093) | Soil microbial communities from Loxahatchee National Wildlife Refuge, Florida, United States - Lox_Sample_2.2 | ecosystem: Environmental > Terrestrial > Soil > Wetlands | place: USA... | reverse complement strand
AAATTGCGGTGGCTGGCATGGAGCGTCTCGCTCGCGCCCGGCGGAGCAATTCCCACCTCCGACGGGATGTCGAGCGATCGCACCGCTTCCAGCCGCGCCACCAGCGAGCGGTTTACGCTCACGAACCTGTAATCCACGATGTACGGCGTAAGCTGCGTCAGGCCCGTGAGACGCGTTCGGAAAACACCTTTCGCGGTGCGCAAATACAATACGCCCGGCTCGAAATGAACGCGTGCCGCCCATTCCGCGTGGACATGACCGCCCAGGATCTCAGACTCCAGAAACGCATACAGAATCTCGCCGGGATAAACGATGTTCCATCCCGCCGTCCGCACGTCCACGCGCTGGCACACCAGCGCCGAAACCGTTTCGATATGTGCCGAGGAAGCCATGCGCCCTTCTCCTTCAATGGTCAAAACCAACCCCTGCCGGCGACGAGCGCCTGCCTGCCACGCGCCGCAAAACCCGCGGCCGGCGGCGGAACGCGAGGCCGGCTTCGCGATGGATCGCGAGCACTGGTGTTCTAGAATCCGCCGCGCATCGAACCTTCCCGGCAAGAGCGCGGCAGCGCCGCAGCGCCGGATCATGCGATGGAGACAAGCGCCGGAAGTGTCGCGGCGGCGCATCGCCGGCGATCAGCGCGTGGAGCGAACGATCGCTCCATTCACACCCGATTTGCAGAGTTTCCCGATCGATCGGTTCCGCAGCGGCCGGACCGGCCGGCGGCGGGCGCAGAATGCGGCGTGCCATCTCTATGGCCACGCGCGCTAACGCGAGCGGCAAAGAAATCCGCCGTCGCGCGGTACAGGCGCCGCGCGCCGGAAGCCACAGACCGCCTTCAGCCCGCCATCCGCATGCAACCACCGATGTGGGCTTTGCCGGAAACGCGTGACTGGCAATCGGCGGCAACATGGCGCGGATCGCGCGAGTGTGATGCATTCCTCCAGCCACTCTTGCGCAACGCCCTGCTCCTTTGTTTTCAGCCCCTGAAAAAAACTGTACTAACATTCGTTGACATGCTCGGAGACCTCCGAAGATAATCGATGCAATGCGAAATCGCGGGACGGATTCGACCAGCCAGTTGAGGGTGGTCGAGTCGCGCATTCGGGATCTCGAGCGCGAGTTGGAGGAACAGAAATCGGAACTGATTGATTTGCTGAAAAGATCGCGATTTGAATCTTTCAGCGCGCAGGCGGTGGAAATCACCGAGCGCATGGACGACTGGATCCGCGAAGCACCGGCCAATCCTTACCAGGACTGCCTGATTTCCGCCCTCTTCCTTGGCGCGTGCTCCGGCGAGTGGGCGGCCCGCAGCCGGTATCGCGGCGAACTGCCGGGATTCGGCGGCTTCATGCTGTGCCTGGCCGGCAAACGAATTCTTATCGACCCGGGCAACCAGACATTCTCGGCGCTTTTGCTCGAGAGCTATCATCCCTCGCACCTTGACCTGGTGATCGCGACCCACTCTCACTGGGATTGCATTCGCGATCTGGACCTGATTTTAATGGCGGCGAATCCGGTTCTGGCGGGACGCGATCCGCGCTCCGCGAGACAGACACGCCTTCTGGCCGATCCATCGGTGCTGTACGGACTTCGCATGGACCCGGCAGTGGTGGCGCGATCGGAAGACACGCAGCGCATCACCGGCCTTACGGCGGACGAGCTCCGGCGCAGGCTCTCTCAGTTCGAAAGCGTGAGCCCGGCCGCCGTCGACGCTTACGATCTGTTCGTGCGTCTGGCCGGGCGCTTCGACGTAATGGAAATCGGAAAAGCCATCAAAGTCTCCGAGAAGGTCACGCTCCACGTGAGGCGCAGTCATCACCGCGTGAGTTGGGGGCAGGAATTCATCCCGGCACTCGATTTCGCGGTGAAGGACGGCAATGCCCGCGCCCGATGCGTCTACCTCTCCGATACCGAATACCGTCCCAACCTGGCCGAACAATATCAGGCGGGGCTTTCTGAGTTAGGGCCGATCGATCTGCTCATCTGCAATGTCAAGACCTTGGATTTGTTTTCCTATCCCGAGAGCGACGAATTGCGGGGCTATACCCAGAAGCACCTGGGATGGAAAGGCGTCCTGCAGCTTACCCGGGATTTGCTGGAACGTAAGGTGTTGACGGAGAAATCGCTGGTGGTGCTGCGCGCGTGGGGGCTTGAAACCGTCACCACTCTCGACGAGAAGGACCATGCCCTGATCGCCACGCCCGACAAGCTCGAGGCGTACCAGCAACAGTTTCAGGAGAGCACCGGCTTGCGCTGCGTCATCCCGGGAATCACATGGGTTTCGGTTGACCCGTCCGGCGCCGTCAGCACCAGCCACCGGCGGCCTCCCTTCCTCGCGCGCGGCGACGTTCGCCGTTTCGGCAGCATTTACTACAAGAGCGAGGAGATGGAGAAGGTGGTGCGGCAGGCCCGCGCCCTCACCGACAACCCGAAGGCGATTGTTCTGATCATCGGAGAACCGGGCACGGGGAAGGACGTGCTGGCGCGATCCATTTACCAGGAGAGCAGACGGCCGGGCGTCTTCGCGGATTACAATGCCAAACTTCTGGAGGGGGATCTCGCCAAGACACAACTCTTCGGCCAGGACGAAGGCGTATTTACGCACGGCACGCCTAAAGCGGGGTGGTTCGAGGAAGCGCGCGGAGGAACGCTGTCTCTGCAGGAATTACCCGAAATGGATCCCGAGCACCAGGCGCTTTTTCTGCAGGTGCTCGAGGACCGGACCTATCGGCGGGTCGGATCCAACAAGAAGATCGACCTCGACGCGCAGATCATCGCCACTACCAATCGCAATTTGAACGAAGCGCTGAAGACCGGCCGCTTACGGCGCGATCTCTACGACCGATTCGATCGGGTGATTTACATCCCGCCCTTGCGCCAGCGGCTGGAAGATATTCCGGCCATCCTGGCGGGCTGGCGGGCCGAACAAGGCAGCGAGGGCCGCTGGCGGGATCTGGGCGAAGACACTCTGCGGGTGTTGAAGGAATACAAGTGGCCGGGCAATGTGCGGCAATTGAGAAAAGTGCTGGAGGCGGTCGCGCAATCGCAGGATTGGTCGCCGCTGAATGTGCACCGTGAAATTGAAAAATCGGACCATCCCGCCGAGGACGCGCGGGTGGAAGCTGCGGCAGATTCGGATTTGGACGATATCGACCAATCAATTCTTGGAGCGGTGAACGGCGCGCAAGGGATCGGTCGCCGGGAGCTTCAGGAAAAGCTGCCCGCACTCAGTGAAGACATGGTGCGGTACCACCTGAAGAAGCTGGTGAGTTCGGGCCATCTATCGCTGGTCGGCGGGGGACGGAATTCCAAGTACAGGAAGGCGTAATTGGGTGGTGGAGGCGGGGGGAGTTGCAAGTAATTCAGGCTATTGAAAACACGTAAGTTGCTGAGTTTCCATAGCTGCCCATTCCAGGTATTCAGCCAGTTTTTGGGTGCTGTCACGGTTTGTCACGGTGGCTTTTTCCGTTTCGTCGGGGCTTGTCAGTAAATCCCTACGTTTTGTAAAATCAAAATGTGCCACGCCCCGAGACGACCGCCAGAGTCGCGAAACTCGCAAAGAAGGCTGGCGTACTCCGCCCTCGCGATCTCGATGCCCATGGAATCGCCCGGCAATATCTACGGCTCGCCGAACACGAGGGTCTCGTCGTTCGCTCCGGACGGGGACTGTATACGGCCGCCGATGCGCCCGTCACTGAGTTCCACACAATCGCGGAGGCGTCCAAGCGAGTTCCGCGCGGCGTTGTATGCCTTCTGTCGGCACTGAAGTTCCATGACATCGGCACCCAGAACCCATTTGAAGTTTGGGTCGCCATTGGTGAGAAAGATCGCCGCCCTGTTGCGGGTCTTCCGCTGCTTCGTGTGGTTCGCTTTTCGGAGGCGTCGCTCACATTCGGACAGGAGCCTCACCGGATCGAAGGCGTGCCCACCCGGATTTTCTCGCCCGCAAAGACCGTGGCCGATTGCTTCAAGTATCGAAACAAGATCGGCCTCGATGTCGCGCTGGAAGCCCTGCGCGAGTGCCTCAGGCAGCACAAGGCTACTCGTTCAGCGATTTGGGAGGCCGCCAAAGTCTGCCGCGTATCGAACGTCATCAAGCCATACATGGAGGCACTGGTTTGAGGTCGTCCACGCCGCGCAATCTCGCAGCGTCCATCCGCCAAAAACTGCTCAATATCGCTACGCGGCAACGCGAGGACTTCGGACTAGTGCTCACCCGCTACGCGCTGGAGCGGCTTCTCTATCGCGTTAGCCAATCCAGGTATTGCGATCGGTTTGTATTGAAAGGGGCGATGCTCTTCCAGATCTGGAGTAACACGCCTCACCGTTCGACAAGGGACCTCGACCTGCTGGGGTACGGTGATCCCTCGCCAGAGAACGCCACCGCCGTATTTCGCGACCTGTGTGGAATCACCGTTCTCGATGACGGCCTGAATTTCCCAATCGAGGCGGTCGCCGCCGAGAGGATCAAAGAGGACCAGGAATACGAGGGTGTTCGCGTGCGTCTCCTGGCGCGCATGGCGAACATTCGCATCCCGCTTCAAGTGGATATTGGATTTGGCGATGCCCTGACAACGAGGCCAGGCGTAGTAGACTATCCGACACTGCTCCCTATGCCGGCCCCCCGGGTTCAGGCATATCCGATGGAGGCGGTTGTCGCTGAAAAGCTCGAGGCGATGGTGCACCTCGGGATGCCCAACAGCCGCATGAAGGATTTCTTCGATCTATGGTTTCTGGCGCGCGTGTTTCCGTTCGAGGCTGACACTCTCGTTGACTCGGTCCACGCCACGTTCATGCGCCGCGGTACAGCGCTGAACCCGGAAGGCTTCCAAAGCTTGATCGACGAATTATCAGCCGACACTTCAAAGCTCCTTCAATGGCGGGCGTTCCTAAACAAGGGCAATCTGGCGGCACCCCCAAGATTCGCTGACATTGTAGACTCGATTCGCCAGTTCGCCTTGCTTCTATTGCAAGCCAAGCCGACCGGCGGGCTGGAAGCGACATCGTGGTTTCCCGGCGGGCCGTGGCGGCGCCAACGCGTGCAGACTACTCAGTCATGACAAATGCTGTCGGCGGTGTCACGAATTGTCACGGCCATCATCTAGATGTGCCGGTAAGCCCCTGTTTCTAAATGGTGATATTGGTGGAGGCGGGGGGAGTTGAACCCCCGTCCGAAAAAGTCCGTCGTGAAGAGCCTACGTGCGTATCCGGCTCGTCATTTTCGACCTTCCCCGCAGAACCGGCGAGAGCGGCGAAGGCTTAGCCCGATTCAATCTCGACCGCCGGCTCCGGACCGAAGCCTTTGGCCTATCCCGCAAAATGACGCTCACTCACCACCGCGCGGGCTCAGTGGCTGGAGCGGCTACTTAATTAATTAAGCAGCGTATGCAAACTGCGTATTGGCAGTTATGTTTTCCCGATCGTTTTACGGGAGCTCGGAACCCGGCACGCCTCCCCACCACGGTTCAATCCCGTCGAATCCGTTACGCCCCCACATCGAAGCGTTGGTGAGTCTCTTTCCGTCACCATTCTACCATCCGCGGAGGCTTATAATTGTTGCATGCGAAGTCACGATCGATTCCGGTGTGCCCTGCCCATTGCGGCTCTCATTCTGGCCGCCCTGACGGCGGTCACGCTTTGGGCCGAGGCGGAGACTAAAATTACGGTCGAGGTAAAAACCCTTGCCGGACGGCCAATCGACCGCGCCGAAGTCATCCTTCACTGGAACGCCAACCCCAAACACCCGCGCAACAGCTTCGCCAAAAACTTGCGCACTCAGTTCGAATCGCGGACCGACCAGGAAGGCAAAGTCTCCTTTCCCGGCGTTCCGCAGGGCAGCATTCGCATTCAGGTAAACGCCCACGGCTTTCAGACGTTCGGCCAGATTTACGACATCGACGAAGAAGAAAAAACCGTCGAAGTCAAACTCAATCCGCCCCAGCAGCAATATTCGTCGCACCAGTAAAGCCTCCGCACCATCGCCGATTGCCGGAATCCCTGCATCCCCGAAGACTGAAAGCGCATCTCTGAACTCATGAAAATCGGCATATTGGGCTCCGGTACTGTAGGCCGGACGCTGGGCTCGGGATTCGTGAAGCATGGCCACCAGGCGATGCTGGGCACGCGCGATCCGCGCAAACCCGAGGTCCAGCAGTGGGTGCAGTCCACGCCGGGTGCGGCCGCGGGTACTTTTGAACAGACGGCACGCTTCGGCGACCTGATCGTCCTTGCCACGCTAGGACGCGCGGCCGAAGAAGCCATCCGACTCGCCGGAATCGACAACCTCGCCGGCAAGACTGTGATGGACACTACAAATCCCATCGCGGAAGCTCCTCCCACCGGCGGAATCCTGGCCTTCTTTACCGGTCCGAATGAATCGCTCGGCGAGCGGATTCAGTCGCTGGCGCCGAAGGCAAACGTGGTGAAGGCATTCAACAGTGTGGGGGCCGGCAAGATGATCAACCCGTCGTACGCGCAGGGCAAACCCACGATGTTTTTCTGCGGAGACAATTCCGCCGCCAAGCAGACGGTCGCTGGGATCATCGAGCAGTTCGGGTGGAAACCCTATGATGGCGGCGGCATCGTCGCCTGCCGGGCAATCGAACCGCTGTGCATTCTTTGGTGTTCTCGCGGATTCCAGCATAATCAATGGGACCACGCCTTCGCGCTCTTGACCGCCTAACCCATTCAGTGGGAAGCTCTCTCAAAGAGGTTATTGACATTTGCATACCCGAATCGTCCCTTTGGTACTCTGTGCCTCCTCGCTGCTCTATGCCGCCGATCAAGTGATTCTCAAGAACGGCGACATCATCACCGGAACGGTGATCAAGAAAGACGGCGACAAGCTGACGCTCAAAAGCGAATTCCTGGGCGAAGTCACCATGCCTTGGTCGGCGGTGAAAAGCTTGAAGTCCGACCAGGAACTGAACGTGGTTTTGCCGGGCGGTGAAACCGTCAAGGGCAAGCTTTCCACTGCTGGAGACAATCTCGCGGTCGCCACTGCCTCGGGAGAAAAGACCGAGGCCATGACAGCCGTGACCGCGGTTCGCAACGATGCCGAGCAGCATACCTGGGAGCGGTTCCAGCACCCGGGTCTGTTCGAATTATGGACCGGCACTTACAATTTGGGACTGGCATTGGCGCGCGGCAACGCTCGCACCGCAACCTTGACGAATGCATTCTCGGCGTCGAGGGTCACTCTCCATGACAAGATCCTGGTTCACTTCAACGAAATATACGCGACCGCGCTGGTGACGCAGCCCAATGGAACCCAGATCAGCAGCGCCACCGCCAGTTCGCTCAGCGGCGGTTGGGAATACGACCGCAACTTCAATCCCAAATGGTTCTTGTCCCTGACAAACGATTACGACCACGATCGCTTCCAGGACCTGGATCTGCGCGCAGTCTTCGGTGCCGGCGCCGGTTGGAATGCCGTCAAAGGCAAGCGCGCCACGCTCAGTTTCCAGGGCGGCGCGGATTACGAACGTGAAAGTTTCATGGCGAACATTGGCCGCAATTCCGCGGAAGTGAGCGCCGGCGATAACTTCACTTACAAACTGGCCGCCAATACCAGCGTTACACAGTCGTTTTTTATTTATCCCAATTTGAGCTACACGGGACAGTACCGCTTCATTTTCAACTTGAGCGCCGTCACCGCCATCAGGAAATGGCTGGGGTGGCACATTTCATTTACGGATAATTATCTGAGCGATCCCGTGTTGGGACGATTGCCGAATGATTTAATCCTGTCCACCGGGTTCCAACTGGCCTTTGCGTCGAAACAGTAACGTTCGGTCATCAACGTTGCCCCATCATCGCGTCGAGCTGCATTTCCACCTGGGGGAAGCTGAGGTCCGGCCCGATCATGTGCCCGTTACAGATGAGCGCGGGCGTGCGGTCGATGTGCCGTTCCCGGGCTTCCGCTTCGTCGGACCGGATCGCTTGATCGAGCGTGGGGTCGCTTCGCACCTGCGTGCGCACTCTTTCCATGGCCGGCGCCGGCACGACGCTGGCTACCTGGCCCTCGATGTCGCCATCGCCGCTCCACACCTGTTGGGTGCGATAAAGTTTGTCGGCCACGGCCTGATAGTATCCCGAACTGCCGGCTGCGTTGGCATAACGCGCGGCAAGTCTGGCGTACCGGTGATGCGGAAGCGGAAAGTCGCGTTGAATGAGGCGAACCTTGCCGGCATCGACGTATCTGGCAGTAAACCGCGGCAACGTTTCCTGATGGAAGACAGCGCAGTGCGGGCATTCATAGTCGCTGAACAGCTCGCAGGTCACCGGCGCGGTCAACGATCCCGATCGCTTGTAAGACGCGACTTCGGCGCGAACAGCCGCGGGCGCGCCGGGGGTTTTTCCGGTTGGCATGCATCCCAACGGGTTGGCGCATACGGGAGAAGCAGTCGTCAGCATCACAGCCGCACAAGCCGAGGCCGCCGCCGCTGAAACCGCAGCCCACAACCACCAGCGGGGCCACGATCGCGACTGGCGGCGCTGCATGGCGGCGAATGCTGCCGTCGAATCGGGTCGCCAATCCTCAGAGGGCGAGAGTGACGACAGACGTTCGTCAACCCAACGGCTAACGTCCATTTCGTCGTGTTCCATAAAGCTGGATAAACTCCTTTCGGAAAGCTTGCTGAGCACGCGCGATGAGGGTGCCGACGGAGCCGGGGTTTAACTGGAGCGCGGCAGCCAGTTCATCGTAAGCCAGGCCGCTCGACCGCAGAACCAGCAATTCCGCCTGGCGCTCGCGCAAGCGCCCCAGAACTTGCCGCACCTGTTCACGCTCCTCGGCTGCCGCGTGGACTTCTTCCGGAGTGGGCAAACCCGGCGGGTCGCCGGCGAACGCCTCGTAGCGCATCCGGCGGCGCCCGCTGCGCAGTTCGTTGAGCGCCATACGGACCGCCGTGCGGTACAGCCAGCCGCCGGCGCCCGCGCCATGCGCCCGCGGAGTCCGCCAGAGTTTCCAGAATGCTTCCGCGGCCAGATCCTCGGCACGCCCATGGTCGCCCACTACGCGCGCAATTACCCGCGCGATGCGCACGAAGTGAGCATGGAAGAACGCTTCGAAGTCGAAGGAATCGGCTTGGATTTCCACCGGGTCGACAGCTCCGCTGGTTGTGCTCACGTTGCGCTCACACTATAGCAACACCACCCGAAGCGGATTTGTGACAGGTTGGCTCCTGGCGTCCTGTCTCGATTTTACTTGCGTAAGGCGGCAAATCGCGTTCGCCGGGATTGCCTGCCGTGGAGTCACTGCCGCGAACCCGGCTCCTGCCTGCTTGCTTAACTTCGGCTAGTACCGCGACGTTCCCTAAATTCAGGGTTATTCGATTTTTCCCCCTCGGTTAGATTGAGGCGAGGCAAGATATGAAACGATTCTGTCTCCTTTCGATGGTTTTGTTTGCCGTCCAGACGATACAAGGTGCGGATCAGCGCGGCACCAACACCGTGCCCCCGGTCCTGCGTACCGCCGAGCCCGGCGATAACGTCGAGGTGATGCTTCCCGGTCAAAAGCCCGCGGCCGTCCCCGCGCCACCGGCACAATCGGCCACGGAGGTACGACCCGCGCCGCCAGCCGACCCCGACCGGCCGGTGTTCCGCCGCTCCAAACGTGAGTATCCGCCGGAATTCGACCGCGACAGCGCCGACTACCTAAACCAGCAAATCGGCATCTGGCAGCAGATGGACGCCCAGGCGCTCCTGGGTGATCCCTCAGGTGAAAGGCCCGCATATGGGGACGACCAGACGGTGAACGGGACAATCGTCGCTTTCACCGACCCCAGCGGCCGCTATAAACAATTCGAACTGGATTTCGACCGTGAAACCGGTTTACTGCGGACGCTCTTCGTGTATCCGAACGCCATGAGCTGGCAGGATTGCCGGCACGAGTTCGGGATGAACGTGCGATCGACGCAGGCGAACAAGGGACGAACGTTTTACTCCTACCTGGATCGGCGGTTGGATGTGCTGGTTGACGCCACGGGAAAAGTCATCAGTCTGGGTATGTACTAAGGCCTGGAACAAATGCGAAACCCTGCCTCCCTGTGACGCGTTTAATACATAGACTCTGCGTGACCACACGTTTAGGGTTATAGTGTATTCAGAGGAGTGTCGGAAGATGAACCGCTGGAAGCTTCCCGTCGCCGTCCTGGCTGCACTCGGCATGCTGTCGCTGGGTGCCACTGCCCAATCAACGCAGGATAAACCGAGCAGCAGCGGGGCTCCCGCTGCCACCCAGGACAATTCCTCCACCCCAGATCAAACCCCGCAGACCCCGGCTGAGAAGAAGGCCGCCGAAAAAGCGGCCAAGAAAAAAGCTGAGGAAGAAGCCAAGGAAGCCAAGAAGAAAAACAAGCCGGAGAGCGACGACCAGAAGCGCAAGGATACCGATGCCATTGGCGACCGCGACGTCGGTAACGGCGTGAATTTCTATTCGCTCGACCGGGAAATCGCCCTCGGAAAACAATTGGCCCAGGAAGTGGAACGGCAGGCGAAAGTGGTGGACGATCCGATCATCGCGGAGTACGTCAACCGCGTGGGTCAGAACCTGGTTCGCAACTCCGACGCCAAGGTGCCGTTCACTATTAAAGTATTGGATACCGAAGAGGTGAACGCTTTCGCTCTTCCGGGTGGTTTCTTCTTCGTCAATTCCGGTCTCATTCTGAAAGCGGACTCCGAAGCCGAATTGGCGGGTGTGATGGCCCACGAAATCGCCCACGTTGCCTGCCGGCACGGGACGCGCCAGGCGACCAAGGGCGACATCGCTCAGATTGTTTCCATCCCGCTGATCTTTATGGGCGGCTGGACCGGGTACGCGATCCGGCAGGGCATGGGCCTGGCGATTCCCATGGGGTTCCTGGCATTCTCCCGCGGAATGGAGAAGGAGGCCGATTATTTCGGTCTTCAGTACATGTACAAAGCGGGATACGATCCCACCGCCTTCGTGGATTTCTTCGAAAAAATCGAGACACTGGAAAAGAAAAAGCCAGGCAGCGTGGCGAAGGTTTTCTCCACGCATCCGATGACTGACGACCGGATCAAGGCATCGCAGGAAGAAATTCAGACCGTCCTCACGCCCAGGCCGGAGTACGTCGTAAACACCTCGGAATTCAACGATGTGAAGGCCCGCCTGGCGATGCTTCACAACCGGCGTAAAGTCACCAATGACGATCCCAACCGTCCCAGGCTCCGCCGCGCTCCCGGCACCGGTACCGGTCCGGTGGACGACAACGACGGATCGACCAAGACCGATACCGACGAACGGCCGACTTTGAAGCGCCGCGATAGCGGCTCCGGCTCGGACAACGGCGGGAATGGCAACGGTAACGGCGGCAACGGCAACGGGAATTTCTGACCGTCCTTGCGGTTCCGGCGCGTGACCTTTCACCAGGGAGCCGCAACCGCAAGAGCGGTGCTTTCTTACTGAATAAATCCGAGTTTTCTTAAAGTAGCCGCTGGCTCTGCACCGTCGAACCTCGTCAAGGAAGCCGTGCGCCGGCCATTCTCCACAGCTACTCCGTACGGGTAGGTCGGGTACCCGAAAGCCTTCCGGAGCACGGTAAAATCACTGGAAATGCCGGCATTCAAGCCCGACATTTCCAGAAACGGCGGCGCGTACGCCGGTACCTCGACCGGAACCGCCACCACCCTGGTATCGCCCCACCGGAATTGCGCCATGCGCTTGGCCGCTTCCAGGCAATGCGAGCATTGGGGATTGAAAAAGAAGAGGAACACCCTTCCCGATTCGAGCGAGTAGGGTTTGCCGTCCACGGTAATGCTCGCCGGCGCGTGAGTTCCAATCCCGCGAGTCACGTCCACGCCGTACGAAACCAGAGCAAACACTAACACCGCTCCGGCTACCAGCACCGCGCTGCGCAGACTCTCCGGCGGCTTCGCCCACCATCCTGCCAATGCCGCCATCGCCAGCAGGATCCCGTCGCCGATAAAGAAGCCGGGGCCGACTACGCGCTTGATCCAAGGGAAGCAGCTGCAGTCCGCGCCGTGAAGAGCGTTGTAATTGAGCCCGAAATAAACCAGAAAGGCCGCCAGCAGCAGCCCGGCCAGCATGGCCCCCCAGCGTCGGAATCGCGGCACCACGATGAGCGCGCCCGCCAGGGTCTCCGCAATTCCGAACGTCAAAGCCGCGGCGACCGCAAGCGATTCCGGAACCAGCGCCTCCACCATGCGGGCCGCCGCCGAGGGAACATCGGTGATTTTCCAGACTCCCGAAATCACAAAGAGAACGCCGAGAAGGAACGCCGCCAGCCAATTGACGGCCGTCTTCCAGCCCGGGAGCTCCAGCGGCGAAAGCCCCGTGTGCCGCTGTGCCATACTGTGGGTCATGGCTATTATTGTAGCCGTTCGGATACTCCCAATTCTGCTGCTGGCGGCGTCGGCAACCACTGAGCTCACCAACGAAGTCGACACCATCTCCGCTGGAGACTGGAAGTACATCGACGTTCCACTTCACGGCCAGCCGGCGCGCATCATCGCCAGTTACGAGGTTTTGAGCGGTTCGGGACAGGTGAGGATGGCGCTGATGCTGCACGAGGATCTGGACCGGATGAATTCCGACCTGCCCGGCACCATTCTGGCTACCCCGACTGGGCGGCGCGGCTTTCTCGCCGACCCGGTGAGGCGCATGGGCGATTACGTGGTGGTGGTCGATAACCTGGAAGGACGGCAGGCTGCACGGGTGCATCTCCGGGTGGCTCTCGACTACGGCGCCGGCAGGCAGTCGGAAGTGGGGCGGCTCTCGCCGCGGAGGCAACTCACGGTGGTAGCCATCAGTTGCCTGGCTTTCTTTGGAATCGTAGCCTTCTCCGCAAAGCGTTTGCGGCGAGCGATGCGGAATTAGGCCGCGAACGCTTCCCGGGCCGCCGCGACCGTCCGGGCGATGTCCTCATCCGTGTGGGCGGCCGACAGAAACGCCGCCTCGAATTGCGAGGGCGCCAGGTAGATCCCCCGGTCGAGCATGGCGCGGAAGAAACGGCCGAACCGCGCCGTGTCGCTGACCTTCGCGGATTCCCAATCGTTTACCGGTCCGGGATTGAAGAAGAAAGTGAACATCGCCCCCACGCGGTTGACGGTCACGCCGGCGGGAACATGGGCGCAGAGAGCTGCCGCGCGGGCTTCGAGTTGCCCGTAGATTTCGGGATGGGCCTTCAAATGGCGCAGCATGGCCAGTCCCGCGGCCACCGCCAGCGGATTGCCGGATAGCGTTCCTGCCTGGTATACCGGCCCGGCGGGCGCCACCTTGCTCATGATGTCCTTGCGGCCGCCATACGCCCCCACCGGCAGCCCGCCGCCAATCACCTTCCCGAGCGTGGTCAGATCGGGCCGGACGCCGAATCGCTGCTGCGCCCCGCCATAAGCTACCCGGAAACCGGTCATCACTTCATCAAGGATCAGCAGCGCGCCGTGACGTTCGGTGACTTCCCGCAGGAATTGCAAATACCCCGCGAGCGGCGGCACGCATCCCATGTTGCCGACCACCGGCTCGACGATCACCGCCGCGATCCGGTCGCCATGCGTGCGGAATGCCGCCTCCGCCGCGTCCGGCGAATTGAACGGCAGCGCGATGGTGGTGTCGCAGAACGCCTTCGGCACGCCCTGCGTATCGGCAATGCCCAGCGTGGCGAGCCCCGAGCCGGCCTTCACCAGCAGTGAATCCACGTGTCCGTGGTAGCAGCCCTCGAACTTCACGATGAGATCGCGGCCGGTGAATCCGCGCGCCACCCGGATGGCCGACATAGTGGCCTCCGTGCCGGAATTGACCAGCCGCACCATCTCGATGGAAGGCACGGCGTCGCAGATCGCCTCCGCCAGCTCGATCTCCTGCCCGGTGGGCGCGCCGAAGCTCGTGCCGATGGAGAGCGCGCGTTCGAGCGCCGCCAGAATCGCGGGATGACGATGGCCCAGCAGCAGCGGCCCCCACGAGCCGACATAATCGATGTACTCGTTGCCATCCGCGTCAAAGATGTGCGACCCTTCGCCGCGTTCGATGAATACCGGCTTGCCGCCCACGCTGCGGAAGGCGCGCACCGGGGAATTGACGCCGCCGGGGATGATTTCCTGCGCCCGGCGGAAGAGCTCTTCGGAAAGGGTGTGGATCATGCGGAACCTTTACGCGGGACCATGCGGCTGAACCCCAGGCTCATGCCGATGTCATAGAGGCTGCCGTTCAAATTGCGCAGCAGGCGCCGCTTCAAACCCTGGTAGGGCTGCTTGCCCGAAAACAGATCCTGGATAATGGCGGCAAATCGCGGGCTGCGGCGGGTGAACTGCACCATGCGTGCGGGAACGGAGCCGAGCAAAAAGCGGCCCAGGAATATGCGTTTGGCCAGGCGCGAGCCGAATTCCAGATCGCCCGCGAAATCGCGGCGCAGCAGCGCGCTGTACGCGGCGGGCATGGCGGCGGCAGGGCAGGAATCTTCAATAATGGCTCGGGCTGCAAGATCCCCCGAGCGAATCGCGTAATACAGGCCTTCGCCGGTGATGGGGTCCACCAGGCCGGCGGCATCGCCCACGGCCATCCATCCCTCGCCGGAAACACGATTTCCGCGCCAGGATCCCGCGTCGAGCGAAGGCAGCAGATGGCTGTAGAAGGTTGCGTCCTTCCAGGAAATATCGTGCTGGCTCATGTAAACTTCCAGGCGCCGGCGCAGCGAACCCGCCGGTTCGCCCTTCCCGCAAATGCCCACCGAAAGATGATCGCAGCGCGGAAAAACCCAGATGTAGCCTTCCAGGTGCGGCAGGAACTGAATGTCGATGCGCGCCTGGTTGCCCGGAACGTAATAGCCGAGTGCCGACATGGTATCCCCGGCCTCGAGTTGCGTGCCATAGTCGCGCAGAGGATTGCGCGCCCCGGTTGCGAGGATGCAAAAATCGGCCGGCGCAGATCCGGCGTCGGTGCGCACCTGCCAGCCGAACGCTCCACGCGAAATCGAAAGCACCCGCGCCTTTTCAATCTGCGCGCCGGCATGCTCGGCCCGCTCGAGCAGCAGCTTGTTTAGGTCAAAGCGCGAATAAATGAGGAGTGGATCGTCCAGCTTGAGGGTGACGGCGCCGGCATCGGGCGCGGCCAGCACCGTCTCCCGGATTTCGCGCTTCTGGGTGGGATTGTTCAGAAGAAACGGATATTGGCTGTATGCCTTATACGTGAGGCCGCCGCCGCAAGGCTTTTCCCAGGCGAGCTTCTCGTCGAAGAGTCGAACCGCGATACCTGCCGACGCCAGTTGCGCCGCCGCGAACGCTCCCGCCGGTCCACCTCCCAGAATGGCAACACACTTCATTCCATTATTTCTTCGCTGCGGGTGGCAGATCCTGCGGGGAGGGCATGCCCGACCCGGCCGCGGGAGCCATACCGCCGTGAGGGTCGCCTGCGCCGCCGGCCGCGGGAGGCATGGCGCCACCGTGCGGATTCATCGACGCTGCATTGGGATCGGCTGTCGTGCCGTGAGTGCTGTTCTTGGCAAGACTTGCCACCCATTTTCCGTTCTGCCGTTCCAGGTGATAAGGAATCGTCATCGGAGGGGCCCCGGCCTGCCCTTTGGGGGTCATGGTAACCGTCGCTTCGGCCTCGTCGCCGTTGAATTTCACCGTTGCGACTTTGATATCCATGGCGGACATGTTGAAGCCGCCCTTGGTCAGGCGATCGACCACAGCCTGACGCACCGCGTCAGTATTGTTGGACCCGCCATGCTGGCAGCCGGCGAGACATGCGATCAAAAAGAGGGGGTAAATCAGGCGCACGATTCGATTATACCTACCACCAATGCTATATTGTCCCCAGAGCCCACTATGGAGATGACCGAGACCCGCAAAAGAGGGGACTATTGTCATCGCTGTCTGGAACCGGCGCCTCCCAAAGGTGCGCGATGCCCGAAATGCGGCGAGCCCATCCATCGGGCGGGCCGGCTGCGCAAGTTACTGGCGGGAATTGCGCTGATCATGGTTCTGGCGGTGGTAGCCATCTCCATACGGATGATGCAGACGAGCGGAGCGCCATCGGCGGCCACCGGGCAGCCATCGGACCAGACCAAGCCCGACAAGGCCCCCGCCCCCGAGGTCAAACCGGCGCTGGGCCAATAATCGACATCATGGCGAACATTCCGATCGGAACGAGGGGAGAAGAGAAACTCCTGGTCACCAGCGAGGTGGCCATCAATTTTCTCGGCACCGAGGGTGCGCGGGTGCTTTCCACGCCGCACATGATCGGCTACATGGAGCGAACTTGCCGGAATCTCGTGTTCCCACTGCTCGATCCGGGGCACGACACCGTGGGCACGCATGTGGACGTGTGGCACCTTGCCGCCGCGCCGATTGGCGCCGCGGTGACGTTTCGAGCCGAAGTGATCAAGGTGAGCCAAAAACGCGTGGAATTCCGCGTGGAGGCCTGGGACGAAACAGAGAAAATCGGCGCGGGCACGCACGAACGAGCCATCATCGACGTGGCCAAATTCGCTACCCGCCTGGCGGCGAAAAGGAAGTAGCTACGAGCTTGCGGTGTTCGAAGCGGGACGCAGGCCGCCGGGCAGGCCGTTGCCGCGGACCGGTTTGGCTGGCGTGGGCTGGCTCATATGGCGGCGGTAGACTTCGAGGATATCGTCCTCGGGATAATCGATAGCGCGCGCATATTGCCGGATATAGCTGGTGGCGTAGATTCCTCCCGGGAGCACGCGAAAATCCCCAGCTTCAATTGCTTCGAGCGAACGCACGCCGATCTTGGTCGACTCCGAAATCTGTTGGAGCGTGATACCCCGATTGCGGCGAACAGTTGCTAAACCCAGAATGCCCTTTTCTTCTTTCATCATCCGCCTCTCTGCCCCGCGAGGTTGCAAATGGACCTCAAACTCCCGGTACAGAAAACTGAAGTGAAGGCCTACTATAACACCACTTACGTCGAATGATAAACTCCGATTTATGGATATTAACCGAAGGCAACTGAGCGCCTGCATTCTGGGCGCCCTCGCCGCGAAGGCATGGCCGGCGGTTAATCGGCCAAAGTTAACCGTTCTGGTGATCGTGGAGCAGCTTCGCGCCGACGCTCTGGATGCCGCCTGGGCGGATTTTGGCTCAGGGGGGTTCCGGCGGCTGGCGGAAAAAGCCGCGTGGTTCACCAGCTGCCAGCAGCTTTCCAGTACCTTCACCTCCAGCGGGCTGGCCAACCTGGCTACCGGCACCTGGCCGGCGCAGCACGGCATCGTGGCCGACGAATGGTGGGATTACGCGGCTCACGCTCCGGTGCGCGCATCCGATGAGGCGTTGCTGGCCTCCACCTTCCCGGCAGAAGCCGCCGACGCGGGCTTGCGGGTCCACGTAGTGGCGATGACGCGCGCGGAAGCCGCCCTGTTCGCTGGGACTTCCGAGGCGCGGCAATTCTTCCTGGACGATCGCGCCCAGTATACCTGCAACGGGGCCCAGCCTGACTGGCTCGACGAGCACAATCGCGCCAAAGGCTCCGAAGGCGCGCGCGATGCCAACTGGATGGCGCTCAACGCCGCCGACGGCGCCCCGCCTCTGCGGATTCTGCGCTACGACCCCCACCATCCGCTCGAGTTCCTCGCGCTCTACAAGGCGTCCCCCTTCGGATTGGCGGCGGAATTCGACCTCGCGACCGACCTCGTCGTCCGCGATCGGTTGGGACAGGGAAGTACCACGGACTTGCTCTGTGTGATCGACGGCTCGACGGCCCAGTTGGGCTATGAGACCGGAGCCCGCTCTCCCCTCATGCACCAGATGCTGCTGCATCTCGATCTGTGTATCGAGAGTCTCTGGAATCAGTTGAACAAAAGCGTCGGTGAGAACAAGTTCAACCTGGTGGTCTGCGGGGCCCACGGCGTACCGCGCGATCCCAAAGACGCGCGGGCACGCATGGCTGTGAATGGGGATTCGGTGGCGCAACTGGTGGAGACGGCTCTCCGGAATACCGGACGGCACCTGGAGAAATACATCTACCCGTTTCTGTATCTCGATCGCAATGCCACCGCCGGCGGCGCCGAAACCGCACGGCTCCTGGCGGCCGAGGCGGCGCTGGCGCATCCGGCGGTCGCGGGTTATTACACCGCGGGCGGGGGCTGCTCCGAGAATGACGTGTGGCGGAAACGGTTCCAGAACAGCTTCTACCCCAAACGGTCCGGCGACGTGATGTTGAGCTACCGCCCGGAATACGTGGAAGACTTCAACCAGGGCCGCGGCATTTCCTACGGCTCGCTCTACAACTACGACACCCACGTGCCGCTGTTTCTGATCGGGCCGCAATTCCGCCAGGGGGTCTTCGATGTCCCCGTCGAAACGGTGGACGTGGCGCCGACGCTCACGCGACTCCTGGGGATTGGCGACCCTTCCTCGTCGGTTGGCCGGGTACTGAGAGAGGCGCTTGCGGTATGAGCGGCGCCGAAGCGCCCTCGCTGGCCACCGTTCTTTGCGGCGTGAAATTGCGCAATCCGGTGCTGGCCGCCTCGGGCACGTTCGGGTATGGCGTCGAGTTCGCCAATCTGGTGGATCTGAACGCGCTCGGCGGACTGGTGGTGAAAGGCCTTTCGCGCGAGCCGATCGAGGGCAATCCGGCGCCGCGGGTTTACGAGACGGAAGCCGGCATGATCAATTCCGTCGGCTTGCAGAATATCGGCGTGCGGGCGTTCTGCGAGGAGAAACTGCCGCAACTCACGCAATACCCGACGGCAATCTTCGCCAACGTGTTCGGCTACCAGACGGAAGACTACGCCGAAGTGGCGCGAGTGCTGGAGGACCACCCCGGCCTGGCAGGCTACGAATTGAATGTTTCCTGCCCCAACACCAAGCATGGCGGCATCTTTTTCTCCAGCGATCCCTCGCTCCTGGGCGAAGTTGTGTCCGCAGTAAAACGCGTGGCCAAACGGCCGCTGATCGTGAAGCTCTCGCCCAACGTAAGCGCCATCGAGCCGCTGGCGCGCGCCGCCGAGGAAAATGGAGCGGAGGCCATCTCGCTGGTGAACACGTTCGTCGCAATGGCCATCGACGCCCACACCCGCCGCACGCGCATCGGCGCCGGGTTTGGCGGACTTTCGGGCCCGGCCATCAAGCCCATCGCCCTTCGCATGGTCTACCAGGCCGCACGCGCGGTGAAGATTCCCGTGGTCGGGCTCGGCGGCATCTCCACCGGAGAGGACGCAGCCGAATTCCTGATTGCCGGCGCGCGCGCCGTGGAAGTGGGAACCGCAACATTCTGGGACCCGCGCTCCCCCGTGCGGATCGCGGAAGAACTGGCGGAGTTCCTGCGCCGCGAAAAGGCCGCGGACGTCAGCGAGATTGTGGGGACGCTCAGGTTCTAATCCGTTCGCGCCTGATGCGCCTCTTGCTAAGATCGAATCCAGCCCTCCTCCGCCCACGTGTCATCGTGCCCGTGGAGCGCGGGCCCATAGAGATAGAGAAGAGCCGCCAACACCGCGGCGCACAACAACCCCCAGCTCCGGCACGAGCGCCAGTGCGATCGCGGCCTGAGGATTTGCGATGCGGTACGCTCGCTACTTTTTGCCAAACTCTTCGTTTCGCATCGGTGCCGGGCACATGTCTGTGCGGCGAGGCACAGCCGGGCGATTAGTTAAAGCGCGTACACTCCGTCGAAATCGCAGAAGTACGGATCGACCCGCAGTGTTGGATCGAGGCTGGTGAAATATTGGGCCGCCGCGCCGAGGTCCGCGATGATGGTTTCGGCCGGCGCGCCGCCATAAGCGCCGCATTCGTTGTGGGCGAACAGCATCAGCCGGCGCGTGCCGTGGAGCTTGATGGATGTCAGCACCATGCCGGCCACCAGGTCGCGGTCGGAATCCCGGTCCGGCTTGGCAATCGCCTTCACCGAACCGGGAATCTTGACCTGGTCGTACGCCTCGACTCCCTGGCGCCGGAGAAATTTCCGCACCTGGGCTTCGAAGCGGAAGTCGTAGCAGGCGATCACGCAGGCATCTGCCTGGTAGTGTTCCCGCGGGCAATCGAAGTGAAACAGCTTTTGCATCGGCAGGGTGTTACCCCACTTTCTTTTTAGCCTTGATCTCGTTCAACAGCCGCTCGATTTCGTCGTGCTTCTCCATCGCCGCGAACTTGTCATCTACATTGTCGGCCAGCAGTTCCGATTTCGCCTGCGTGGCCGCTTCGGTGTGGATGACCTTCTTCTTCATGCGGTCGAAGGCTGCCGAGTTGGACTGATCGCCCATCGTCCGGCTGGCGTCCGTGGCTTTCCCCATGGCGCGCGACCGGCGATGCTGGGCGATCAGCATATCGCTCTTCGATTCGGCCTCCGCCAGCTTCTGCTGCAGCTTCAGCAGGGCCGTCTTGAGATTCTCCACTTGCGTCTTCTGGTCTTCCACCTGTTGGCGGAAGCTTTCGGTCATCGACTGGTAGCTCATCGATCGCTCGACGGCCGCCCGCGCCAGGTTGTCGTCCTGCTTATCGACAGCCAGTTCGGCGCGGCGCACCCATTGCTGGGCGCTTTCCTCGCTCTCTTTGAGCTTGCGCTCGAGAACGTGTTGATCGGCAATCGATATGGCTACCTGGGTCTTGACCTGGAGCAGTTGATTCTGCATATCCAGAATCACCTGCTTGATCATTTTTTCCGGGTCTTCGGCCTTATCGACAAGGTCGTTGAGATTGGCGCGAATCAAAGTTGAGACTCGTTCTAAAAGTGCCATTGTGTTTTCCTTTCGAAGGCCGCTCGCTTGTTACGCTCGCGGTGCTGTATTGGTGCCGTTTGCCGTGTCCCCCGGCTTGGGCGTTTTGTCGCCGATCAACCGCACCTTCGAGAAAAGCTCGCCCAGGGGCATACCCGAAAGCGTCTCGAACAGAGCGGGGATCTGCGCCGCCATTTGAGTAATGTCGCCTGTGACTTTGTGCATTCCCGCGGAGTCGCCGTTGCCCGTGGATACGATGGTAATCTTGTCCACGTTGGCCAGCGGCGAGGCCAGGGCCTTCACAATCTCGGGCATGCTGCCGATCAGTTTGTCGACGATGGCCGCCTGGTTGAATTCCTGGTAGGCCTCGGCTTTCACGTTCATGGCCTTGGCTTCGGCTTCGCCCTTCTTGAAAATAATCTCGGCTTCGGCTTCACCCTGCGTGCGGATGGCGGCCGCATGGCCTTCGGCTTCCATGATGAGACGCGACTTTTCGGCTTCCGCCAGAGTCTCGATGCGCTTGCGCTCGAACTCCGCCTGCTTGTAAACGGTGGCCTGCAACTCGCGGTCTTTGCGCTGAATTTCCGCATCCTGCACCAGGACTTCGTGCTCTCTTTCGATCTGGTGGATCTTCACTTCCTCGGCGCGCACCGTCTGCTGCATGATGTTGCCCTGGATCTCGTAGGCTTTATCGGCCTGCGCCTGCTGCTTCTTCACCAGCTCGGTGTATTCGGCCTTCTTCACCTCCAGGTCGCGCTGCGCTTCGGCCTGTTTGGTCTGCGAGAGCGTCTCGGCCAGCACGCGCTCCTGGTCGGCCTGAGCTTTCGCCACGGCGGCTTCGCGGGCGGCGACGGCGCGCTTTATGGCGGTATCGCGATCGGCTTCGGCCGCGGCGACATCGGCATCGCGCTTGATGCGGGCGATATCCGGCCGGCCCATGTTGGTGATGTACTCGTTCTTGTCGCGGACTTCCTTGATGGTGAACGAAATGACTTCGAGTCCCATCTTGCTCATATCGTCGGCGCAGGTGGACCGCATGCGGTCGCCCACCATCTCCGGCTGCTTCACGATTTCTTCCACCGTGAGCTGGCCGATAATGCCGCGGAGATGGCCTTCCATCACCAGTCGGATGAGACCCTCGCGCTCATCGGGCGGCTTGGTGAGGAACTGCTCGGCGGCGGTGAGAATCGACTCCGGATCGGATTTCACTTTGATCTGCGCTACGGCCTCGACCGTGACCGCGACACCCTGGCGGGTGTAGAGGTCCTGCTTCGGCGCGACGTCGAACGACATCAGCTCGAGCGATAACCCGCGGACGGTCTGCACCATGGGATAAATGACGATTCCGCGGCCTTTGATGACGCGCGTTCCACCGAGGCCGTAAACGATGAGGGCCTCGTGCGGACCGGCTTTGCGATACAGCTTCGCCATCACGGATGTAACAATCAGGATCACCGCGATACAGATGACGGCGATCACGATGGGAGTGGTTTCGATCATATAATTGAGCGTTTCTCCTTGGGCTCGTGGTCCCCCAGCACATCTTCAAAGGGCCGCACGTAGGCGATCCCTTTTTCATAGCGAGTGACGATCACTTCGGCTCCCTTGGGTATGGCGACACCATCCTCGCTGCGCGCGCCAGCTACGTGACGCGTGCCGCCTTGCGTGAACACCAACTCGCCGGTGCCGCCGGGACGGATGGAAATGGTGGTGCGGCCCAGGACACCCACCATGTCGTAATCGGCCGGGTCAAGCGGAATGTCGTCGGCCATCAACACCTTGGCCAGAAACCAGAATACGACCGCCGCCGCCCCCAGGCCGCTCAGCGTAGCAACGAGAATGACGACTACAATC
>Ga0335073_10003281_pt1 | contig 22512 bp, 35 predicted proteins | sample Lox_Sample_22_FD_207093 | JGI IMG/M metagenome (GOLD analysis project Ga0335073, IMG submission 207093) | Soil microbial communities from Loxahatchee National Wildlife Refuge, Florida, United States - Lox_Sample_2.2 | ecosystem: Environmental > Terrestrial > Soil > Wetlands | place: USA... | reverse complement strand
AATGCACCCTCAATACTAACTCTTCCTAAATTCCCTACAATCCCCAAACCAGACGACTATCCTCCTCCATTACCACCTATCCACGATAAAGCGCTTGAACAGCAATGTTTCACACATTCTTCCTACATACACGATCCTAGTAGTAAAGAGAATCCGTCGTCACTGCTGCATTACGAACGACTTGAATTCTTGGGAGACAGTTATATGAATTATTGCGTTACCAAAATCTTGTATACTCGTCTTCCGGATTTGAGGGAAGGGGAACTAACTCGTCTACGCTCACAGATAATAAGTAACGACAATATTCGTCATTATGCAATGATGTATCGTTTCCCCGATCGTATTCTCCTGAGCAGCGGTGCCGAAAAAGATGAAGTTCGTGACACAGGGAAAAAGGTAGCGGATATCTTCGAAGCTTATATCGGTGGTATCCTCACAGACCAACCTGATACCGGAGAAGCAATTGTATCCAAATGGATGAAAGATATAATTGCACCGCAAGTAGACGAGGCAGTGAAAATCCAAGAGAGAGTTACGAGTATGAATAAGACGGCGAAACAGGAGTTGTATGTCTTGATTGATGCGGAGAAGGGACCGACGCCTACTTACGTGGTTACGAAACAAGGGGATACGAATACGGATTTTGAAGTTGCGTGTTTGATTCAGGGGACGGAATTTGGGAGGGGGTTAGGGAAGAATAAGAATGAGGCGGGGACGAGAGCTGCGATGCAAGCTTTGGAGAAGTTGAGAGGGGGATTGTTGCAACGGAAGGCGGAAAGGGAAGCTGCTGAGGCTGCTGGGAAGACCAAGGAAGTGGATGGAGTTGATAAGGATGAGATCAACAAGGAAAATGGCATTCTTAATAATCATTTGCATGAGTCTTATCAGGAAGCTGAATTGTCGGAAGGTGAGATCAAGTTGGAGACCGACGATACGGACGGTTGAGAAGAAAGTAGCATTAGCACCAGCAGCGAATCATAAGCTATCTATGGCCATGAAGGGAGTTCCCTTTTGCCATGCTCTTCTCTATAATTCCGAATCATTTTTCTGTAGTCCCTCCGTATGAAAGGCCACGCAATCGAGCCTATCAAGCCGGTAAACCAATCGTAGATGGGATGATCCCTTGGTGTCATCCCCAACATCATATTCTAGCTCAGTATCTTGCTTGATCAGATGAGATGGTACCTTGAGCATAGTGCCAACAAATTCGTAAGTAATATGTTCATCGCCCCCTTCCAACTTTTTTATAATCCGAGCGGCAACCACTTCAGGGGTCTCACCTCCAGCAGGGCCTTCCATTTTTCTCGTCAGATCTGGTTTCGTCTTCTCCTCTTCTTCGAAACCGGGAGTCAGGATATTTGCTGGAAAGGCGCAATGAACATCAATATCGTACAAAATACACTCCTCGCGAAGACTATCGGCCAATTGACGTACCGCCGCTTTTGCAGGGGAATACGATGTGTATCCAACAATTGAACAGAAAGATGCAAGAGATGCGATGAAAACAAGTTTCCTTTTCGGCATTCCGGGTTCTTGAGGGGCTCTGATCATCGCATTAATTGCCGCCTACAGCCTTAGGTCCATTGCAGGATAGATGACATACATGTGCTGTCCATACAGCTGTCATATAGTTTGTTTGCATATTAAATTCAATCGTTTCCGGAGCTTGATCAGCGAAGAAACCTGGAATGGACGCCCCTACAGTAAGCAATGTCAACCACAAACATCTACCAGCATTGCAGATGACAATGTCAGGAACTTGTCCACACATTACAACCGCCTTCTTCGCTCCTTCAACACGAGATAAATCCGCGGACACATAGCTAAACTTCTGCTCAGGGGAAACTCGCTCAGCCTGAACATCAGCCCAAGAACCAGCTCGCAATTCTCGGTTAGGATGCTTACTTCGACCTTTTTAAGTGCTTGTTTCAATTTGTCCTCATTCCTGGCGACAAGAACTAGATTTGCCCCCTTTTTGGCGAAATCAATTGCTATTGCTTCACCCAGACCTTGACTTCCTCCAGTTATCAGGACGAGCTTTTCTGATTAGTCTTGTCGTGAATGAGGGGTGATCTACGCGCCCCTGAACGGGGAATTTGTTCTTCCGCGTGAACATTGTTCAAAAGGAATCTAAAGGAAGGACAAGTTTGCGAGTTCCAATGTGAGGAAGGGTGATAAATGGATATTACTGAAGTCAAGGGAGTTGAAATGCTCTGGAGAGAAAATATACCGACAAGAGTGGGATTGGGTGTGGGTCTTAGCGATGTGGAATTTCCATAATTTCTGCCGAAATTAAGGGTCCAATTGAATATTTTATGTGCCTGAAATTCAACCTATTTTCCATTTTTCCAACACCAAAGTGCATTAATATAAATCTAGAATATACCCAGCCGCGCCCAATTTATCAAGCTACGGAACTTTGAGGAGTTGGTACAGACAGGAGGGACGAAGCAGGAGTAGAAAATGCTGTGACGGGAGCAACTGAAGAAAGGGCACCGGAAGACGAAGGACACTGATTATAAAAGAGGGCAAGAGGGAACTCTCCTTCTTCGCAAAGTTGATGTCCGACATAATAATAGAAAGGGATATTGAAGCTCAAATTAGCCAAACCCACAAAAGAAGGTGTTACAAGTAACAGATGAAGATCTCATTGTCGCCAGATAGATAACTGACGAGTTCGAAGGAGACGCAACCCGGTGTAGATAGACAGTCGTTGATACAATTTCCAGAAACATCAGGAGTTGAAGGGTTGGCAGGGGTATAAATGTATTCTGTAGCAGAGATGGGATCAGCTCCAATATTGCAGTCGTGGAATTCGGCGAAAAGACAGAGACCAGGATTCCCTGGAACACCGGAACTGACGGTTACCGGGGGTGGGATCAAGGAATTGTAAGGGACGGAGACCGGACACATATTGTAAATTTGCGCGACGTTATTGTTACCGCCAGTGCAGTCGAGTCCTGTATCAGCGGATGTGAAAATGGTGTTATAGCTCCAATTAGCGAAACTTTTCGGCTAAGAATCTTACAAGTAACAGATGGGTCCGACTCCTTCTTCATCTTGGAAAAGGACGAAGGCAGCACATGGGGGAGTTAGTTGAATACCGTTACATACACTCGCGCAATAGGACGACTGTGACACTCCGCTCGATGGGTTATATTGCTGAGATGCTATGTAACCGCCAGGAGTCTGACAGCCGTACAGCGTTTCTCCGTAGCAGAATCCGCCTGAATTGGGAGCCGAGCCTGAGGGAGACTGCATAGAAAAAGCACTTGACGACACAGGGAGTCCCAAGGTACTTGTTGGGGTTATAGATAGAACGCTGGGCCTTTGCACGGGGCTTGTAGATCGGGCCGCTGGGGTTGAGGAAGTGGGGGGAAAGTAGAGCGAAAGAGAAATAGCCAAAGGGCACTCGATCCAAACTTGCGGGTAATCAACATTATAATAGAGCCCAGTGCTTTGAGTGCAGAAGATGTCGGACGAGAAAGTGGGAATGGCATCATAGCTCAAGTTAGCCAAGCCCATCTACTAAACAGGTTCTTACAAAAAACAAGACGGTCCTTCTTCATGTAACTGAGGAACAAATTGGAAGAAAACACAGCTGGAAAGGTAGTTACATATCTCTCCACAAACTGTAGGGTATGATACGCCATTTGGAGTCCAAAATCCGAGTCCTAGCGCAGCCTGTATCCCATTTGGAAAATCCTGCTGGTCGCAGAGAGTCCCGCTCAAGCAGAACAGTTGGCTTGGACTAGAAGGTGAGGCGGATACCGAAAGAGAGGGTAAAGATAGGGTGGATGAGATTGCTGAAGGGCATGCGGTCCAAATTTCTGAAGGGACACCAAATTGATAGTGATCGCAGTAGAGAGCAGGTAGCCAGAAATAAAAAGGGGTGTTATAGCTCCAATTAGCCAAGCCAATCTATTAAAGAGGTTCTTACAAATAACAGGCCGGTCCATTATTGTCGTACGGCTCGACAAGTTGGAAGAAAACACAGCCAGGAGTGGAGGCACATATATGCCCGCAAAATAAAGACATTGATACCTCGCTCGGCACAGCCCCTGTGGTAAAATCTATCACATTCAGGAAAGGCGTACAGCCATAAAGGGTCTGGCTGTAGCAGAAGGGTCCCTGTTGGCTTGGAGCAGAAGGTGAGATGGACGGAGAAAGTGAAGAAATAACGGAAGACCCACGCGAATATATGATGGATGAGATCGAGGTAAAACTTTGCAAGGAGGGTAGTGATAAGATGGATGAGCTCACAGAGCGAGAAAGGGAGGGTATTTGAGAAGGGGGTACGGTCGTTCGTCTCGATGTCGGAATTTGTGTGCGAAGGGTTTTATGCCTTTTGGGGGTATGATTCGAGTTGACAGTCGAGCGACGCGTAGAAGCAGAGTGGATGCTCTTCTTTGTCTTTGTGAGTGTTTCTGTTTTGGTGTGGACTTCGACAATTGTTGTTTCCAAAGTGATACTAACGACGACAACCTCAATTATTATGCGTTCAATTTGTTTTTCATGATGTTTATGGGGTTTCGAAGGACATATTCCTGCTTGTTTTTCGCGATGGGATTCGAGAGCAGAGAGAATATCATTACCCCTCTTATCGAGCCGGGCACTGTAGATTAGCGGGATAGTGTGATTCAGAGTACTTCTTTTCAGCACCGACAAAACAAAAGGACATGAAGAGGGCGAAAAAGAGGGAAATAAGGAACCAATTCATGGGTGGTCAATTCGAAATACAATTCGGAGAGTATATTGGTTGATCCCAACGAAGGAATTGCGAACAACAACAAACAGTAAAGAACGTCTTGGAAAGCAAAAGAGTGACTGAAAAGGAATGAATGAGTTGGAGAGTCGAAAGCATTTTGGCTCTCACCCCTTATTTTTAAGGTGCGGTGGGTGGCGACTGGTGCAAAATAAGGTTCTACAGAATGAGGCTTTTTCTACGCACAGACCCAGATTGGATTATAGGCACAACAGTCTGTTGTATGTACAATTTTCACCCGAAATTGCAACTTTTGTCGTCAAATTCCACACTTTTGATCGCAAAAAGACAACTTTTGAGCAGCAGGGGGAGCACGTCGCTTTGGATTGGACATGCAATATGCACACTCTCATTTTAGGTTTGCCCTTAACATGCCACTTGGTAATGAAGAGATTTCATAATTATGCATTGACATTTCCAATCGGAATCTTGCATTGACAAAGTTGTATTGCATGTTTTCTTCTACTCTATTTAACTTACAATCGAGGTTTGCCATCATCTGTATCGGCATATAATGCAGTTACTTCCGGATCATCTCCAGGTATATCCCCATCAAACCACCAATTCCGTTCCTCACCATTCTCTAGAAAAGAGGTATCTCCATTCCGAACACATGTCCATCTTCCAGGATCTTTCTTATCACGAACATATTCTCCCAATGACGCCGTTCCAGTATGAACATCCATCTAAAATATCAACTCACCATCATACAGGGAACAAATACATCAGGATCCCCAGTCAATGCTCTTCCAAGAGCTATATTCGTAGCAGCATGAGTACATAGTATTATTGTATCCAATCCACCTTGATCGGCGCGTTCTACGATACTGTCTAATGCCCTTTTCGCACGTTGATGGACTTGTGTCATGGTCTCGCCACGGCGATTTCCAATGATTCCGGTCTCGCCTTGACGGAATTCTATGTCTGGGAAGAAGCGTGGCCATTCAGTTACTGATAGAGGGGTAGGATGATCCGGACTTGTTGAATGATGGAGTAGGCCGTACCATTCACCAATTCCCTCATCAAGGTAGATTGGCAGATCCAAGATCTTGCTTAGGGAAATAATAGTTTGGACGCATCGATAGTATGGAGAACAATATATTTTCTGAGGTCTGTGGGGAAGAGAGAGGAGATGTTGAGTTAATTGTCGAGTTTGAGCTATTCCATGGGATGCCAGTGGTGGATCAGCACGAACCCCTGAATCGTTAGATACGAAAGAGAGATGAGAGATACCTGTGGGAGAAGATAGAAAGGATGGTGAATATGACGACCGATGGCCATGCTAGAGGATTAGTGATGAACTTAAACCGATTACTCTTGTGATATATATTCGTTCAAGCATCGAAACGTAACTCACGGTTGTGAGCGGCTGGAAATGGTACTACTATCGTCTCAACCGACAAAGCATAGAAATGGCAGAATTCTGATTATTTAATCCCGGAAGATAAATTCCTAGAGCTCTTGGTTCTTGCGCGCGTCAGGCGAATGTTGGTCGTTTTGATTTCCAAGTCCGGACAAGCGGGTGAAATTTTGATCGGCAGACTGGTTGAGAATAAAATTGTTTGTGTCATGTTTCTGGGCTGCTACGTTGACTGAGTCCTGTCTCGCCTGAAGACCCAGCTTGTACTTCTTTGAATTTGTTCAACATGGAATCAGTCTTATAACCAGGCGTATTAATTAAGGAACTCTTCTGAGTATGGACCAAATTGTCGACATCTTCAGACAAGAGCCTCCCTCCACTCCCCCAGCAACAGGGTCGGGTTCGCGTCTAGGAGAAGCTGTTATCATTGTCGCGGGTACGCAACTTATCTCCAACTTTATTGACCAGAGCAGGTGTATTCTCAGCTATCGCAACTGGCATATCACTATTCTCAATATGGCTCCAACTTAAGAATTACAGAAAACCGATTCTGCAGCGATATGTAGTGAGGATATTACTTATGTATCCTTTGATAAGGAAATGATCTGACTCTAGGGTACCTCTGTATGCTATAGCGTCATGGTGGGGATTAAAGAACTTTACTGTCGCTGCTATTATTGATCCTGTACGAGATATCTATGAGGTTCCTATCCTTCCGTTCATGATTGACACTAGGGTTTTGTCATCTTTTGTTTCTTTGAATTACTAGTCAACTACCTTGGCGGCGAACGCGAAATCATGTTAGTCCCACTGACATCTCAACCTAACTAAAGTATGCGTCTTCACGGACGAGGAATGCAAGAACATATCCCTCCTTTCAACTACCTCTTCCCCAAAGTCGACATTTCCAATCCCAAAACATTCCTCTGGATAAAACGTGGAATTCTCCAATATACAGTCCTCAAACCGTTTCTCGCACTAGCAACAATAATCATGAAAGCTACCCATGTCTTTGAAGATGGCTACATAGGTCTCTCAAGCGGCTACTTCTGGAGCGGTCTCCTCTACAATCTCAGCGTCACAATCTCCCTCTACAGTTTAGGTTTCTTCTGGCTCTGTCTCTACTACGATCTCAAACCCTTCCGCCCAGTCCCTAAATTCCTCACCGTCAAACTCGTCATCTTCGCCTCCTATTGGCAAGGCTTCTTCCTCTCAATTCTCCTCTTCTTCAACGCAATCCCTTCCAGTGGAAAATACACAGCCGACAATCTAGCACTTGCAATCCAAGACGCACTAATCTGTTTTGAAATGCCTTTTTTTGCAGTAGCACATTGGTACGCTTTCTCACATGCTGATTTTCGTGATTATACAATGTCGACTGCGAGACTTCCTGTGTACTATGCCCTTCGCGATGCTTTTGGGTTTGTGGATTTGTGGATTGACTGTGTGGATGCGTATCAGGGGAAAGGATATGAGTATAGATTATTTGAACCGATGGAGAATGAACGCATGCATCATCCTGGGGCACCTAGGTTGGCTAGGATTGCTGAAGGATTACGATACCAGCGTGGTGGAGAGGTCAAGTATTGGTTACCTGTTCCAGTGGATTCCAGAACGAGGTTACTTTCCGCTGCGCCTGGGAGATCTTATTTGAGTACGACTTCAAGGTCGGGATGGTGGGCCACTGAAGAACCCTTGGAAACTGAGATTTCGCCTGAAGATGAGAGATTATTCGACGATGCAAGAGCCCTTGAATTTGGAGATTACAACGTACGTCCATCTCATATATTAGGGAGATTAATTGTAGTTCCCTGTGATACCAGATGAATCTCCATGGTTGAGAGGAGAAGGAATCTCTTCTCCTTCCTCTTCACATCACTACCAATACGTTCCACAAACAGAACCCTCCTCGTCATCCAGACACCCAATTTCCCGTCCTGTAACCCCTGCCCACCCTGCCAAACCATCCAAAAAGATAAAATCGCTCGATCAAGTGCATAGTCAACGAGACCCTCTCCCAGATGGCTGCGTAGACCTTTTTGTAGCAGAAAGTGAGAGTTCCGAAGACGACGACGACGACGGTTCAGAAGGTAACGTATGGAGAAAAATGAAGGGAAGATTGAAGAGTGATATCCATGATTTGACTGAGAACGGGAGACATCTGCATTGATTTTGGACGCGGTAGAATAACAGGTTTTTGGAAGGTTGGATGGAGTGTGTTACTTGTTAATTGAAGATGTATTTCGCTATGCATGGGTATTCTAATACATATTACGTACGATGTTATGATAGTGTTATATGATACTGAATATGTTATATTCTTCGTCGTCCGAAAGTTGCTGCTGCTCCTCGAAGGCCAGATAATCCGCTTGGTCTTTTTACTTCTTTTCGAGCGTCCACTGCATTCGAGATTTTATCGATATCCGTTTCTAAAACTAGTCCTGATCCAGAAACAACTTCAGCTAGAATCGCATGACATTCCGGAAAATTGAATATCTACAATCAATCCTCCCATCTACCAGTTATGACATACCAAGTCTAACTCGCAAACATTAGGGAACGACCGATCAAGACTCTCAACAAACACCTATTGTATTAGTTTTTCTAGACAGCTGAATTGTACCTGTATCAGGTCAAGGATTCCCAGTTCACTTTCACTCTCTTCAACAACAAACACAAAGTACAGAGTTGCGTAATGTCGATATATTATCCGTACATCATCTCCACCCAACATCTTGCTTCCCTCAAGGAAATTACATGAGCCAGCAGGTCGTTTACTCACTAAAGAGAAGATTTCAGCGATTAAGAGTTGTTGAACATGCGGAGCTGGAGTAGTTGAATAGAACTTTGTTAGGCGAGGAAGACCTTTATTATTGAATACCAAGACTGCTTGTATCATGGCGGGTCGAATTGTTGTGAGTCGTTTTGCGTGGCCGCGCTGAGGCGTCCGCCAGTCGTCTCGTCTCGACTCGGACTTGTCTCAGGTCCGGTTGTATGCACAAATTTGCCTAATATTTTGCGCTTTTGACCCCCAAAATCGAACTTTCGTATGTGATTTCTGAAGATTTGATTCCGGGTTCGAGTGGGTTCGGAAATCGACAAAGACCGTAATACGTATGCTAAATCCGACCAAATTTTGTATTTTTGATCGGGAAAATTTAACTTTTTGCCTCAATTTCAGAACATTTGTATCTGGATTTCCCTCGTCCAAATCAGGCTACCGAATTGGCTCCACAGGGAAGGTGGACCAGGCGGAAGGATTAAATATTAAGACCAGGATTTCTATATAAGTGCCTACGCTTCCGGGAAGCATAAACCATCTGTTTCTATTCCTCCGTGCAAGACGAACCAACATCATTTCTGACGCTTGAATGAATTATCGTCAGATCGACCACTTCCACCCACCTCATCAATCGAGAGCCACACTGTTCATTCTGTGAAGGCTTTTCGGCGCTAAAAGCAAAATCTCACATCGATACCGGGTCAGATGTCGTGACTTATTGACTATTCTACCTCTCCCCGCGGTGTTCAGAAAAGGTTACATCCAATTTTCGAGTTTATCTTCAATACGGAAGTCCATCTCACGGGCAAAATCAACGACGATGAAGAAAACCAAAGTATTCGGGTGTACAGAAGCCAGACTATGGGACTCCTGGGAACCACGCACAGGGCGGAAGATGAGCAGCCGTTTATTGTCCTCGCAGTAGAACTGTGGCGCCCTGGTGCGCTTAATTGGGTCCACGGAATGCCGTACGGGACTGGGCTCCTTAAAAGAAATGCCATCGATATCGGTAAGCAGTGCCGAGAGTACTTTGTCGCGCTGAATTGGAACATGCTGGCCATATATGATACCAATGTTCTCGTCCGGTTACACGTCGATTGGGCGGATTATAGCCGCTAGGCGACGGGGGTTGTTTTTTTTTTTTGAGGAGAACGACAAATTGTTAGTATGCTTATTAGCCATGTTGAAATATGGAATTGCTGCAAGTATCATGTAATTGAAATAGATCTTTCTAATTAATTATACTGTACAGAAGATCTTCGTCCATTTAGAGGGCCCCAGGGAAGGTCCTTCCCATATTTAGCTTATTGCATCTTTATGAGGCCCAATTCCTCCAGTATATCCTCAACGGCTAATAATCGCCGGTTGGCCTGACCGGCACATTCTTCGTCAGCTAGATTACGCGCCTTCGGATCATATGACGGTCCGAATCCTATCATGCGCAGAGAACCACTGTTTGACACGAGAAAGTTATCTGGACTGATATCTGGAAGATAGACGTCATGAGAATAAAGGGCTTTTACTGTCTGAAGGATTTGTGTCCGAACATGGGTCCGGTCAGCCTCAGAGAATTTCTTGACCCTGACCTTCGATAGAGGCCTCCCTTCCACAACTTCCAACATCAGAACTTTGCACTCCCTGTCTTCTTGCATCTCACGGTCCAGGAATTTCACATAGAAGTGCCCCAAGAACTTTGGGATACCTGTTCCTTGGAGAGATCGGAGGAGTTAATAAGCTCGTAATTCGCCGTTGAAACGTCGCAGTGCGCATGCCGACCTTGATTCAACATCCTTTTTGGCCATGGTTCGATATCCCTAACACCATCAGAATCTTGGAAAAACTCTGGTCAAACTTTAGGTGAACCCCCAGATGAACTGTTTGTCTCGCCAGGCACGCCGATCTGATCAGCCGCACTCGAAAAAAAGCTTAATTGCGACAGGGCAGCACGGTACGTGTTCTCGTTGAGAAGTTGGATTACGGGAGTTAGGGTCGAGATTTACTATGAAACCGTTGTGGATAAAGAGAGGTATTGTAGGAAGTGGCGATGATAGCAAAAATCTTACAGATGGTATTGAGGGTAACGGTCAAGTTGATTGCAAAGCGCATCCGAGTCTGGAAGGTAGCAAGCAGAAGTTCTTTCTATAAAGACAATTTGCATTCGCGATACCAACCATTACTACAACCTACAATGCAAAAGTCCCACGCATTTCTCACCCTCGTTCATGCTATCTTGAAATGCGCCTTGATATCCACTCTAGTATTCCAGCAACTTGTCTCGATTCAACACTCCCACTACCCCATTCTACAAATACAGCCTCCTCCTCAAGTTCACTAAATTTGAACTCTGTTCCACCCAATGTCGTCCTCTCATCCTCATCTGAAATATCATCCCTCGTCTTCTTCAAACTCGTAATTTCCTTCTCCAGTAACTCTCTCACTCTTCCCACTGGCAAAGCAGTAAACAAATCGCTCTTATTCGCAACACAAAGAACATACGCCGGTCGTGGAAGGGCCAATAACGTCGAATATACAGTATTCGAAACATCATTCAACTCTTTATTCAGCGTCGCTGCGTCAATCATGAGAATTATGCCCTTGGGTTTTGTCGTGGAAAGGGATTGACGAAGGAGGTGCGCTAGACGGGGATGCCCTGGACAATCGATTATGGTTACTGATCGGTCTAGGGAACCATTTTTGACTGTTGCAGAGTTAATTGCCATGGAAGTTTGTGTAGGAACCATTGTTCCGTATTTGAACTATTGTCAGCTTTGTAAACATTGGGAGAATACGTATGTCCATAGTGCTGTTTTTCCCGATCCACTGGGTCCTACGAGGTATATCACTGGTCCTATTCGAGTTGAGGGACGTAAAAAGAACCAATATGTCGTTAGGGCAATGAAGAGAAGAGTCAGCAGGAGACTCACTATCAATAATACGTTGTCCATGATAAGGTGTCATGAACTTCAAGACGTCGATCCATCCCATTTTGGATCGACAGGAATCGAAATCGCAATTGTACTCCTTGACCAAAACATGACGCAGCAGCCTCGGATATCATGTATAGCCATTATAGGCAAGAATGTACTCCCACTCCATTCTGTATTAACAGTAGAATAATCCATTGTACCTGAAGACATTCCCTAAGCCTCCTCCAACACCCCTTCATCCACCAGTCACTGGCGGGACGCTCCTCCCTCAACCTTCCCCTTCACTCAAATACCACTTCCTTGCACATTCAGCGCTAGATATCATCGAAGAACGAATAGTTTCTGGAGCTAAAACGATAGACACGTACTTTGGTCTACTACACGTACTGGAAGATGTGAATATATATGGATTCCTAACGAACACGCTTGTTAAAATAATTGTTATGATTGAGGGTGGAGATGGCAGTGGAATACGGGACAGCGATGTGAAAAGTGTATTTCCATTGCTTAGGAAGTTCGATTGATGGTAGGTGATACGAAGAATTCATGATGCGTATGTTGGAGTGGTGTTTAATCCGTTTTACATTGCCGCGGAGATTGATAAGATTACAAGTCTCAAATTCGATAGGGAAATTGAACGAATAGGACGGGAATGGAAGGCTACAATGTAGCATGCAACGCACTGCAGAGGGAATGGGCATACCTACTGGAAGAAATAGAAGACCTGCTTAATTGACATGGAGACTGGAAATGATGAATGGGAAATCTCAGTTGATTCAGGGGTTGTATTGGAGCCACATTCAGGAAATCGGCCACTTGGACAACAGCATGATGAAAATCTTGGTCACAAATGAAGTCCACATAGGAAAATTCGCTGTATAGATTCAAATTGCGCTTTCGATTACCTTCATGCAGGAGGCCTGGATTGCTACTAACACATAACAGTCCAACACTCCATCAACCACCTACTCATCTTCTTCCTTCTCCAAAGTATCTAAAAGTCAGTCATCTTCCAATCGAAGAGACATACAAGTAGTATGGCACTTCCCGCAATACTGTCTATCCTTATGGAACGCCATGAAGATTCCAGCTCCACAAGTCTCAGAAGGACACTCCCGTCGAAGACGTTGAATCTTGCCATCCGCATCTACTGAATAATATTTCAATGTAGCCAGCTTCTCTCTACACCGTAAGTCACTCCATTCTGTGCCAGGGATTACTTTTTATGCTTGTGTTTGATTTTCTTGGGTGTTGTGTAGGTCTTCTTTTTTCTCTTTTTGGCACCACCTTCAAGGCTGAAAACTAGCTGGACAGTGGCATCTTGAGAGATACTGTAATCTACATTACACATCAGCCACTGCTCATGTAATACGTAGAAAGGCGGCTTGATGTACCTGCTAGGGATCGTGAGTCGACAAGTTGTGAACCAGAGTAGATTAATCTCTGAGCTTCAGTGGGTAAGCCAGTTTTGGCATTGATGAGGGACTTAGTATGAGCGACAGAGTCTAGAGACTACTCTATTAGCACATGCCATTGCAAATATGATTACCTCGACATCGAGAGTGTATGTTCTGTCTGCCCGCACAAAGATTTGCATGGTTGCTCGGTCGTAGATGGTGATGGAATTCGAGAGATGAAGTCGTCAAGAAAGCAGTCACGCCATACTGAAGATCACGTGATCAGGGCTACTACCCTGAAACATATCGCTAGTAAAGCTGCGCTGGCAGTTCTCCACGTCGTCAACATTCGCAACGAAACTCCTGACAACACACCTAGTAATCATGTTATAAGAAGACACAATAAGGCTATACAATGTTTGACGAATGGTACGCTCAATCCCCGTTCGAAGATTCACCGCACCAATCGAACCACACAAACGTCTCGTCGAAAGCTGTTCACACAAGAGTTGGCCCCTGAAAGTTCTTGGAGCTTACACTTCTAGAATTCCACAATTGATGCCAGTCATCACGAGACTAAACGGAATGGATCGGCTGCTATACCAGAATTTGAGAAACCAAACATAATACGGCCGAAATCAGAGGAGAATTTACAGCTTCTACAGAAGAAATTGATTCAGAGACAGGACTTGAAAACGCCATCGACAGATACGTTGCATTTACGTGTGGAGCAAGATTTGGCAGCTAAGCAGACGAAAAGTCGATTTGAAGATGATATTCATTATGAACAGTGGGTTGATAATATGCAAAATGAGATTGAAGCTGCAGAACTAAAGAAATATCTGTTCTTCGTTCCGCTCGTCATGTTCTAACGGTTGTAGGACATTTCGTGCGGTTCTGGAAGCTAAATTACATTCATGCAATTCAATTCTGTCAGAAACATCGAAGTTGCTTGATGTGTTGGGCGATCTCAAAGCTGGTTTCAACTCTGTGTCCACTCAAACTGCATCATTTCAAACCCAATGCGACAGTCTGGTCAAAGAGGAGGTATTCTATATATGCAGAAGAGGCTGTCTAACATTAGGAACACCTCAGCCGTTATGCAGACAAACTAGCCGAGAATCTTCAGCCATTTGAGCACCTAGAGCCAATATCGCGACAGCTTAACATCCCTGGAGCCGATCTTGTCACAAGACCCGACTTTATCCAGTCCCTCAAAAGAATGGATGAAGGTTCAGCGTATTTCAAGACGAATGTATCAGCACGAGTTAGGCTAAAGCTTATTTCTAGGCGGATTTCAAGGATGCAGAGTTATATGAGATGCGATTCAGACAATGTATGACCCGAGCACTTACCCTAGTGCGAGTCTACTTTGTCAACTCTCTCAAATCGATTGCGAATGATATCAATCAGCGGATTTCTGCCAAGGTATTTCGTGTTCCCACTACGGAAATTGATTGTAGGCTCTGAATGAGACCACGCAGTCTGCATTGTTATATGCTAAATTTCGATCCGGTGCTGAGCCGTTGAAGAAGATTATCAAGGAAATTGAAGGGCGAAGTTATAATCACGATGAATATACATCTTTACTGAATGAGTGTTATCAAGCATACTTCGCGATTCGACTCCGACTCATTAGTCCCATAATAATGAAGCGAATGGCTGAGATCTCAGGAAACAAGGATATAATAGTATATGCAGTTCCCTACACTTACTCTCCTAATTGTAGTGTCGGTCAGCATTTTCCTTCCTCCGGAGTGTATGTGTTGATGAATACGAGCTATTCTATCAATTCTTCACAACAGGCGAGAAAGAATTATAGTAAATCCATTTCTCATCTCTTCTAACAATAGTCAATATCTATCCGCTCTCAGCGAACCTCTATATGACCACGTCCGTCCTCGAATTATCCACGAAACTCAAATCATCACATTATCTGAACTCTGTCTCCTCCTACAAACACAATTCATGCGCGACCCAGACGAAGTAGATACCAACTTCTTCGCAACACCAACCCTAGATTTCGGCATCCTCGTCCAACCAGCCCTACAAGACGCCCAATCCCGCCTCGTATTCCGCACAGAAAACCTCATTGTCAACGAGATTCAAAATTTCGTTCCCAAAGACCGAGATTTAGAGTATCCTCGATTATTGCACGTAACTTCCGGATCCCACCAAGTCTCTTCTCCCATCACATCGCCTACCACTCCTGATCCTGCAGACGCATCCAAGGAGTTATTTGATAGCGAACTCTTATTTCAAGGATGGTATCCCACATTACGTAAATCAATCTGGATCCTTTCGAAAATATATCATCTCGTTCATTCCGCCGTATTCGACTCGTTAGCTCATCAAATTGTGCATTTATGTATTCTCTCGCTATTTCACGCATCAACCCTTCTCTCCAATAGATCTACACAATTAGACGCCGATTTATTTCTCATCAAACATCTGCTCATACTTAAAGAGCAAATCGGTGCTTTCGATATAGAATATGTGCGTCCTGAAACGGAAATCGATTTCTCAAGAGTCATGGACCGGTTTAGATCTCTTTCTACCGCCGGATTTTTAAGTCCTTCTACGTTGAGGAGTGTAGTACAGTTACCAGTTGTGGAAAATCTGCTTGATGCGAAAGATGAATTGGATGGGAAATTACGGGTTGCCATCAATGGATTTACAAAAGAAACTTCGGAGAGTGTTGTTGCAATGATTAATGGGAAAGCTGGGGTTGAAAAAAAGGAAGATGAGATTCGGGAGGCAGCTACAAAATTTAGGGAGGTTGCTGAGAACGTCTTGGTTAATGTGCAACAAAAGACTCAAGAGTATATTTGCGATGCACGGACAACGGATATCCTTGTCAGTGCGGTCTTGGTAAGTTCTTTTTTCTGGTACATTTGCTGAGAGAAGGAAAATGTGCTGGGTGGATATGATGAGTTCTATGCTCAGGTAGAGGAGAATCATGGAAAATTGGCTGGTGAGATATGGGATGGTCTTACGATGGCGAGTTGGTTAAATGGATTAATACAACCTAAGAACGGTGAGGCTCATGACGACGACGATGATGTCGCTAGTAATGCTGGTAGTGAAGGACGTCTGGAAAGGGATTTCGATGACGGTTGAGTATGTCACATAAATCATGATGATAAGTGAGATCTGAGATGGATATAGAAAAGACAATGGCAGTCCTGTGATTGTCAACAGATCGCCTGCTGCCATCTCACCACATCTTGTTGCACCTTGCACCTTGCATTGTAACGGAATATCCAGTAATTGGGCGGTGGTCCGTGCACGGCTAAATTTGTCCCCTGCCCTTGTGATGATCCACGGAAAACACCAACATCAAGGTCAGGCTGAGCCACCGAGATGGCATTTGCTCCTCGGAAACAGGGTGCTACAGCCAATTCAGTGCCTAGAAGGACTTCTTCCCTTCGAAATCCTATAGGCACTTCTGGCTCCAAAGCTCCCAGCACCCCGTCCCGTAAACTCCCCGAAAAGTAGAATGCTGATAAATAGAAAAGAAACCCGAGGATAAGACTACGACAACTCTCGATGCTACTACTACAGAAACTACGAGGAAGGGCGTCGTGTCAGTAACTCAAAAACCGACATATAAGCAGCCTACACTCACCCGGAAAAAGTCTTCTGTGTCACTGAAAGTCGGAGTTTCCAACGGCGTCCCAAATGGGCTAGAACCAGTTCCTTCTACTTCTGCGAATCCCATCGTGCGTGAGACACAAAGGAGACCGCGTCCGATGTCAATGTCGGGAATTCCATCTCCTACTCCTTGCAAAACCAATTCAATTCATCTCCGAAAAGACAAATACACCAGTATTGCAAATGATACTTTTCGACGTCCCGTAGCTCCGCGCTCGGTATCAACAGTCGTACCCAACGTCACAAAGAAAGATGTTCAGAAAGAATCTCGGATTGCTTCTGATTCTGCTAAAGCTCCTCGTGCTGCAACACAGCTTGAACCTCTGCCTGAACAACCCAATCTCACTCCACAAGTAAAAACTCCGGAGAAGCCAACACAAAAAGAGAAACTCAAGTCACCAATATCAACAACACCGATTAAATCACGACCTTCGAAAGAATTTTCTCCTCTAAATCGTCTTCGTCATCAAAAATCCGCAACACTGACATCCTTGCCAATGTCAAGTAAATCTGTATCTCGAGAAAGTACTCCAAAACCTCATCCTCTACGACCTCAACCCTCCAGAGAACTTTCTCCTACACCATCCGTCCAATCGTCACCCCGGCCTAAACTCAAAGGATCTCAGCCAGATTACAATCCCGAACAAATTAGATTGTTACAACTGCTTCATCATATCCCGTTATCTCAAGCCGCATCATCTACTTATGAATCCTCAGCTCATAGGATCCTGTCTGCGCGATACCAAAAACTCCAGACGAGATTTGAGCGAATTCAGGAAAACGATCATGCTCAATTTCTTGCGAAAATGCTGGCAATACTAAAGTCCTGGTCAGATATACAAATACGCACCTTTTCCACTCTTTTATCAGATTGGGAGTCTCTGACAATTGATTTCCGAGCATTCTGTAAACGTCTCTCGAACACTCTAAAGCCAGTCAACAAAGGAATCTTAGAAGAGAAAGGTATTCATCCTCCACTTCATAAAATACTTATGTAGACCGTTTATTCTCTCGTCTTCATGATCTTGAGCTAGTTCTCGAAGGACTACCCTCAACCGGTGGTCTTCCTGGTGAAATTCTGGATGAAGTAAGAAACAACATACCTCTTTTGAAAAGGGAAGCAGAAATGAATGTGACGGTAGCTGGATTACGCTGGCGAAAGGAAGTATTGGTAGTTGAGATGAAGAGAATTGAGGTTGCCAAGAGAATGTCACTTGGCAAATCATCGCAGGAAAATATTATCTGTGCGTGGCGGGAACAGTGATACCTTTAATATTGATATGGTTGGAAATCTACATAACCTGTAGCAGGCTTCTAGGTTAGTGTCGGTATGAGTGTTGGAATAGGAGGAATGAGCAGATAAATACTTACAGTGTTGAGATCGCTGATTTTGGTGACGATCCCATTGCGGCCACCATAAAAGCGAAAAGGAAAAAATTTCGAAGATCATCAAGCGAAAAACCATGTCCTCCACGATTCTTAAAGAGATAGCAAAGCTCTCGAATCCAAATCCAGAGGACTATGATCCTGAAGATATCGAGCCTGATTTCGATGAATCAAGTGACGAAAGTGCAGACGACGAAGATGCTGGAAGAGAACATTATGTCTCTATGAGGTAAACTTTGCAATTTGTGATGAACTAAGGAGAATAGCAAGAGCAACTTACGGAGTGAAAATGGGTTGTTGAAGGATGTACGATATCGCGGGAAAAGTGCTTCTAGAAAAGAACTGTTCGATGGACCGATACTTGAAGACATACAGAAAGGCTTCGAGGACGCTGAAGAAGAGGAAAGTGAGGATAAGGATGAATACGACGAAGAAGATGAGGATGAAGATGGCAAGGAAGTTGCCACATTGGAGGATTTCCAAACAGACACTGCAAGCCACTCTTCAGAAAGCTCGAGCGAGGTTGAGGATTTGAGCGAAGTTGAAGAAGATCTGGATGGGTTTGAAGAAAATGAGGAGACAAGTGCAAAGGTGCAGGATCTGCTCGCTAAACATGACGCCCTCCTCTCCATGCCGTTGCAAGAACCAGTCAACACAGATGCAGAAAAGGGAAAAGATATTAAACTTCAGCAGGTATTCCCCTTTTTTGTATTTGCTAAGTTTCCAGCGCTTGTACGATAATCTGTTGGATGCACGAATAAAAATTCAAAAAGGCTTACTCGCTGTGAATTCTTTGCCGCAGAGTGATATTGTTGCGAAATACCGAGACGAAACTGCAATGGAGACTTTAAACCGGGCCAAGGAGGCTGCATACAATGTCTTTGTAAGAACGCTCGAACTCCAGCAAGTACATCTCCTCACTACTCGCAAGTCTAAGAATAGCAATTGGCTCCCAGAGACGTATTAACACAACCTCTAAATCTGAAACGAAAGTTCCAAGACACCTCTCTTGCTGAGATCTCGGAAGTATCAGATTCTGTTCAGAAACAGTACGTTATCAAAATTCATCTCGTTTCTAATTGCAGATTACAAGTGTGGACCTATGAGACATTGACAAAATGGTCTGACAAAGTGAAAGCGGCATCCGGCGTCCCAACCAAAGACGTCAAAAAACTGAAAGCTCTGGATCAATCTATAATCGCACAGCTCAAAGAACATTTATCATCCAAAGACAAACTTTTTGAACGCACACGTACTAAACGATCTCAATTCACGGTTCTCGGATCAACTGCCCTAGCGGACGAACGAAAAGATATCATCGATCCGGAAATTTTTGACGACTATGACTTTTATGTTTCCTTGCTGAAGGATTTGGTGGAGAGGAAAGCAATTGAGATGCCTGTTGAAGCTCAAATTTGGAGTAGACAAGTAAGAGCGAAGACGAACCAGAAAGATACGAGAGCTAGTAAGGGACGGAAGTTGAGGTATCATGAACATGAGAAGATTCAGAATTTTATGGCACCTGTTGAGGCTGGAACATGGCATGAAGAGCAGATTGATGAATTGTTTGCGAATTTACTCGGACGACGGATACAAGTTGATGAGGGAGAAGTTGTTCCTCGGCAACCTGTTGATTTGAGTGATGGAATGAGGATTTTTGGATAAGTTGCATAGGGTTCGAGAGGTTCGAAGTAGGATACCATCATAGTTATTGCAGCAGTTTTATTCCGTATTATAATATATCCACTATATTTAACATTCAAAAATAAACGGTATCTGATTGTATCTTCTGTCTCGTACGTTTTACTTGGTTTCATCGTTCGCATTCTTGTCATCTGAAAATTTGAGGGAGATACTGTTAACGCAGTGTCTCTCGTCAATTTTATCTCCATTCTCCTTTCTATAGCCTTCTCCCTTGAACACATGGCCCTGCGTAAAAGTTAGCAATAGAAAGACAGAAAATCATACCAAATGCCCTCCGCATTTAGCGCAGACGATTTCAGTTCTGGTCATTCCCCATGACTTGTCGTCGAACCTCTTGATTGCTCCGGGAAGTCTGCTGTTAGCCCAAAGCCAAGAAAGACAGTTCATACGCTTCGGCAAAAGCAGGCCATCCACAGCCTGAATCGAATTTCGATGAACTCTTATATAGAGGAGTTCCACATGCTCCACAGTTGAAGATTCCTTCGCCCTTAAAATGTTCGTACTTCCCGGTTCCAGCCATTTCCGTTCCCTTTTGTCTAAGGACTCGGAACTTGTCTGTTAGTTTCGCAAATACTATTGGAGTGCTACCTGTTCAGGAGATAGAACAGCTCTCCATTCGTCATCAGATTTCTGGACCGGGTAGTCGGCGGTACTAGGTGATGAACCCATTATAGATCGTGTGAATTGCGTTTGAAAGTAGTTTTGTCTTGATAACAGCGGAATTGATAGAACGACAAGGGAAACTGGAAGAATTGTATTTGTTTGAAGAAGAGGTCTGATGGAGTTATATAGACTGCGCATACACTACTCTGGGTCGGAGCGGTGGAGGTGGTAGGGCCGAGGACGGCATGATTTGGAATTGGGGGTGACAAATACTCCACAGCCACCATTGCGCAAACGACAGTTGGCCATCAATTCAAGGCTCGAGATAGGCTGACAGATAGGAGATCCCATTTAGAAAAAGAAAATGCTAGACTACACGGATATCCCATATGTCCTCAAGAATTATGACTAGATACTAGAGTGTGACCTGTTTCACTTAGCGTCCAGTTCCCCAACGACTTCGTGCTGCTCTCCATATTAAACTTCCACCTAAACTTAAGACTAGTCCACCGAAGGTCGCAGCCGCAAGCAACAATCGAGTATTCGTTCCTCCCCACAACCAATCTTCCTCATCCTCAGATCTGCGTAATAAGCAATGCAGATATACTTCGGTACCTTGGTACTGCGGCTCCCAACCAGGATGCTCCTTCTGCAAGTTGAACAAAGAGATCACCTGTTGCTCCCCACAAGGCACTCACATGTATGGGAGGTTGAAGACCAAGTTGACGAGTATAAGTATCTGGTTGAACATAGTAGCGCTGTTCCTGTCTATCGAGATCTGCCTTTGTGGCAGCATAGATAGTAGGAATTAAGTTGATATGAGGGAATTGGTCCTGCTTGTCAGCAGTCAGAAAGGAAAAGGGACGAACTCTGATATCGGCGATGAAAGCGAATGAGTCAGGGTCTGCAGAGTCGTATGTGAAACATATTACATCGACGTTGTCAAGCGCCTTGGCATCGCTCAAAACTTGATGAGTTTCAGGTTCAGGAATTTCTTCCAGCTAAGTATTAGCGGGTCAGCAAAGGCATCGGTACAATTAGGTATTTCTGTGCGCCAGCAAGTTCAACGCTATTGACAACAGTCCGAGCACACGGCACATCTGCCGTAACAGGACCATGTCTAAAAGGCCTATTGAGAAAGGCATTCAATAAACAAGTCTAATGTTAGTTGGTCCAAGAGAAAATGCTTAACCTTCCCACTCCCTGTCTTTCCAATGACATAACATAACAGAACGTTTCTTTCCACACGAGCTCCCTTCCCTTGAGGACCCACTCCTTTTAATTTTCCTCCCGGACCTTCTTTCCGTTTCCTCGCTTTCGTAACTTTTAAGGCACTTACAGTTCCCTTGCCAGTACCATCTTCATATCCGAGATAAGCAAGATACTTCAACGTTGTTTTATAATCCACTCTGGTCTCCATAGTCCAATGCGCTAACCATCCCTGTAACGTAATATCCCCTTGTTCATTCCTAACAGACCCTCCATGCAGAAAAGAATCCGGTAATCCAGGGGTCGGTCGAAACAATGAAGTCAACTCATTCGGATTTAACGCTCCATCATTATCTTTATCAAACAAGCTAAACAAATCCACAAAAAATCTATATCCCGACGGCGACAATTCCACACTACAATTCAGCGGACATTCCAATTTCGGCAATAAAAATGAATCTCGTAATGAGAGCGAGTCTGTATAGTGGAACTTTCTAAGGATATTCCAGACGGTTTCATGACGTCCTTTTTCCGCGAAGAGTTTGTTGAGGAGGACGAAGCCTTCTTCAGTAAGACCTGTTTCGCCCGAATTTGAGGGGAGAGCAACAACAGTTTCGGGATTATGGTTTGCGATAATTCGTTTTAGTTCGTCGAGGTCTTTATCCGGGAGAGGTTTGCCGAAACATTTCTGTTGCAGGGTGAGAATTTCCGTAGCTGATAAAATT
>Ga0335073_10003280_pt1 | contig 22513 bp, 21 predicted proteins | sample Lox_Sample_22_FD_207093 | JGI IMG/M metagenome (GOLD analysis project Ga0335073, IMG submission 207093) | Soil microbial communities from Loxahatchee National Wildlife Refuge, Florida, United States - Lox_Sample_2.2 | ecosystem: Environmental > Terrestrial > Soil > Wetlands | place: USA... | reverse complement strand
GGGCCGGGGCTGTGGCGAAACCGCGCCGCGGGCCGGGCCGGCGCCGTCGATCGTCATTACTTTGGGCGTTACCATCACGCGATGCGGGCCAGAGCCCCATTCCGTGACCACCGAGAGCACCGTGACCCGGGACGACGCCATAGCCTGGAACTGTGATCACCAGGGACCTGCGGGAGGCGCTTGCCCGCGCCGTCGCCGCTGAGGGGTTCGCGGAGATCGCCGATCCCGGCCTGCGCCCGACCGGAACTCCCGGCAAGTACGCCGCCAGCGTCGCCCTCGTCCTCGGCCCGAGCCCCCGCCAGGCGGCGCAGCGGCTGGCCGCGACCCTTCAGGAAGCGTCCTGGGTCAAGACGGCCGAGGTCACTGGCCCCGGCTACCTCACCATCGCGGTCACCCGCGAGGCGCTCGCCGCCGTCGCGGACCGGATCACGGAAGCCGGCCCTGCCTGCGTCACGAGCACCGCACTCGCCGGCGTGACTGTGCCCGCCCCGCCCCCTGGCGACCCGCTTGCCGCCGCCACCTGGGAAAGCGCAAGAGCGGCACTCGCCGCGCAACTGACCGCCTGGCTCGCCGCTGCGGCCGGCGCGACGGTCGCCGAAGTCCGGGCCGAAGAACGATCGCGGATTGCACCCCCGGCCCGGCCACCTTCCTCCCACTTGGCGGTGCGGCCGGCCGTGGCCCCGCCCGCAAGTTCGGCGCTGTCTCCGCTGTCGTCGGCGGAGCCGGCCGAGGCGGCTCCGCCCCATGAGTCAGCGGTAACGTCCCCGGCCGGCGAATCAGTAACTGGGTTTGTGCCAGGCGGAGCCCGCCCGGGCACACGGGGCGATTCCACGAGCAGTGACTGGCCGTCCGTTGTCAGCCGCAACCGTTCCTCTGACTCCGTACGTGAACCCCGCACGACCGGTCAGCGGCCGGATACGGACGTGGCGCAGGCCGTCGCCGGGGGGTACAGGGAGTCGTCCCCTCGGCAGGCAGCGGCTTTCGCGGGTCGCGACGCGGTCACGTTTACCCTGGCCAGGGCCATCCCGGGGAAGCCGCTGCTGGTCGACCCGCGGCTAATCGCGCGGCGTGTGCCCGGCAATCCCGCCTATGCTGTAACTTACGCGCACGCCCGCGCCGCGTCCGGGGTGCGCTGGGCAGCCACCTCCTCGGCAGCGGTCACACCTGGCACGGGGGCGGCCCCGCCATCCCTGCCCGCTGATCCGGGGGAACTGGCACTGCTTGACGCGCTGTCGTGGCTCCCGGAACGGGTCGCCGTGGCCGCGCGCCGTGGCCGGCCCGACGAGTTCGCCCGCTACCTGGAGGATCTGGCCAGCGTCACCGTTGACGTCCTGAGTTCCGCGAGTCACCGAGGAAACACCGCAGCCCCGGGAAGTGGCAGACTGACCCTGGCCAGGGCTGCGCGAACTGGCCTCGGCGCCGGACTGGGGCTGCTCGGAGTCAGTGCGCCCGACCGCCTGTGAGATGACGGACCAGACAGACTAATAACGGCTGCCTCCAGCGCGGGGGTGCGGGGGTCGTCCCCGGGAGATAGAGGTGTTAAAGCTGTGAGCCGTGTCGCCCACCCGGCTGGGCCGCGTCATGGAGACGTGCTGCCCGCCGACCATCCGCCGGCCCCGCCCGAGGACCTGAACGAGCTGGACCCGGCGATCTGGCCGCGCGGCGCCCGCCGGGTGGACGGCGTCCTGACGCTCGGCGGCATCGACGTCCGCGACCTGGCCACGGAGTTCGGCACGCCGTCGATGATCATGGACGAAGCGGACGTGCGGAGTCGCGCACGCGAGTACGTCGACGCCTTCGGCGAGGACGCGCAGGTGTATTACGCGTCCAAGGCGTTCTGCTCCCGGGCCGTGCTCCGCTGGGTCACCGGGGAAGGCCTCGGTGTCGATGTCTGCACCGGCGGCGAGCTCGCGGTCGCGCTGTCGGCGGGAGTGAGTCCTGCGCTCATTACCCTGCACGGCAACAACAAGCTGTCCGCCGAGATCGAGCAGGCGGTGGCCGCGGGAGTCGGGCATATCGTGGTCGACTCCTACGAGGAGATCGCCCGGCTCGCCTACTACGCCGAGGTATCCGGCAGGCGGCCGCGTGTCCTTGTCCGGGTCACGACCGGGGTCGAGGCGCACACGCACGAGTTCATGGCGACCGCGCACGACGACCAGAAGTTCGGCTTCTCGCTCGCTTCCGGCGCGGCCGACGAAGCGGTCCGCCGGGTGCTCGCGCTGCCGCAGCTTGAGTTCGCCGGGCTGCACTCGCACATCGGCTCGCAGATCTTCGACACCGGCGGCTTCGAGGTGGCCGCCCACCGGGTCCTGGAGCTTGCCGCGCGGATCCACGCCGAGCACGGAGTGAGCGTGGCCGAACTCGACCTGGGCGGCGGGTTCGGCATCGCGTACGTTCCCGAGGACGACGCGCCCGAGGTGAAGACCATCGCCGCCGGGCTGCGCGCGATCGTGACGTCCCAGTGTCTCGCCCTCGGCATCCCGTTGCCCCGCCTGACGATCGAGCCAGGCCGCGGCATCGTCGGGCCGTCGACCGTCACGCTCTACGAGGTCGGCACGATCAAGGACGTGGACGGGATCAGGACCTACGTCAGCGTGGACGGCGGGATGAGCGACAACGTCCGCACGGCGCTGTACGACGCGTCGTACACCTGCGTGCTCGCGTCGCGGTCGTCCGCCGCCGCGCCGATGCTGTCGCGCGTGGTGGGGCGGCACTGCGAGAGCGGCGACATCGTGGTGCGGCACTGCTACCTGCCGTCGGACCTCGCGCCCGGCGACCTGCTCGCCGTCGCGGCGACCGGGGCGTACTGCCGGTCGCTCGCCTCGAACTACAACCACCTGCCGAGGCCGGGGGTGGTGGCGGTGGCCGATGGGGCGGCGCGGGAGATCGTCCGCCGCGAGACACTGGATGACCTGCTGCGATTGGACGTCGGATGAGCGAGCTTGCGAGCGAGTCGATAGGTACTGTGCGTCCGCGAATGCGGACTCCGAGCGTCAGCGAGGTGGCCGGATGAGCGAGCTTGCGAGCGAGTCGATAGGTACTGTGCGTCCGCGAATGCGGACTCCGAGCGTCAGCGAGGTGGCCGGATGAGCGGATACGAAGATAAACCCGGCAAGGTGCTGCGGGTGGCGCTGCTCGGCTGCGGTGTCGTCGGCACCCAGGTGGCGCGGCTGCTCAGCGAGCAGGCCGAGGACCTCGCCGTGCGCACTGGTGCGCGGCTCGAGCTCGCGGGCATCGCGGTGCGCCGGATCGCGCACGCCCGCCCAGGCGTGGACCCCGCGCTGCTGACAGCCGACGCGATGGGCCTCGCCACCCGCACCGACGTGGACATCGTCATCGAGGTGATCGGCGGCATCGAGCCGGCCCGCTCGCTCATCCTGGCCGCGATGGAGGCCGGAAAGTCGGTCGTCACCGCGAACAAGGCCCTGCTCGCCGAGCACGGTGAGCAGATCCACGCGGCGTCGAGGGCGTTCGGCGCCGACCTCTACTACGAGGCGGCGGTGGCGGGCGCGATCCCGATCCTGCGGCCGCTGCGCGAATCCCTCGCGGGCGACACGGTGCACCGCGTGCTCGGCATCGTCAACGGCACCACCAACTTCATCCTCGACCGGATGGACAGCTCGGGCGCAGACTTCGGCGAGTCGCTCGAAGAGGCGCAGGGACTCGGCTACGCGGAGGCCGACCCGACTGCCGACGTGGAGGCGTTCGACGCCGCCGCCAAAGCCGCGATCCTGGCCGGGCTCGCGTTCCACAGCAGGGTGACCGCCGCCGACGTCTACCGCGAGGGCATTACCGAGGTCACCGCGGCGGACATCGCCTCGGCGAAGTCCCTGGGACGGATCGTCAAGCTGCTCGCGATCTGCGAGCGGTCCCCTGGCGGCGTCGCGGTACGCGTCCACCCGGCGATGATCCCCCGCTCGCACCCGCTGGCCGCGGTCGGCGGCGCCTACAACGCGGTGTTCGTTGAGGCGCAGTCGGCGGGACGGCTGATGCTGTACGGCGCCGGCGCCGGCGGGACACCGACGGCGTCCGCGGTGCTCGGCGATGTCGTCGCGGTCGCGCGCAACCGGCTGGCGGGCACCAGGGGCCCCGAGCTTTCTACCTACGCGGACCTGCCGGTGCTGCCCATGGGCGATACGCTGACCAGGTACCACGTATCCCTGGACGTAGCCGACAAGCCCGGCGTGCTCGCGCCGGTCGCCGAGGCGTTCGCGCGGCACGGCGTGTCAATCCAGGCGGTACGGCAGACCAGCCGGGGCGAGGACGCCCTGCTCATCATCGTCACGCACGAGGCGCGCGACGCCGACCTGGCCGCGACGATCTCCGAGCTTCAGGCACTGCCGGTCGTCCGGGCCGTAGCGAGCGTGATGCGGGTCGAAGGAGAGGAAGACCAGTCATGAGCCAGGTTGGCGTCACCACGAGCGCGCGGGCGCCGTGGCGCGGCGTCATCACCGAGTACCGGGACCGGCTGCCGATCACCGCCGGGATGACCCCGGTCACCCTCCAGGAAGGCGGCACGCCGCTGCTCCCCGCGCCGGTGCTGTCGGCGCGCACCGGCTGCGAGGTGTACCTCAAGGTGGAAGGCCTCAACCCGACCGGGTCGTTCAAGGACCGCGGGATGACGACGGCCATCACCGTGGCCGCGGCGCAGGGCGCGAAGGCGGTCATCTGCGCCTCCACCGGCAACACCTCCGCCTCGGCCGCCGCCTACGCGGCGCGGGCCGGCCTGACCTGTGCCGTCCTCGTGCCCAAGGGCAAGATCGCTATCGGCAAGCTCGCCCAGGCGCTCGTGCACGGCGCGAAGCTGCTCCAGGTCGACGGCTCGTTCGACGACTGCCTCGAACTGGCACGTAAGCTCTCGATCGACTACCCCGTCGCGCTTGTCAACTCGGTCAACCCGGACCGGCTCGAGGGGCAGAAGACGGCGGCCTTCGAGATCGTGGACGCGCTCGGCGACGCCCCCGACATTCATTGCCTGCCGGTGGGCAACGCGGGCAACATCACCGCCTACTGGATGGGGTACCAGGAGTACTTCAACGTCGGGCTCGCGTCCAGGAAGCCGCGGATGTTCGGCTTCCAGGCATCCGGCGCGGCCCCGATCGTGGACGGCGCCCCGGTCTCGCACCCGCAGACGATCGCGACCGCGATCAGGATCGGCAACCCCGCGTCCTGGCACCTCGCCGAGGCGGCCAGGGACGAGTCCGGCGGACTGATCGACAAGGTCACCGACCGCGCGATCCTCGCCGCCTACCGGATCATCGCCCGTGACGAGGCGGTTTTCGGCGAACTCGGCTCGTCCGCCAGCGTGGCCGGCCTGCTCGCCGCGTCGGCGGACGGACGGATCCCGGCGGGCTCCCGCGTTGTCTGCACGATCACCGGCAACGGCTTGAAGGATCCGGACTGGGCGCTGTCCGGCGCCCCGGCCCCGACGACGGTCCCGGTCGACGCCGCCTCGGCGGCCGCCGCCCTGGGCCTGGCCTGAGCACCGCGACCCCCATCGGTCCTGGCGCGTCACGCGAATTTCCCATCAGTTCGGTATCCGCAAACCAGGACATGCCGGGCATGAAGATGGTAATAACTGATGCGAAGTCGAAAAAGTGGTCGTAACTCGTGAGAAGTTGAAGCGGCTCGGCCCAGGGGTCATGAGAAGAGCTTTGAGATGGGTGAGCTTCATGGAGAGGTTTGTGGTTTATGGGGCTGGCTGACCAGCCGGTGCTTGTGCGAGTGCCCGCGACCAGCGCGAACCTGGGGCCCGGTTTTGACGCGCTCGGGCTGGCTCTCGGGCTGCATGACGAGGTCGAGGTGCGCGTCACGGAAAGCGGGCTTGACGTCGAGGTCACTGGGGAGGGAGCCGCGGACATCGCGGACGCGGGGGAGAAGCACCTCATCGTGCGCGCGATGCGGGTGGCGTTCGACGAACTGAACGTCCCCCAGCCTTCCGGCCTCGAGTTGCGGTGCGTGAACCGGATACCGCACGGGCGGGGCCTTGGCTCGTCCGCCGCCGCGATTGTGGCGGGACTGCTCGCGGCCCGCGCCCTGGCGGGCGCGAGCACGAGCCCCGAGGACGTGCTGCCGCTGGCAAGCGTGCTCGAGGGGCACCCCGACAACGTGGCGCCGTGCCTGTTCGGCGGGCTGACGATCGCGTGGGTCGCGGAGGACGCCGTGGGCATGCCGCAGGCGCGGGCCATCCGGCTTGACCCGCTCCCCGAGGTGCGCCCGGTCGCGTTCGTCGCGCCAGAGCCGGTGTCGACCAGGGCCGCGCGCGGGCTGCTGCCCGCAGCAGTGCCGCACGCCGACGCGGCGCGCAACGCCGGCCGCGCCGCGCTGCTCGTCGCCGCGCTGACCGCCCGTCCCGACGCGCTTCTCGACGGCACCGAGGACAAACTGCACCAGGACTACCGTGCCCCGGCGATGCCGCACTCCCACGACCTGGTCACCCGGCTGCGCGCGGCCGGGGTTCCCGCGGTCATCTCCGGTGCCGGACCGTCTGTGCTGGCGTTCCTGACCGGAAACCCCGGCGGCGACGACGCGAGTCGACTGGGTTCAACCGCCGGAGAAACGGGTATCGAGTGGCACATAAGCCCGCTAGCCGTCGAGCGACACGGCGCCAGCGTGGAACCGAGCGTTTCGAGCGCCCGGTGATGCTGATGCTGAGCAGTCCTCACCTAGCCAGCTAAACCCCCTTTTCTGCGACATGGATGGCTGCAAAGGAATGCCGTGGGCTGTGTCGGTGTTAGGCTGGATGCAGCATCGAACGCCTCATCTCGGGGCGGGTGCTGTTCATCCACGCGTCGCCTGGGGGGTAACGTATACCTGCCCAGGGATCGGGCTCTTGGCGTCACCCCAGGAGAGCGGCACGTTCCCCTGAGCGCCACCCCGTTGCATATCTTTACGCCGGCAGTCCCGGAGATGGTCCGCAAACACGGACAGACGCGACGTACCGGCATAGAGGTCGAGCGTAGTTGCGAGTGCGATCATGCCCAGTGAGAGTCTCGCGAGCGATACGGATCGGGTCTGGCTCAGGCGAACCGGGGTCGAGAAGACACCTAGGCGGCCGAGGATCATAATGGAAGGACCATTAGTGAGCGACACCACCGAAGTCCTCAGCGGCGCGACCCCCGCGTCTGAGGAATCCCCCATCGGTCAGCCGGCCGCCGACCCTGCCGGCACCGCGTCACGGTCATCGAACCGTAGCGGCGGCGACCTGTCCAAGCTGCTCGTTTCCGAGCTGCAGCGAATTGCGCAGGAGCTTGGGATCTCCGGGACAGGGCGGATGCGGAAGGGGGACCTCGTCGCCGCGATCCAGGAGCGGACTGGTGGCGGCCGCTCGGCCGCCCGCAGTGCCGCCAGTGGGGGACGCACCTCCCCGGCCCCCGATCAATCCGCCACGCGGGGCACGTCCGCGGGAGCCGACGCGCCACGCCCCCTGAATCAGGACGCTATGGAAGCAGACACATCCGTCCGGCCTGGCATTGGCGAGGCGGCCGCCGCGGCAGGCGGCGGCATCGGCGATGCGACGGTCAGTGCCGGGCAGTCCGGCGTGGGTGAGGCCGAGCGCGCAGCCACGGTGGTGGCCAGGCAGGAGCCTGCAGGGCCGGTGCGGTCCGAGCAGCAGGTCCACGGGGGTACGGCCGCCGCGGACGCGTCCGCCGAGGCTGGCGCCGAGCCGCAGGGCCAGGACAACCGCCGTGACCGCAACCGCAACCGGCGCCGCGACGACGGCAGCGGACGCGACCAGCGCCGGGACAGCCGCGAGAGCCGCGAGCCCGCGGGCGCCGGCGGCGGCCGCAGCGGCCAGAACAACTCAAGCGGCCAGGGCGGCCAGGGCGGCAACGCGGGCGGCCAGGGCGGCGGCCGGCCGGACAACCGGCCGGACAACCGGCAGGACAACCGGCCGGACAACCGGGCCGACGACGACGATGACATGAGGGGCGGCCGGCGGGGCCGTGACCGGTTCCGCAACCGCAACCGGCGCCGCGGCGACCCCCGGGGCGGCGAGCCCGAGGCGGTGATCGCCGAGGACGACGTGCTGATCCCGATCGCGGGCATCCTGGACGTGCTCGAGAACTACGCCTTCGTGCGGACCACCGGTTACCTGCCCGGGCCGAACGACGTGTACGTCTCGCTTTCCCAGGTCCGCAAGCACGGGCTGCGCAAGGGCGACGTCATCGAGGGCGCGGTGCGCCAGCCGCGGGACGGCGAGCGCCGGGAGAAGTTCAACGCGCTCGTCCGGCTGGACAAGGTGAACGGCCTCGACCCCGAGCAATCGGTGCGCCGGCCCGACTTCTCCAAGCTGGTACCGCTCTACCCGCAGGACAGGCTGCGGCTTGAGACCGACCCGACCAACATGGTCACCAGGATCATTGACCTGATCTGCCCGATCGGCAAGGGGCAGCGCGGCCTGATCGTGTCGCCGCCCAAGGCCGGCAAGACGATGATCCTGCAGGCGATCGCCAACGCGATCACCAAGAACAACCCGGAGTGCCACCTCATGGTCGTCCTCGTGGACGAGCGGCCAGAAGAGGTCACCGACATGCAGCGCACGGTCAAGGGCGAGGTGATCCACTCCACCTTCGACCACCCGGCCGACGACCACACCACGGTCGCGGAACTGGCGATCGAGCGGGCCAAGCGCCTCGTCGAGATGGGGCACGACGTGGTGGTGCTGCTGGACTCGATCACCCGGCTCGGGCGCGCCTACAACCAGGCGGCGCCGGCCAGCGGCCGTATCCTGTCCGGTGGTGTCGACTCGACCGCGCTCTACCCGCCGAAGCGGTTCTTCGGCGCGGCGCGCAACATCGAGAACGGCGGCTCGCTGACGATCCTCGCGACGGCCCTCATCGAGACCGGGTCCCGGATGGACGAGGTCATCTTCGAGGAGTTCAAGGGCACCGGCAACATGGAACTCCGGCTGCGCCGTGAGCTCGCCGACAAGCGGCTCTTCCCGGCGGTCGACGTGGACGCCTCGTCCACCCGTAAGGAAGAGATCCTGCTCGCGCCGGAGGAGCTCAAGATCATCTGGCAGCTCCGCCGCGTGCTGCACGCCCTTGAGCCGCAGCAGGCACTGGAGCTGCTGATGGAGCAGATGCGCAAGACCCGCAGCAACGCCGAGTTCCTGCTTCAGGTCCAGAAGACCACCCTGGGTGCCGAGCGGGAGCGGTAAGCAGCAGGGGAATGCACGGATGTCACTCCTGGTTCGCAGGTGTGGCAGACTTAAAGCCGCTTAGTTCGCGGTTCCGGTTCACGTCCGCTCTCCGCAGGAGGGCGCTCCACGGTGAGCATGACGACCCGGCGGCCGCTTGAGGCAAGGAGCCAGTAAGTAATGAAGCCTGAGGTTCACCCGGCTTACGAGGTCACGACCGTGACCTGTGGCTGCGGCAACTCGTTCGTGACCAGGTCCACCGCGAAGAACGGCGTGATCCACACCGATGTGTGCTCGCAGTGCCACCCGTTCTACACCGGCAAGCAGAAGATCCTTGACACCGGCGGCCGCGTGGCCAGGTTCGAGGCCCGCTTCGGCAAGGGCAGGATTCAGGGCACTTCCGGCAAGTCCGGCAAGAAGTAGCGACCTGTGAGCGCCCGTGTGCCGAAATGGCGCACGGGCGCTTTCGCTATGTTGTCCCTGAATCAAGCAATACAGAAAGGTCGCGATCACTGTGTTCGAGAAGCTAGGCGATCTGGCTAGCGAGCATGCGGAGCTTGAGCGTGCCCTGGCCGATCCCAGCGTGCACGCGGACGCTGATCAGGCCAGGACGCTCGCCAAGCGCTACGCGGAGCTGACCCCCGTCGTCAACGCGTACCGCGAATGGCAGCAGACGACCGACGACGAGCAGGCCGCCCGCGAACTGGCCGAGGAGGATCCCGCTTTCGCGCAGGAGGCCGACGAACTGCTCAAACAGCACGAGGAAATCGAGGAACGGCTCAGGAAGCTGCTTGTGCCCAAGGACCCGAACGACGACCGCGACACGATCGTCGAGGTCAAGGCGGGTGAGGGCGGCGAGGAGTCCGCGCTGTTCGCCGGCGACCTGCTGCGGATGTACCAGCGCTATGCCGAACGGCAAGGCTGGAAGACGGAGGTCATCGACTCCACGCTCACCGGCCTCGGCGGCGTCAAGGACGCGACGATGGCGGTCAAGGCAGGCCGGGGCGGCTCCGGCGCGTGGTCGCGGCTGAAGTACGAGGGCGGCGTGCACCGGGTGCAGCGGGTGCCCGTCACGGAGAGCCAGGGCCGCATCCACACCTCCGCTGCGGGCGTGCTCGTCACCCCCGAGGCGGACCCGGTGGACGTGCAGATCAACGAGAACGACCTGCGGGTCGACGTGTACCGGTCGTCGGGCCCTGGCGGTCAGTCCGTCAACACGACCGACTCGGCCGTCCGCATCACCCACCTGCCGACCGGGATCGTGGTCTCCTGCCAGAACGAGAAGAGCCAGCTGCAGAACAAGGAGCAGGCGCTGCGCGTGCTGCGGTCACGGCTGCTCGCGCAGGCCGAGGCGGAGGCCGACGCGAAAGCGAGCGCCGAACGTAAGGCCCAGGTGCGCACCGTTGACCGGTCGGAGCGGGTACGCACGTACAACTTCCCGGAGAACCGCATCTCCGATCACCGGGTGGGGTACAAGGCATACAACCTGGACCAGGTGATCGACGGTGACCTGGACGCGGTGATCGACGCGCTCGCCGCCGCCGACCTGGAAGCGAAGCTGGCCGAGTAAATGTCGCTGCTGCTTGATGAGATCGCGCTCGCCACGGCGCGACTGGCCGAGGCGGGCGTGGATTCGCCGCGTACCGACGCCGAGCTCATCGCGGCGCACGTGCACAACGTCAAGCGCAGTGAACTGCACACCGTGCCCGACAGTGAGTTCGACGCGCGGTTCTGGGTCGACATCGGCCGCCGGGAGAACCGCGAGCCGCTGCAGCACATCACGGGCCAGGCGTACTTCCGTTATCTGGAACTCGACGTCGGCCCCGGCGTGTTCGTGCCCAGGCCGGAGACCGAGGTGATGACCGGCTGGGCCATCAACCGCCTCAGGGACATGAACGTCGCCGAGCCGGTCGCGGTGGACCTCGGCACCGGCTCCGGTGCCATCGCGCTGTCCATCGCTCAGGAGGTACCCCGTGCCACCGTGCACGCCGTCGAGGGTGACCCGCTGGCCAGGGGGTGGGCGGAGCGGAATATCACCCGCTACGTGGACGGCTACACCGCGGGCCGGGTGCTGCTGCACGCGGGCGACTTCGTGTCAGCCGGCGAGGAAGGCCTCAGGGAGCTCGCGAACCTGGCCGGGACCGTCGACCTGGTGGTCTCCAATCCCCCGTACATCCCGGTCGGCTCGAGCGTGGCGCCCGAGGTGGCGGAATACGACCCGCCGGCCGCGTTGTGGAGCGGAGCCGACGGACTGAACGCGATCCGCGCGGTGGAACGCGTCGCGCGGTGGCTGCTCCGCCCCGGCGGCCTGGTCGCCGTCGAGCACGCTGACGTGCAGGGCGCGGCGGTCTTCTGGATCTTCGCCGAGGAAAAGGGCTGGCGGGACACCGCCAACCACAAAGACCTGTCCCGCAGGGACAGGTTCGTAACGGCCGTGTGGCCGGGAGAGTAATGACCGCGGGCGTACGGGGGTCGTCCGCCCGGGGGCAAACAGCATCGTGGCCCGCTTGTTGAGAACTCCTTTCTTTTTGCCCCGACTCGGAAGGGTTCTCCCACCGGGAACGTCAAAAAGAAAGAAGTTCTCCGCCTAGGATGGAGTCGATGAGCGCTCGATACGACTGCGCCGACGTGCAGCAGCGAGAGGACGGCCTGGTCGCGGCGGTTTCCGCCGTGCAGGAGGGCCAGCTGGTAGTGCTCCCCACCGACACCGTGTACGGGATCGGTGCGGATGCCTTCAACCCGCATGCGGTGACCGCGCTCCTTGCCACCAAGGGCCGGGGCAGGAACATGCCGCCGCCGGTGCTCGTGGGCAGCGTGCGGGCGGCCGCGGCGCTGACCGAGTCGCTGGGCGCGTTCGGTCAGGACCTGATCGACGAGTTCTGGCCGGGACCGCTGACGCTCGTGTTCCGGTCAAGCCCGACGCTCATGTGGGACCTGGGCGAGACGATGGGCACGGTTGCCGTCCGCATGCCGTTGCACCCGGTCGCACTCGACCTGCTGCGCCGCACCGGCCCGATGGCGGTGTCGAGCGCCAACAGGCACAGCCTGCCCGCGGCCACGACGGTGGACGAGGCGGAGACGCAGCTCGGCGTGGGGGTCTCGGTTTACCTGGACGGCGGGCCGTGCGCGGACAACGTTCCGTCCACGATCCTCGACCTGACCGGGACGGTGCCGAAAATGCTGCGCGCGGGCGCGCTCTCCGTCGAGGCGATCAGGAAGGTCGTCCCTGTGATCGACCTGCCCTCGGCCTCCCACGAGCCGGAACTCAGCCCGGCAGACCGCCGGGCCGCGGAGGCCATCGCCGCGGCCAGCGCCGCCGCACCTGCCGCCAAGCGGGATGAGGCGGCCGACGACCCGCCGGCCGCCCCTGCCACAGGCGACTGATCGCCGGCCGCCATGCGCGAGTATCTCTTCGTCCTGATCATCGCGGCGGCGGTGACCTACCTGCTTACCCCGCTTGTGCGGCGGGGTGCGATCGCGATGCACGCGCAGCACGCGCCACGGGAACGGGACGTGCACACGGCCCCGGTCCCGCTGCTCGGCGGCATCGCGATGTACGGCGGCCTGGCGGCCGGACTGCTCGTCGCCGAGCGGCTCAGCTACCTGGCGCAGGCCTTCCCCGCCTCGCGCACGGTTAACGGGCTGCTGCTGGCCGGCGGCCTGCTGATCATCGTCGGCATCGTCGACGACCGGTGGGGGCTCGGCGCCATCTCCAAGATGGCCGGGCAGATCGCGGCCGGCGGCATCCTGGTGTGGTCCGGCGCGTACCTGCCGTGGATCCCGGGGCCCGGCAGCGAGTACGTCCTGCTCGAGCCGGCCCTGAGCTACACCGTGACGATCCTCATCATCGTCGCCACGATCAACGCAGTGAACTTCATCGACGGCCTCGACGGCCTCGCCGCCGGGGTCGTCGGCATCTCCGCGGTCGCCTACCTGATCTACTCCTACACGCTGACCAACTCGGTCGGCATCCCGTCGCAGTCCGTGCCCGCGGTGGCGTCCGCGGTGCTGGCCGGCATCTGCATCGGCTTCCTGCCGCACAACTTCCACCCGGCGCGGATCTTCATGGGCGACACCGGGTCCATGCTGCTCGGCCTGCTGCTCGCCTACGGGCCTATCGAGTCCTTCGCCACTCTCGATCAGAACATCCTGGTCACGTACCACGGAGCGGACCCGGTCAACCGGTTCCCCGTCATCCTGCCGCTGCTGATCCCGGTCGCGATCTGGAGCATCCCCTACACGGACATGCTGCTCGCCGTGATCCGCCGGACGGCGAAGGGCATGTCGCCGTTTGACGCCGACCGGCAGCACCTGCACCACCGGCTGCAGAACATGGGCCACTCGCACCGCCAGTCGGTGCTGCTCATGTACCTGTGGGCGGCGCTCTTCGTGAGCCTGGTGGTGGGCCTGTCCGTGGTGCGGATCGCATTGTGGTGGTTCGCCGTTATCACGCTGGCCGCCATCGCGGCGCTGGTGCTCGCGACGGCGCCGAAACTGCGCCCGTGGCGTGCCACCGGGGGCGGTAAGCGGGAGCGGCCACGGGGCAGCCACGCCCGTTCCTCTGGTCCGCTGCCTGTCACCCCGCGCCTGGCCGCCCCCTTCGCGGGGCTGGCACCCGGCGCCTCGCCCGCCGGGTACCCGGCACCTGTGGACCGCGCCGCGCCAGCGAACTCTTTTCATCCTGGCCTTCGCCCCGAAGGCCTGACGGGCCAGGACCGTCAGGATGAAAGCAGCGCAGCCCGTGCGGCCGTACCCGGCGTCCAGCCGCCGTCCGTCCTGCCGCCGTCCGTCCTTCCCGCCAACGGCACCCAGGTAAAGAAGCCGCCACCGGGCCGGCCGCAGCGCGCCGCCGAGCCCGTGCCGCCCGCCGCGCCCCCGTGGTCACGCCGCCACTAAGCTGCCGGCTCGGTCCAGGGAAGTTCACCACCAGCTGATCAGGAACGGTTCGTGCTGCGCCCGTCACGCCGGCCCCGCCGCCACGGAGCGGCTGGCGGTCTATGGTTTAATCTGCTGTAACCTGCGGGAACGCCGTCCCGGTGAAGCTTGCCCGGACGTGCGGGATCTTCGGGGCAAACATGAACCTGTACATTCCGGTGGAGTTGCCGCTGGCACGTCAGCTCCAGGGACGGATGTGGGGGTGCACAGGGAACGGGACCCTTCATTTGGGGAGGGGTGCCTCGTGGACCCCGGCGATAGTCATGTAAAGTCGTCATGCAGGTAAAGTTAAAGTCAAGAACTTTGTGATAGCATTCACAAGCATTCAGCTAGTCCTCAGGGAGAACCGTCGATGATGACGTACTACGGCCGCGTGGTGCGGTGGTCGGTCGCGCTGACAAGCGTGGTCGCCGCCGTGGCCGTTGTCATCTGCGCCATCGTGGGAGGTGCCAAGGGCACCTACGGCTCGCTGATCGGCGTCGGCGTCGTGGCGGCGTTCTTCGGCATCAGCATCGTGGTGGTCGGCCGGGCCGCCCGGATCAGCCCGATGGCAATGATGGCGGCCGCGCTCGGCACCTTCGTGGTCAAGATGATCGCGTTCCTGGCCGTGCTCGTGGCGATCGGCCACTCCACGGCCTTCAACGGCCGGATGCTCGGGTTTACCGCGCTCGCCTGCATCCTCGCCTGGTCGGCGGCGCAGATCGTCACCTCGATGCGGTTGAACTTCCTGCACGTCGAGCCGGACGGGAAGAGCTGAGGCCGCGGTGATCACCGGCATGCGCAGCTACCGGCGTCCCGGCCGCCCCGTTCCCGGGAGCAGCACCCAGGATGTGGATGCTACCGGTGAGCGGCTCAGCATGGGCACCGGCTGGACCGTCTTCAGCTACCTGCTCTCCGGCATGGCCGCCTACGGCGGCATCGGCTGGGTGATCGGGCACTACACGCACGTTTCACTGTTTTTCCCGGTCGGCATGCTGATCGGGCTCGCAATCTCGGTCGGCTGGATCATCTACCGGTACGGCAGGCCGCACGAGCTGGGGAACCCCCCGAAGGGAGATGATCGGTGACCCGAGATCTCGCGGCCGCCGCGGGAGGCTGCCATATTTTTAGCGGGTGCGGGTACCCCGCACCCGGCCAGGAGGACTTCTTCTTCAAGCCGCTGTTCTACATCGGCGGGTGGGGCGTCACCAAGCCCGAGTTCATCGCGATGCTGTGCGTCATCATCATCGTGGCGTTCTTCTGGGTCGCGTTCGCCAAGCCGCGGCTGATCCCCGGGAAGACGCAGAGTCTCGGCGAGATGGGCATCCTGGCAGTCCGCGACCAGATCGTCCGTCCGGTGCTCGGCAAAAAGGGCGACGCGTACATGCCGCTGCTCGTGTCGCTGTTCTTCTGGATCGTGGTCATGAACCTGATGGAGCTGATCCCGATACTCCAGTTCCCGCCGATGGCGCGGATCGGGTTCGTCTGGCCGATGGTGCTGATCGTCTATGCCCTGTACTGGTACCTCGGCTTCAAGGCCAAGGGCTTCTTCGGCTACTTCAAGTCCTGGATCCCGCAGGCGCCGTGGCCGATCCTGATCATCCTGATCCCGGTCGAGATCCTCAAGTACGTCGTCTTCCAGCCGTTCACCCTTGGCGTCCGGCTGTTCGGCAACATGTTCGCCGGTCACCTGCTGCTGGCGATCTTCATGGTCGCCACGTGGTACCTGACGAGCCTGTCCATCGGCCTGCTGTACGCTGCGGGCTCGCTCGCCATGGTGTTCTTCGTCTTCCTGCTCGAGCTCCTGGTGGATGTGCTCCAGGCGTTCATCTTCACCACGCTGACCGCGACGTACATCGCGGACTCCCTGGAGTACCAGCACTGAGCCGCCAGGGCTCGCACCGGACCTTTCAGCCCCAATCTTCACGCTAGCCAGCCCGGCGGGAATCAGTCCGCCGGACCGACACGCAAAGGAAAAAGCAATGATCGACGCCGCTACGCTCGCAGCGACCCAGACCCTGAGCATCAACATCGGTGCCGTCGGTTACGGCCTGGCGGCCATCGGCCCCGGCATCGGCATCGGCCTGGTCTTCGGGCACGCGATCGAGGCCATGGCCCGTCAGCCCGAGGCGGCCGGCCGCATCACCCTGTACATGTGGATCGGCTTCGCGCTGACCGAGGCGCTGGCCCTCATCGGCCTTGTTGCGCCGTTCATCTTCCACTACTGACCGGACAGAGTTAGGGAAGTGAGGACCGCATGTTGAGCCTCGCCAGCGGCGTGCCGTCGCAGTACGAGTACCCGAACCCGCTGCTCCCCACCTGGCCGGAGTTCATCCTCGGGCTCGTCTGCTTCATCATCGTGTTCGGCATCCTCGGCAAGATGCTGCTGCCGCGGATCAGCAGGACGCTGGCGGAGCGCGAGGACGCGATCCAGGGCGGCATCAACCGGGCCGACGAGGCACAGGCCGAGGCCCAGGCGGTGCTCGCACAGTACCGGGCGCAGCTTGAGGACGCCAAGCACGAGGCCTCGCGGATGCGCGAGGACGCTCGCGAGCAGGGCGCCCAGATCATCGCCGAGATGCGCGAGCGCGCCGAGGCCGAGGCCCGCAGGATCACCGAGGCCGCTCAGTCCCAGATCGACGCGGAGCGGCAGCAGGCGCTGATCTCGCTGCGCGCAGAGGTGGGCTCGCTGGCGGTCGACCTGGCTAGCCGGATCGTCGGCGAGTCGCTCACCGACCAGGCACGGCAGAGCCGGATGGTGGACCGGTTCCTTGACGGCATCGAGGCGCAGACCGGGGCCGGCCAGGCCGGGGCGACACAGTAATGCGCGGCCCCAGCAGGGCATCGTACGCCGGGCTCCGTGAGCGGCTCAGTTCCGTCGCGGGCTCGGCCGGGACGGCCGAGCACATCGGCGACCAGCTGTTCGCCGTCGTCCGGCTGCTCGACTCCGAGCACGGGCTGCGCCGCGCGCTCGCCGACCCGACCAAGCCGTCAGCCGAGAAGGCGGCCGTGGTGCGGCGGCTGCTGCACGGCAAGGTGACGAGGGCGACCGAGGACCTGACCGCCGATGCGGCGGCGGCCCGCTGGGGATCGTCCGGCGACTTCGCCGACGCCCTTGAGCAGCTCGCGATCGAGGCGCTCACGCTGTCCGCGCAATTCGGCGGCACGCTTGACGACCTCGAGGACGACCTGTTCAGGTTCAGCCGCCTAGTCTCCGGGCAGCCGGCTCTCCGGTCGGCGCTTGTCGGGCCGACCGGGCCGGATGCGAAGGCATCGCTGCTGACGAACCTGCTGACGGACAAGGTCAGCACGCCCTCACTGAGCCTGATCACCCAGCTGCTCACCCACCCGCGCGGCCGCTCGCCGCAGGCGGTGCTCGACCTGGCGGCCTCCATCGCGGCGCGGCGGCGCGAGCAGCTGATCGCGGTCGTCCGGGTTGCCACGGAGCTGTCGGCCGCGCAGCGGCAGCGGCTCCTCGCCGTGCTGACCGAGGCGTACGGTCAAGGAATTCACCTGAATGTCGTGCTCGATCCGGCGGTCGTAGGTGGCGTATCCGTCCAGATCGGGGATGAGCAGATAGATGGGACCGCGGCCAGCCGCCTTGCCGAGGTCCGCCGCAAGCTCGCTGGCTGACGGGCCGGCAGGGCCTGGACCCGAGCCTTGTTCTCCCCTCACCGCGAGGTTCGACCGGGCGGGACAACCAAAAAGAACAAGGTTCGCCGTAGACCGGACTTTTATACACGAACGGAATGAGGAAGATGGCGGAGCTGACAATCCGGCCGGATGAGATCCGCGACGCGCTGGCGCGGTTCGTCGAAGAGTACGAGCCCACCGGCGTCGCGCGCGAAGAGGTCGGCACGGTCACCGAAGCCGGCGACGGCATCGCCCGGGTCGAGGGTCTTCCCTCGGCCATGGCGAACGAGCTTCTCGAGTTCGAGAACGGCGTCCGCGGCATCGCGCTGAACCTCGATATCCGCGAGATCGGTGTCGTTATCCTCGGCGAGTTCTCCGAGATCGAGGAGGGGCAGACGGTCAAGCGGACCGGCGAGGTCCTCTCGGTCCCGGTCGGTGACGCGTTCCTCGGCCGCATGGTCGGCGCGCTCGGCGAGCCGCTTGACGGCCTCGGCCCGATCGAGAACACCACGCCGCGCGCACTGGAGATCCAGGCGCCGACGGTCGTCCAGCGGCAGCCCGTCAAGGAACCGCTGCAGACCGGTATCAAGGCCATCGACGCGATGACCGCGATCGGCCGGGGCCAGCGGCAGCTGATCATCGGCGACCGGCAGACCGGCAAGACCGCGATCGCGATCGACACGATCATCAACCAGAAGGACAACTGGGCGTCCGGCGACCCGGCCAAGCAGGTGCGCTGCGTCTACGTCGCGGTCGGCCAGAAGGGCTCGACGATCGCCGGCGTCAAGCAGGCGCTTGAGGAGGCCGGCGCGATGGAGTACACCACCATCGTCGCCGCGCCCGCTTCGGACCCCGCCGGCTACAAGTACATCGCGCCTTATACCGGCTCGGCCATCGGCCAGAACTGGATGTACGCGGGCAAGCACGTCCTGATCATCTTCGACGACCTGTCCAAGCAGGCCGAGGCGTACCGCGCGATCTCGCTGCTGCTGCGCCGCCCGCCGGGCCGTGAGGCGTACCCGGGCGACGTCTTCTACCTGCACTCCCGTCTCCTCGAGCGCTGCGCGAAGCTGTCGGATGACCTCGGCGCCGGGTCGATGACTGGGCTGCCGATCGTCGAGACCAAGGGCAACGACATCTCCGCCTATATCCCGACCAACGTCATCTCGATCACCGACGGGCAGATCTTCCTTGAGACCGACCTGTTCAACTCCGGCGTCCGCCCGGCCATCAACGTCGGCCTCTCGGTCTCCCGGGTGGGCGGCGCGGCCCAGATCAAGGCGATGAAGAAGGTCGCGGGCCAGCTCAAGCTCTCGCTGTCGCAGTACCGCGACCTCGAGGCCTTCGCGGCGTTCTCGTCCGACCTCGACGCGGCATCCCGCGCCCAGCTTGAGCGCGGTGCCCGGCTGGTGGAACTGCTCAAGCAGCCGCAGTACTCGCCGTACCCGGTCGAGGAGCAGGTCGTCTCCATCTGGGCGGGCACCACCGGCCAGCTCGACGACGTGCCGGTGGAGGACATCCGCCGGTTCGAGGCCGAGTTCCTCGACTACTTGCGCCGCAACCACCAGGGGCTGCTGACGTCGATCAGGGAGACCAAGGACCTGACCGACGACAACGTCACCACGCTCAAGGACGCGATCGACCGGTTCCGCCGCACCTTCGAGGTGACCGGCGGGCAGCTCCTGGTGTCCGACGAGGACCAGGTTCCGGCGCTCGGCGAAGGTGAGCACGGCCAGGAGTCGGTCGCCAGGTACGGCAGCGAGCCCGCGCCGGCCGCGTCGGACGGCGAGTAGGCGCCATGGCAGCACAGCTTCGCGTGGTCCGGGCGCGGATCAGGGCGGTCAAGTCGATCGCCAAGATCACCCGCGCCCAGGAGCTGATCGCGTCGTCGCGGATCATCCGGGCGCAGCAGCGCGCCCGGGCGGCCGAGCCGTACGCGCGCGAGCTCGCCACGGCCGTGGAGGCCGTGGTGACCAGGTCGTCCACGATCACCCACCCGATGATCACCGAGCCCGGCACCGTGAAGCGGGCCGCGGTGCTCATCCTCACCAGCGACGGCGGGTTCTGCGGCGCCTACAACGCCAACGTGCTGCGCGAGGCCGCCCGGCTCCGGCAGCGCAACGCCGACAACGGCGTCACCACGGTTAACTACGTGGCCGGCCGCAAGGGCATCGCGTGGCACCGGTTCCGCGGCCTCGAGCTCGCGGAAACCTGGAGCGGCTTCTCCGCCCAGCCGACCTATGCCGATGCCGAGCGCGCGGCCAGCGCGCTGCTCGACGCGTTCGAGACGGAAACCAGCAACGGCGGCGTGGACGAGATCTACCTGGTCTCCACCGAGTTCGTCTCGATGCTGACCCAGCGGCCCGCCGTGCGCAGGCTGCTGCCGATGCAGATCGAGGAGAGGGAGGGCGAGCGGCCCGGCGGCGCGCTGCCGGCGTACGAGTTCGAGCCGTCCACGGACGTCGTGCTCGACGCGCTGCTGCCGCAGTACGTGGCCAGTCTGATCTACTACGCCATGCTCGAGGCAGCCGCCTCGGAACTCGCGGCCAGGCGCCGCGCGATGAAGGCCGCCACGGACAACGCGAACGACCTTATCGACCGGCTCACCCGGGAAGCGAACAACGCCCGGCAGGCCGAGATCACCCAGGAAATCAGCGAAATCGTCGGCGGGGCGAACGCGCTCGCTGAGGCGAACGCAGGGAGTGAATAACTGATCATGACCGCGACCGTAGAAAACGAGACCGCGACCGGCACCGGCCGCGTCGCCCGGGTCATCGGCCCGGTCGTCGACGTGGAGTTCCCCGCCGAGGCGATGCCGGAGATCTACTTCGCGCTGCACGTGGACGTCACGTTCGGCGGTTCCACCCACACGCTGACCCTCGAGGTCGAGCAGCACATCGGCGACAACGTGGTCCGCGCGATCTCGCTGGAGCCGACCGACGGCCTGGTCCGCGGCGCCGAGGTGACCAACACCGGCGCCCCGATCTCGGTCCCCGTCGGCGACGTGACCAAGGGCCACGTGTTCAACGTGCTCGGCGACCCGCTCGACGTGCCGAAGTCGTCGCTGGAGGTCACCGAGCGCTGGCCGATTCACCGGCCGGCGCCGCCGCTCGACCAGCTAGAGTCCAAGACCGAGATGTTCGTCACCGGCATCAAAGTCATCGACCTGCTCACCCCGTACGTACGCGGTGGCAAGATCGGCCTGTTCGGCGGCGCGGGCGTGGGCAAGACCGTGCTCATCCAGGAGATGATCCGCCGGGTCGCGAAGAACTTCGGTGGTGTCTCCTGCTTCGCCGGCGTCGGCGAGCGGACCCGTGAAGGCAACGACCTCTTCCTCGAGATGACAGAGTCCGGGGTTATCGAGGACACCGCGCTGGTGTTCGGCCAGATGGACGAACCGCCGGGCACCCGGCTCCGGGTCGCCCTGTCCGCGCTGACCATGGCGGAGTACTTCCGCGACGTGCAGAAGCAGGACGTGCTGCTGTTCATCGACAACATCTTCCGGTTCACCCAGGCGGGCTCGGAAGTGTCCACGCTGCTCGGCCGCATGCCGTCCGCCGTGGGTTACCAGCCGACGCTGGCTGACGAGATGGGCCAGCTGCAGGAGCGGATCACCTCGACCCGCGGTCACTCGATCACCTCCATGCAGGCGATCTACGTGCCCGCGGACGACATCACCGACCCCGCGCCGCACACGGTGTTCGCCCACCTCGACGCGACCACCACGCTGTCCCGGGCGATCACCGAGAAGGGCATCTACCCGGCGGTGGACCCGCTCGACTCCACCTCCCGGATCATGGACCCGCGGTACATCGGCCAGGAGCACTACACCGTGGCCCGGACCGTCCAGCAGATCCTCCAGCGGTACAAGGAACTCCAGGACATCATCGCGATCCTCGGTATCGACGAGCTCTCCCAGGACGACCAGATCACCGTCCAGCGGGCCCGGCGCATCGAGCGTTTCCTGTCCCACCCGATGTACGTCGCCGAGCAGTTCACCGGCCAGCCGGGCGTGTTCGTCCCGCTCGAGGAGACGATCTCCTCGTTCAAGGCGATCGCGGAAGGCAAGTACGACAGCGTACCCGAGCAGGCGTTCTTCATGTGCGGCGGCATCGAGGACGTCGAGCGCAAGGCCAAGGAGCTGGAGCGCTAGTGGCCATCCTGCACGTGGAGCTGCTGATGCCGGACCGGTCGCTCTGGTCCGGCGAGGCAGGCATGGTCATCGCGAAAACCATCGACGGTGACATCGGCATCCTGCCCGGGCACGCGCCGGTGTTCGGCATCCTGTCCCCGGGCAGCCTGGTCCGGATCCGCGAGGTGCCGGGGGACGGCAAACCCGGCGATGCCGTCCGGGCCGCCGTCAGGGACGGTTTCCTGTCGGTGAACGGCGACCGGGTGTCGATCCTCACCTCCGTCGGCCAACTCGCCGCGGAGGTGGACGTCACGGTGGCGAAATCCGACCTGGACGCTTCCGCGGCCGAGGCTGGCTCGACCGCCGCCGCCGAGGAGTCGGTCGAGGTCAGGTACGCGCGCGCCCGGCTGCGGGCCGCGAACGAGCATGCCTGACGACTGCGGCAGTTAGCCGGCGGACGAGGCGGCGGCGGTGAGAGCGCTGACGGACGCGGTCTGGATCTTCGCCGCCGTCCTGGTGCTGATCGTCCTCGCCGCCGCGTCGCTGGCGTTCCGCCGCTACCTCCTCGAGCGCAGCGGCGGGACCGTCGAGTGCGCCCTGCGCAGCCCAGCCGGTGCCGGTGCCTGGCGCCTCGGAGTGCTGACGTACCAGCATGACTCGCTGTCCTGGCACGGCGCGATCGGCGTGCTGCT